>ENA-OQBV01001453-OQBV01001453.1-human-gut-metagenome-genome-assembly--contig:-NODE-1453-length-11614-cov-2.751110_pt1 | contig 11614 bp, 14 predicted proteins | sample MGYA00242750_ERZ504559 | MGnify/ENA primary metagenome ERZ504559 (study PRJEB26092, sample SAMD00036230) | human gut metagenome | host: Homo sapiens | study: EMG produced TPA metagenomics assembly of...
AGATTCACTCCGACTGCCAGCACGGCCATATTGTCCCTGCTTTTTTCTTCATCTGCTCTTTTCCTAAACCGTTCCTAATTCCCACCTTCTTATTGACCGTATCCTGGATCAGGCACAAGTCAACAATGCTCAATCCTAAAATAGCAATGACAATATAGAGGATACCGGAACTTGAATTCACTCCTTTGATCTTATCGCCGCGCTCTCCCATCTTATACAGCCAGTAAAACTCATAGATTCCACATGTGACGATAGAAAGTAAGATTACCATTCCGCTGGAAGTTGCATTCGGCTCTCCGGCAAGCTGATTGATCTCATCATTTAATTTAATGATCCAGTATAATCCATAAAGTCCACATGTGACAATCGTCAAATGACACTTAGCGGAATACTTCTTCTCTCAATCCCATAACTGCCTCCTCCGTAAGGTCCCGGCATCTGACCATAACCTGCGGCATTATTATTCTGAAAGCCATTATTCTGGCAGTTCATATTTTGCCCGTTCTGTCCAGACCGATTTTGGCCATACGTTTCCTGAGACTGATGACTGCTGTTGTAGTTGTTCCATGGATTCTGCTCCTGCTGTACATTCGCACTATCTTCCGCACTCGCACCGCAATATACACAGAACTTCATTTCCTCTTCCAATTGTGCACCGCATTGCTGACAATATTTCATAGTAATCCCTCCTCATAAAAATATGGTTTCATTTTATCATACTCCTCCCTATTTTTTCTACAAAGTCTGCTGATTTTTTTTCACGCAACACATGTTTCTTATCACATAGAATCCCATAGTGATTCCCATGAAAAAAAAGCCCTACACCACAACTGGCATAAGACTTTTTCTTTCATGACATTACTTATACTTTTACTTTAACTACAATTTTCTTCACCTGGCATGCTCCGTTTTTGTCATTCTCCGTGGTGCATGACCATCCTCCGGAGGCACGATCGCAAAATCTCCTGCTTTTAAGACGATGGAGCCGCTCTGATCCGGCTCTTCATAGAAAATCAGATCTCTCTCTTCGTCATATTCCATCGCAGGAGTCAAATTATCCAAAGGCTCATAACCGAAGACTTCCTCCCCCTCTGCGACATATTGAATATCGAAATACTTGCGATGTGCTTCAAACGGACAGTCTTCCGGTGTCATTGTCGTATAGCTCTGCACGTTTGCATAGATCTCTTCCCCGTCGATCGGAACGTTCCCGACAGGCAGTGCCAGAAGATCCGTCTCCCGCAGAAAGCGGAATGCCTTCTGAAATTTCTCATCAAGATAATTATATTTTTCAGCGTATTTCATTGTTGTTGTCAGCATGATTTGCCCCCTGTCTGTCCGGATCTCAGTCCAGACAAGTATTCTTGTTTTCTCTTTTTTCCTGCAGTTTCTGCTCTTCTGCCCGCAGACTGCACACTTCCTCGTACAGCCCCCACGCAGCATTTTGATCATAAGCATACACAAGCAGAACATCGAGCATATAAGGCGATACCTCGATCCCTGTCATCTGTGCCGCAAATGCCATTGCCGCAATCTCAGACAGGCAGATGATCGACGAACGGTTGGAAAACGGACGGCGCCACAGCTCTACCTTCTCTGTGCGGGTATAGATTTCTTTTTCATACCGCTCCTCTACCGCATGAAAGAGCTCATGGGAAAGCAGTACCGAGGTCAGTTTTTCTGCCTCTAAGAGCGGACAGCCGCACACTTTGTAGATACGCTGTGCCTTTGCGATACAGTCTGTAAAGATTGTGATTTCATCCGGCTGGACAAACTGTGCAAACAACACGATTCCCCCTCCTGTCGGAGTCTTTTTCTCTAAAACTTTCATTCCCATACGTTCTGCCAGAAGTTTCGGATCGTTTGTCCCATACTCTTTGGCAACTTGATCTGCCCATTCTCTTCCGCAGGCATTGGCTTTTGCGATATAATGGCATTTCTGCTCTCTTGTAAATCTTCCTTCCAGTGGTTCCCGTGCAAAGGCATACATTCCCCAGACTGTTTCTGATATCTCTGACAATTCCTCTGCCATCTGCTCCGGTTCCACCTGAGGATACTGCGGAACCACATAAGAAGTGCCTTTTAAGGAAAATGCATCTACCAAACGATTCCACTTTTCTTTTTTTTCTGCTTCCTTCCATATAAAAGGCACCCCTTTCTCTTTTACAAACTGTTCTTTGCTCCCACGATGATCACATCCTCTCCCGGATTGATCATCTGCATCTCTACTTCCATCAGCATCATGATCTTATCCAGATCAATAGAACCTGCAAAGTCCATGACTCTCGCACCGGCACAAATATAATAATCCGGTCTTAAGATTGCATCCTGCTGATAAATGGCCAGTTCCTCCCAGAGCTGAGAAACAATATTACGATAACTTCCTGCCTTGCACAACACTGCTTTTGCATCATTTCTCTGCACTTTGATAAATCCTTTTTTTATCGAGGATACGGACTGGATGTTTTCCTTTTCGTTCCATCCCAAATACATAGAAGTTCTTTGTCGCACATTCTTCTTTGACTTCTGATTTGGATGCTTTTAAATCTTCTGCCGCAAGCTCGCATGCTTCCTTTGGCGTACACTCTTTCAATAAGTCTGTTGTCTTCACTTCTGTAGATCCAAGTGCGATTGCAGTCAGTTTCGATGTCTGCGGATCAATTTCAATGTGGACATCCACACTGTCGGCTGCCGCACCGCTTTCTACCGCCTTGTCGATTGCTTCCGCCTTGATGGAGCGGATATCTTCCGGTGTCGGATTTGGCACAACACGCTCTACAACATCACGCACCATCGCGAGCGCAACACCAATAGAAGAAATTACTTCCGCATTTTCCGGAATCGAGTAACGAAGTCCCATTTTATCTGAACAGAACCCGATCAGAGATGCGGCACCTCCGCCGACTCCGACAAGACTGATCTGATCTTTTTCCAAACGATATTTTTCTGCCAGATCCATGATGATCGGCTGAATCTTTTCGTAAGCTCTTGTCAGGATCTGTGTTGCGACTTCTTCCACTGTTTTTCCCATGTAATCCGCAAGCGGCTGCATTGCTTTTCTTGCTGCATTGGCATTTCCATATGCGAAATATTCCGGCTTGATCAATCCAAGGACATTTGCCGCACAAGTATTTGTGATTGTGATCCGTTTCCCGCTCTTCAATTCGATTGCCACATAGTCATCCGGATCTCCTTCCTTTGGGCTGAAGAAGACAACTTTCGGATCTACGATTTCTTCTTCCGGAGTAAATACAGCATAATCCATCCCTGCGATATGCGCCGAACGTGGCCTACATCTTTGATACCGCCTCTATCCGCACGCACCATACTTCCACCTGCTACACCGAGCACGCGCACATCCAGACTGCTGATATAAGTTCTGTGTCCTCCTACAACGGAATAATCGATGGCAGGACGTCCGTCTTTGATTACACCGATATTCGTCGTTGTTCCTCCAACTTCAAAATATACACCATTTGAGGCACGCAGATACATCAGACTTCCCATCACAGAAGCTGCAGGACCGGACAACATCGTAAGGACCGGACGTTTTTTCATTTCACTGATCTCCATAACACCGCCGTCACCTCTCATGATCATCAGAGGAACTTCTACCCCGGCGCTTTTTACACTCTGTTCTGTAGAATTTGCTGTATTGAGCATTTTCGGCAAAATGGACGCATTGATTGCAGCTGTACGTGTACGTCTGGTCAGTCCATAAAGCTTGGTGATCTCACTGGCTGCTGTCGCTTCCAGACCCATATCTTTTGCAATCTTGCAGATGCCGGTCTCATTTTCCATGTCATCCACACCGTAAGATTCACTGGCCACGATAACCTGTGCACCATCACCCACCAGAGATTTAATCGTATCTGTCACAAGCTGGTCAGACAGATTTTCATCACAGATGAAGCGGTTCTTAAGCCGGATAAAACGCCCGGATCCAAGGTTGATATCCTTCATATTCGTCTGCGCTTTTGCGATCCAGCCGCCCACACCTTTCGGACCGACACCGATCACTCCTACATTTGCCACATCTCCTTCGATCAGAGCGTTGGTCGCCTGTGTCGTAGAATGTGCAACAAAGATCACATCTTTCGGATCGATTCCATTTTCTCTCAGGCAATTCTGAAATGCCTGTACAACTCCGGTCGCAACCCCTGCCTTGTCATCATGTGTTGTTTTCACAGAAGACTTTCCGATAATTTCATGGGTCGCATTGTCGATGGCAACGGCTTTTGTATGTGTTCCGCCGACATCGATACCCATACGTACTTTTCTATCACTCATTTGAAACTCCTCCTTAACCAAACATAATGTAAGTGATGGCCTGCATGATGATACAAACAATCCATGCAACCGGCAATGTCTTTTTCAGATGTTCTCTTGTTGATACTTTTGCGTAGCTGACTCCCCATGCGATCCAGCTCTGTGTCATACAGATGGAAACATTCATTGTAATAGAAGGAATGACCATCAGCGCAAACAGATATGGAGTTGAGAATCCGATTCCTTTCAGGATTCCCAGTGTTGCTGCTCCACAACCGAAAAGTGTCAGCGGTCCACGGAACAATCCAAGTGGTGCTAAAAGTGCAAACGCAATACTGATCACCAGTGTATTGTGCGGAATTACATTTCCAAGCAACGCATTAAAATAAGGAACACAAAGTTCTGCTGCTTTATTGAACATCGGAATCATAAGCAGAAATCCAACCAACGGTGCTGTATCAACTACACCATCATAAAAATCTTTATTCAGCACACGGCAGGCACCCCGGAAAGATTTCAGTTTTCCACAAACTGCCAGTGCATAAAAACTTCCAATGATAAATCCGAGAATGATCGGAACATTCAATACAACCAGCAGTAAAACCGGAAGGATCGGTGCGATCAGCGCAACTGTCGGAACATATCCCGGACGTGCTTTTCTTGCGGCGGATGCACTCCATGCATGAACAGTTTTCTTCTTTCTCAGAGAAAACATGCACATCACGATCACCATGATCAGCTGTACAGCAAGTCCGATCCCTGCCCAGCGAAGACGTGCCGGATCATCATAGGTGATCAGCTGTTTTCCGTCTTCTCCCAGGAAGAATGCCAGAAACTGTCCGGTAAGTACCGGGTTCAAGTACATTCCGGCTCCTACACTTAACATAAAAGAACCGATAGAAAGTGTCTTCGGAATACCAAGACTCATCAAGATCGGAAGAATGATCACTCCAATCGCAACAACTGCCCCTGCACCAAATAATGTAGAGAAAATTGCCGTTGTTACTGTAGAAAGCAGGACGCAGATAATGACTGGTTTATCTCCTCCAAGCTCAACAGCCTTTCGAATCAATGCATCTGCAATTCCTGTCTGAAGCAGTACACGACCAAACCATGCACCAAACACAACATTGACAAGAACACTTCCCCATCCTTCCGGACCGGACTGGAACACTTTCGTGATCGCATCTACAAAACTAATGTCCGTAATTCCCGGATATGCAGCGATAAATTCCGGATTTGTTGCAAAAGTATTTCCAATCAGTGGAAGCACTGTCCAGATAATACCCATGATCAGCATACCCATCATCAGGTTGCCGCCGCGAACTGCGTAAACGGCAAGACCTACAAATGAGACGAGCAGCAGGATTCCTATTACATATTCCATGATATTTCCTCCCTAGTTCTCTCTCTTTTCTTACATTTTCAGGATGGATTCCCAAACTTCTTCAATTACCGGGATTCCCTGTTCTTTGTTCTCTTTGATATTTTTCTAGCTCCAGTTCTCCCGGATAATAAACCTCTCCGCCTTCTTTGATCGGTTCCGAAGATTTGACATCTGCAAGAATCTCTTCTACTATCGCATCTGTCTCTTCTACTGTATTGAATTTTTGTCGGATCAACAGCGATCATGATCTGAGTCAGTCCGATCTCATCTCCAAATGTTCCGATCTTCTGTACAGAATTTCCATTTGTCAGAACGGTTGCGATCAGATCAAGCACGATAGACAGTCCGCTTCCTTTCCAGTATCCCATTGGAAGGACTCTCCATGTTTTTTTTCGATTTCCGTAGGATCTGTTGTCAGCTCTCCTTTTTGTATCATATCCACCCGGCACCGGAAGCTGTACACCTCTGAGACGGCAATCTTCAATCTTTCCATAAGAAAACTGAGAAACTGCACAGTCAATCATCGCATGTTCACCATTGGAACGAGGCACTGCCATGATCAGCGGGTTGTTTCCTATTTTACGGTTCAAGCCGCCCCATGCCGGCATGTTCGGCATTGTGTTGGACCAGCAGATACCGATACATCCATGATCTGCTGCGAGCCATCCATATGTACCGCCTCTCATCCAGTGGTTATTGTTTCCTAATGCAACGCATCCGACTCCGTACTCTTTTGCCAGTTCACAGGCACGATCCATTGCTTTCTTTGCATTCAAAGGCCCGAATCCACGATGCCCGTCCCATCTCTCGATGGCTCCCGTCTGCATTTCACAGGTTGCTTTCGCATTCGGATCGATCTCCCCTTTTTCCAGATAGCTGACAACACGCGGAAAACGGTTCAAGCCATGTGAGAACACACCTGCAAGGCTATTCTGTGCAAAAATAACTGCTGCATTTTCTGCATCCTCATGATTGAATCCCCTTTTCTCCAAAACTCTTGTAAACTCCTGTACCATAACATCATATTGAACTCTCATGATAATCTCCTTTCAGTTTGTGAAAATATTTTGAAAACTCATAAAAGCGCTTTCTCTAGCTTTCATTATAGTTATCTGTCTGATTTTTGTCAATATAAGATATCAACTACACACTACTTTCAGCATATAGTATAATTTTTAATCTGATTTTCGTGCAAATCGCTGATATTTTTTTAATATATGCAAGCGATTTTCTTATATTTCGAAAAAAATAAGAGAAAGACTTTCAGATATTTTTCCAAAAATCTTTCTCTTATGCTTCCGCCAGCCTAAGTTGTCTGTCCTTCCACTAACTCCGGCTGAATTGTGCAGGATGAATATACCTCTGTCTTTTCAATCAGACTAGTCAACAGCTGAACACTCATCATTGCCACTAATTCCGGCTTATTATCAATTGTTGTCAATTGCGGTTCACAAATTTTTGCATATTCCGAATTATTATAACCGGTTACTGCTACTTCCTCCGGCACCTTGATTCCATAATGTAAAAGCGCTTTCACAACTCCTGCTGCCGTAATATCCTCTCCGCAAACAATTCCCGTAAATTTTTGCTTTCTCCGGATCAGCTGTTCGACCGCTTTTATACCACCTTCAATACTTGATGCGGTCTCCAGCACCTGCTGTCTTGCATTTTTGAGACCACATTTCTCCATCTCCGCAATAAATCCCTCACATTTAAGCTGTGCACTGACTGTATCCATATCTCTCAGATAATAAATCTCGCGGTGTCCCTTTTGAATCAGATGTTCCACAGCAAGCGATACTCCATACCTGTCATCGACCAGAACCGAATATGAATTTGGCAGTTCCAGCTTTCCATTGGCAAGCACAACCGGTATATTCTGCAGCAACCCGCTGATTTCCGCATTTTTACAAAGCGTATTAAACACAGAACCTACCAGTACGATTCCATCCGTCTTTTTCTCCCGTGCTGTCCGCAGATACTTGATCGTCTCTTCCAGCTCCCCGCCCGTGTTGCACAGAGAAACCTCGTATCCACGACGGCTGAACTCTCTCTCTATGGTATAGGCCGTTCTGGCATAATGCGGAACACGGATATCCACTGTTAAAACAGAGACGGTCTTCATCGATTTGCTCACCATTCCGCGTGCGATCGCACTTGGCGTATAATTATTTTTTTCCAGAATTTCTTCTACTTTTTTTCGGGTTTCCGGATTTACATTTCCCTTATGATTCATAACCCGCGAAACGGTTGAAATCGAAACCCCTGCTTCTTTTGCAATATCATATATATTCATAACTTCCCTCTTTCCAACATTCCATACCTTCATGAAAGGGCTTTTACAAAAGCATACGTGATAAAGCCAAGATTTGTCAAGAAAATTTCCAACAAAAATTCGGAGTTTACATCAAGATTTTTAATACTTTTTTCTACATACTATTGACTTTTCTTCCAACTGTTCATATACTGTTTATACAAACATATACAGTTGATAAACAGTCAACTGATACAAGGAGGGATACTATGGAATACCTGTTGGAAGTACAACATCTCAACAAAAATCTTAACACCTTTGCTCTGCATGATATCAGCTTTACACTAAAACCTGGATTTATCACAGGTCTGATCGGACAAAATGGCTGCGGAAAGACCTCTCTGATCAAAACTATTCTGAATTTGTATGAAAAAGATTCCGGAGCAGTCTTTGTAACTGGTCATTCCATGGAAAACGAAGAAATTGCTGCAAAAGATCAGCTTGGCGTTGTTCTGGATGAATGTCTCTTTGATGCAGACACCCGGGTTGAGACGAACGCCCGCTGCTTCGGTGCTCTCTATAGTCAATATGATCACCGCTTATTTCTGGAATTCTGCAGACGTTTTGATGTGGACCCAAAGAAAAAAATCGGCAAACTCTCCAAAGGACAAAAAGCACGTTTTCAGCTTGCCTTTGCATTTTCCCATGACGCAAAAGTGTTTCTTATGGATGAACCTGCGGCCGGACTGGATCCTCTGTTTCGCAAAGAACTGATGGGATATATGCAGGAAATCGTGGAGGACGGCACGAGAAGCATTCTTTTTTCCACCCATATCACCGAAGATCTGGATCAGATCGGAGATTACATTCTTCTGATGGATTACGGACGTCTGATACTGGATTTAACGCGGGAAGAACTTGCAGATCGCTATCTCCTTTTACATGGTACAAAAGAACAACTGGAGCAGTTAGATTCTCAAATGGTCGTTTGTCAAAATTTCGGTGAATATCGGAATTCCACACTGATCGACTCTGCCAAAGCAGAATCACTCCATCTTGGCGCTCTGACCGTCACCAGGCCTTCTCTGGAAGATCTGATGTACTGTTTTCACAAAGGAGGTGTAATCCAATGACAAAATTGATTATCCAACACCTGTGGTCTGATTTTAAAAAACACTGGCTCGGGATTCTTGTGACATTGGTATTGTGTTATATTGCTACCATTTTTGTGTTTACCTTTGGATTCTGGTTTTTCATGGTGGATTCAGAAGCTTACTTGCTTTCAGAGGCTGAACTGAGGAAAATGATACTGAACGGATCGGAGACCTATACACTTTTATACTTTATTGGCACTGCCGGCATTTTGTTGTCTGTCATCCTGATTTCCAGAAAATTTCCCGTCCGGCTGTTGAAACCAATCTATTTTTGTCCGGCAGATATGAGATTAAAAAGAAAATCTTTGCGCTCTTATTTTTGGAGCAAGGTTTCTTTTTGTCTGATTTTATTTGTATTACTCTGTCTGAGCTTTACCGGAAATCTGCTGATATTTTTCCAGACTCCCGAGCTTACATTGCTACTTTTTTTGTCCTGCTTTATCCTGATTGATTTTTCCATGAAAGCAGATCCCGGCAACCGGATTCCAAATCGTAAGCTTGATGAAGCACTGGAAGGAAAAGGAATGAGCATCGTCAATGTCTACTGGTTCTGTCTGCTTGCTTTGGAATATGTTGCTTTATTTTGCCAGAGCTATCTGCAGACCTCATGGAATAGCTGGATCATTGCACTTTGGATCATTGCTATGATCGGAAATGTTTTTGCAGCAGTTTACTGCATCCGTACTTTTTTAAACAATATGATTTCTTATGAAAACTTATATTTCCCAAAACAGGAGGTAACTGTATGTTGACGCTGATCTTACAAAGTCTGTGGTCTGATTTTAAAAAACACTGGCTGAACTTCTCCATTTTATTTGCATTGTGGACCATTTGCTATTTCACATTTGGATTTTCTACTCCTTCTGCCTCCATAGGCTTAGGACTTGCTTTTGTACTTCTTCTTTCAGTAAAATTGCCGATACGCTCTTTGAAAGCACTCTCTTTTTGTCCTGCTGACACAAAGATAAAGCGTCGGTTGCTTTTGATGTACCTGTTGGTTAAAATTTTGATCTGTCTGCTGATATTCTCATTGTTTCAAATTCTGGGCGGAGGTTTCCATTATTGGATAATAACTGTCACACCTCGTGAAACAATAACCTACTTGCTGCTCCTTCTCCTCCTGATCATCGCAGCTTGCTTAAATCATGCCATGCCTTCTCCAATTCAGTTAACCGAAGAGGGGCATCAGCAGAAAATTTTCAATAGGATTCTCAATTTTGACTTTCTGAATTTTATCTGGATCCTGCTGCTTGTGGCCGAATTTGCACTTTTTAAATATGCTTCCCCCAAAAATATTCTCTGGTTTCTGATCATGAGCATAAATATACTTGTAACCGCTTACTGCATTCACAGTTTTCTAAACAGCATCCTTTCTTATGAAACTTGCTTCGAACTGCAGGACTTGACAGAAAGGAGGCCTGGTACACATTGAACATTCTTTTAAAACCGGATTCCTCACTGCCGATTTACGAACAGCTTGTACAGGCATTTAAGGAATCCATGTTAAACGGGGAGCTTTCTCCAGGTGATATGCTTCCTTCCATCCGAAGTCTGGCAAAAGATCTGGAAATCAGCGTGATCACCACAAAGCGCGCTTACGAAGAACTGGAATCCGAAAACCTCATCTACTCTCATCCGGGAAAAGGATTTTTTGTAAAGCAGGTAGATTTTCGTACTCTGCAGGAAGAACAGCTTGTTCAACTGGAACATGCGCTCTCTTCCTGTATCGAAGATGCAAAAAAACTGTCTCTTTCTTTAGATGAGGTACAGGACTTGATACAACTTTTATGGAAAGGCAGGGATTAGGATATGTCTGAACTAATTTGTAATGAACTCGCAAAATCTTACAGTCACTTTCAGTTATATCCGACTTCTTTTCAACTGGAAAGCGGATATCTGACAGTACTTGCCGGGAAAAAACGGCTCCGGAAAATCAACTCTTTTACGCTGCCTTGCCGGGATTGATCCGGCCTGCACCGGTGATGTGACGCTGGATGGAATTTCTTTAAAAAAAGAGCCTGACAGCTACAAAGATCAAATTGGTTATGTATCAGAGGAACTCACTTATTTTATGGAAAAATCCGCTCTGGAAAACGGAGAGCTTCTGGGCCCTTATTTTTCCAACTGGTCCATGGAACGCTATTATACGCTGATGGACCGGATGAATTTTTCTCCCTCCAAACAGCTCTGGCAGCTCTCCAAAGGCGAATACATGAAAATGCAGACCTGTTTTGCACTGGCACATCATCCACGTTTTCTGATCTTGGATGAACCGTTGGAAGGCTTTGATCCTGTCTTTCGCAAAAACTTTCTATCGATTATGCAGGATATTTTAAATGAAGATGTAGGAATTTTTATTTCCTCCCACATTACAGAAACATTGAAAAAACTTGCCGATTACCTGCTGTTTGCCGATAATGGAATTATTACGTTCCACTGTCCGGAACAAATGGATGCCTTTCTTGCCGACAAATCAAAACGCTCTCATACACATATACGAGACCTGCTGTCCCGTAATTCTTAGGAGGTGACTTATATGAACCACAATGT
>ENA-OQBV01001454-OQBV01001454.1-human-gut-metagenome-genome-assembly--contig:-NODE-1454-length-11611-cov-3.574451_pt1 | contig 11611 bp, 11 predicted proteins | sample MGYA00242750_ERZ504559 | MGnify/ENA primary metagenome ERZ504559 (study PRJEB26092, sample SAMD00036230) | human gut metagenome | host: Homo sapiens | study: EMG produced TPA metagenomics assembly of...
CTAAGGAAGAAAGTTTGCTGCTGATCGCTTTATAGATCTCATTTGCTTGTTTCTTAGTGATCGTAACGCCTGCATTCTTAAAACTCTTCTGAAGAGTTGATATCATGGATGTCTGATATGTTTTTAAAGTATCAGATGCTTCAGAATCATCAATTCCAAGATCTGTCATCGATGTTGTATCTTGTTTTATGATCAGATCATAGAATGCCTCCATGGTGTCATCAGGTTTTGAGTTACTTGTACTCTGTCCACATCCAGCAAGGGATAGCAGTAATATGATCCCTAATATACCGGATAGGAACTGTTTTGAAAATCCTACGTTTCATACTTATTGTTCCTTTCTAGTTTATTCATTTCTCATTATAGAGATTTTGGGAGGTAAAGTCAATTACTGTCGAATGACGGCTATAAGAAACAGCTCAATTGACGAAGAAGATCATTGTGTGATACACTAGATAACCGAAAGAGAAAAAGGAGAGTTGCGTATTTATGGCAAATAAGACATATGATGCTAATAGTATTTCAGTTTTAGAAGGACTAGAAGCTGTTAGAAAACGCCCTGGAATGTACATTGGAAGTGTATCTACCAAGGGATTGAATCATTTAATATATGAGATAGTAGACAATTCGGTCGATGAATTTCTGGCAGGATATTGTGATGAGATCACAGTATCTTTAAATAAAGATGGAACAGCAACTATTACGGACAATGGACGAGGAATTCCGGTCGGAATTAATGAAAGAACAGGAAAAACAGCGGTAGAGATGGTATTTACCATGTTACATGCAGGAGGTAAGTTTGGAGATGGAGGATATAAGATTTCTGGAGGACTGCATGGAGTTGGTGCATCCGTTGTTAATGCCCTTTCAACCTGGCTTACGGTAACTGTAAAACAGGGAGGAAAGGTTTATCAGCAGAGATATGAGCGTGGAAAGATCATAACACCTCTTGAGGTGATTGGTACCTGTAGAAAATCAGATACGGGAACAAACGTCCAGTTTTTACCAGACCCAGAGATTTTTGATAAGACATATTTTAAAGCAGCAATGGTTAGAAACCGTTTGCATGAGACTGCGTATTTGAATCCAAAACTTACGATTCATTATGTGAATGAACGAGAAGGTGAAGAAACAACAGTTGATTATCATGAGCCAGAAGGAATCTGCGCTTATGTAAAGAAATTAAATGAAGGAAAACAAATGCTTCATGAACCAGTATATTTTAAAAGAATGATTGATGGAATTGAGGCAGAAGTGGCATTTCAGTATACAGAGGATTTTGGGGAGAATATTCTGGGATTTTGTAATAACATTTATACGATCGAAGGTGGAACACATATCACAGGGTTTAAGACGAAATTCACTACAATCATGAATCAATATGCCAGAGAGATCGGGGTATTAAAAGAAAAAGATTCGAATTTTACTGGAACAGATGTGAGAAATGGTATGACAGCAATCGTTTCCGTCAAACATCCAGAACCAAGATTTGAAGGACAGACGAAGACGAAACTGGATAATCCAGATGCAGCCAAAGCAGTTGGAGAGATCGCGGGAGAAGAATTGGTTCTTTATTTTGATAAGAATCTAGATACTTTAAAAAAAGTGCTGGCATGTGCGGAAAAATCAGCGAAGATCCGTAAAGCGGAAGAAAAAGCGAAGACGAATATGCTGGTAAAACAGAAGTTGTCAATTGACAGCAACGGAAAACTGGCGAACTGTGAAAGTCGTAAAGCACAAGACTGTGAGATTTTTATTGTCGAGGGAGATTCTGCTGGTGGTTCTGCAAAAACAGCAAGAAACCGAAAGACACAGGCAATCCTTCCAATTCGAGGAAAAATCTTAAATGTAGAGAAAGCTACGATGGATAAAGTTCTTGCGAATGCAGAAATTAAAACGATGATCAATGCATTTGGATGTGGTTTTTCTGAAGGATATGGAAATGATTTTGATATCAGTAAGCTTCGTTATCACAAGATCATTATTATGACAGATGCTGATGTGGATGGTGCACATATCGCAACATTGCTTTTGACGTTCTTTTATCGTTTTATGCCAGAATTGATCACGCATGGACATGTATTTCTTGCAACACCGCCGCTTTACAAAGCAATGCCCAAAAAGGGCGAAGAAACTTATCTGTTTGATGATGCAGCACTGACAAGATATCGTGCAGAACATAAGGGAAACTTTACTTTACAACGTTATAAAGGTTTAGGAGAGATGGATGCGCAACAGTTATGGGAGACAACGCTGAATCCAGAAAGTCGCACATTAAAACAGATTGAGATCGAAGATGCTAGAATGGCCTCCGATGTTACTTCTATGCTGATGGGAAGCGACGTACCACCTCGCAGACAGTTCATTTATGAAAATGCAAATGAAGCGATGTTAGATATATAAATAGAAAGGAAACAATAGATAATGTCAGAACATATTATTAAAGCAGAATTTTCTGAGGTTATGCAAAAATCATATATCGATTATGCGATGAGTGTTATTTGTGCAAGAGCACTTCCAGATGCCAGAGATGGATTAAAGCCAGTACAGAGAAGAGTTTTATATTCCATGGATGAATTAGGACTTCGTTATGACAGGCCACATCGAAAATCTGCAAGAATCGTCGGGGATACCATGGGTAAATATCATCCACATGGTGACAGTTCCATCTACGAATCCCTAGTTGTTATGTCTCAGGATTTCAAAAAAGGAGTCCCTCTTGTTGATGGACATGGAAACTTTGGTTCCATAGAGGGAGACGGCGCTGCGGCTATGCGATATACAGAAGCACGACTTCAGAAGATCACGCAGGAAGCATATCTTGCAGACCTTGACAAAAATGTAGTTGATTTTGTATCGAACTTTGATGAAACAGAAAAAGAACCTGAAGTACTTCCAGTTAAGGTGCCAAACTTATTGGTAAATGGAGCAGATGGAATCGCTGTTGGTATGACAACGAGTATTCCACCACATAATTTAGGGGAAGTTGTTGATGCAGTGAAAGCATATATGCGAAAAGAAAGCATCACAAACGAAGAACTCATGGAATATATAGAAGGTCCGGATTTTCCAACAGGCGGCCTTGTGATCAATAAGAAAGATTTGTTAAATATTTATTCTTCAGGAACAGGTAAATTAAAATTAAGAGGAAAAGTAACTTTTGAACCAGCAAAGAAACGTGGGGAAAAAGATAAACTGGTAATTTCAGAAATTCCATACACAATGATCGGAAATAATATTTCCAAGTTTTTATCAGATACCGTAGCACTCATAGAGAACAAAGTGACAACAGATATTTTGGATATTTCCAATGAATCCTCTAAAGATGGAATCCGAATTGTATTAGAACTTCGAAAGGGTGCAGATGTTGAACGCTTAAAAAATCTCTTATATAAGAAAACAAAACTTGAGGATACATTTGGTGTGAATATGCTGGCGATCGTTGATGGACGTCCGGAGACACTGGATCTTAAGGGAATCATTGAAAATCATACGCAGTTTTATTATGAAGTAACAAGAAGAAAATATAAAACATTACTATCAAAATTATATGAACAAAGAGAAATTAAAGAAGGGTTGATCAAAGCATGTGATATGATCGATCTGATCATTGAAATCATTCGTGGAAGTAAGAGTCAGAAGGAAGTAAAGGCATGCCTTACCAAAGGAGATGTTGGAAATATTAATTTCAAGTCTTCAGATTCTATGATCGAAGCAACCAAGCTTTCTTTTTACAGACAAACAGGCAAGTGCAGATCCTTGATCTTAAATTATACCGATTGATCGGATTAGAGATTTTGATGTTAAAAGAAGAATATGAAGAGATTCTTGCAAAGATCGAAGAATATGAAGATATCTTAAATAAACGAGAAATCTTTAAAGAACGTGATTCGTAAAGAATTAGATAAGATTAAAAAAGAATTTTGGACGCGAAAGAAGAACTGTGGTCGAAGATGGAAAAGAGGCAGTTTATGTTGCTGCACCAGTCAAAGAAGAGACGGTTTATTTTGTGATGGATCGTTTTGGATATTCCAAGACAATGGATAAGGCAACTTATCAGAGAAATAAGGAAAATATCTTAAAAGAATACAAGTTTATTGTGCCTTGTATGAATACAGATAAGATCTGTATCTTTACCAATCTCGGTGTGATGCACCAGATCAAGGTACTGGATATTCCAGCCGGAAAATTCAGGGATAAAGGGGTACCAATTGATAATTTATGTAATTATGACAGTACAAAAGAATATATCATCCAAGTGCTGGATGCAGAATCAATGATTCATTCATCACTTTTATTTGCAACAGCAAAAAGTATGTTAAAAGTGATGGATGGAGAGTTGTTAAATGCAGCAAAGAGAACTGTGCAGGCAACAAAATTATCGGAAGATGAGCTGATCGAAGTGATTCCGATAGACTGGATGGAAGGATCCGAAGACAAAGTAGTCCTTCAGACGAAAGAAGGAGTTTTCTTAAAATTCTTGCTTTCCGAGATTCCAAAAAAGAAGAAGAGTGCATTAGGTGTTCGTGGAATGAAGTTATCAAAAGATGATTCACTAACGAATATTTATGTGATGGCAGCACAGAATATCAGTTCTATCGTATATAAAGAAAAAGAACTGGAATTTCATCGGTTAAAACTATCAAAAAGAGATAGCAAAGGAACTAAAGTCCGCAGATAGATCTAAGATAGAAAGGAAAAATCATGGTAATTGACTTGATCATACCAACATATAAGCCAGGAGATAAGTTTCAGGAATCATTAAAACGACTTGCATTGCAGACAAGAAAACCAGACCGCATTATTTTAGTTAACACAGAGGCAGAATTTTTTGATGAGGAAATGATCACTCCATATGATAATGTAGAAGTTCATCATATTAAAAAAGAAGAATTTGATCATGGGAAAACAAGAGATTATGGAGCATCGCTTTCCAAAGAAGCTGACATTTTAATGTTTATGACAGATGATGCGATTCCAAAAGATAAATATATGGTGGAAAATCTGATTAAAGCATTTGATGATCCAATAGTAACAGCTGCTTATGGAAGGCAGATGGCTGATCCTGAAAAAAATTATATTGAGTATTATACAAGAATCTTTAATTATCCTCTAGAAAGCAGAGTTAAAACAAAAGAGGATCTGGATACTCTGGGGATCAAAACATTTTTCTGTTCAAATGTATGCAGTGCTTATCGAAGATCAGAGTATGATGCAATGGGAGGCTTCGAGCATAAAACAATTTTTAACGAGGACATGATCATGGCTTCAAAGATGATCGAAGATGGAAAGGCAGTTGCCTATCAGGCAGATGCAAGGGTATGGCATTGGCATGATTACAAGGCGATACAACAGTTACATAGGAATTTCGATCTTGCAGTGTCACAAGTAGATCATGGAGGATTGTTTCTTAAAGTGAGATCAGAATCGGAAGGTGTAAAAATGGTTATCGCGACGATCAAGCATCTTTTTAAAAAGGGGAAAAATATATCTTATTCCAAAGTATGTGATCGATACAGGATTTAAATTGATCGGATATAAACTTGGAAGAAATTATAAAAAACTGCCAAAATGGATGGTTTTAAAGCTTACGATGAATCAGACTTATTGGAAAGCTTAACAAAAACTTAATAAAATCACCTACTGTTTTTTTGTATGATATGATATAATCTACAATGATAAGCAGATAATTGTGAGGAGGACACGAATGAAGATTAAGAAGTTTAAAATTATCCTAAGTCTGTTTTTGATCATAGGAATTGCTGCAGGGGGAGTGCTTGGATATTATGATGCAAGATTAGAAGCAGCAGTGAATAATAAGAATGGAAGTACACTGACAGACGTAAAGGTAGATGATAATCTGACATTTAATAAGAATGTTATTAATATCTTATTAGTTGGATCTGATCATGGAGCAATCAAAGGTGATCACGGAAGATCTGACAGTATTATGATCGCAACGGTCAATTTTAAGACAAAAGAATTAAAGCTCACTTCTTTGATGAGAGATATGTATGTTGAGATTCCAGGACATGGACATAACAAGTTAAATGCAGCCTATGCATTTGGTGGTGTAGAATTATTATACCAGACGATCGCTAAGAACTTTGGGATTAAGATCGACAAGTATTGTGTTGTTGATTTCTCAACATTTGAGAAAGTTATCAATAAAGTTGGCGGTGTAGAAATTTCGCTGGAAGAAAAAGAAGCAAAATACTTGAATACAACAAATTACATTTCAAAGAAGAAATACCGTAATGTGAAGGTTGGGAAACAGACATTGAATGGAAATCAGGCATTAGGATATGCCAGGGTTCGTTACGTTGTTTCTAAGAAATACGGAGATGGAGACTTTGGAAGAACAGGTCGTCAAAGAGCAGTACTTCAAGCAGCACTTAATAAAGTATTGCAGCAGAGCCCAACAAAGATCGCAGATATTGCGTTAGATTCATTAGCCGATGTGTCAACAGATATGAGTGCAAAATACCTGAAGAGTCTGGTATTGAAAGTTGTTCAGATGGGGACGACAGAAATCGACCAGATGAGGGTGCCATTAGAAGGTACTTATAAGATGGGAAGAGCACAGAGCAATATGTTCGTATTCTTTATAAACTTCAGTGCTAATAAAGCAGCCATGAATTATTTCTTATTTGACAAAGGCAGTGAAAAAGACTGGGCAAAAGAATATGGAGGAATATCTTCTGTTGAGACATTTGGATATTCCGGAACATCATCATCTGACTCAACAAGCAGTAGTTCATCATATTCAACATCTAGTACAAGAAGCAGCTATCAGCAGGAAAGTTACAGCACAACAAGCAGCAGCCATACGACTTATAGTACAAGGTCTACAACTACGAGAAGTACAGAAGAACGTGTGACAGAAAGTACAACGTCACAGCCACAGACATCTGCACCAAGACCAACCACAGCACATCATACAACGACAAGCTGCGGCGACAGAATCAACACCTTCTGGTGATTCTGTTGAAGAAGAATAAACAAAAATAAATTAAAATGAAAATGTGTCAAGGTAGAATCACTGTCATATCATATTCTTTCTTGACACATATTTGTATAATTGGTAGAATAAAAAAAGTTACCAATACCCTGTAATATACCATTACGGTGATAGAATAAGACAAAGAAAGGAAATAAAAGATATGCGACAGATCGTTCTTTCTATTTTAGTAGAGAATACTCCCGGGGTATTAAGCCGAATTTCTGGTTTATTTACAAGAAGAGGGTATAACATAGACAGCATCACAGCATGTACGACACAAGATCAGAAGTTTTCAAGAATTACGATCGCAGTCAGCGGTGATGATATGATCTTGAAACAGATCAAGAATCAACTTTCAAAACTGGAAGATGTTGTGAAGATTTTTGAACTGGAAAACAGTAAGTCTGTTTGCAGAGAATTGATCCTTGCAAAGATCCGTGCAAACAAGACAGAGAAACAGGAGGTTATCACGATTGCAGATATTTTCAGAGCGAAAGTTGTGGATGTATCTAAGGATAATCTGATGATCGAGTTAACTGGGAATGTGAATAAGATAGAAGCATTTATCAATCTGATCAGTGATTTTGGAGTGATCGAAATTGTGAGAACAGGAATCACTGGTTTATCAAGAGGAGAAGATAACTCTAATATATTTTGATGAGAGTAACGGGTCAGGACCCTTACTATAAAGCCAAAAAATGGAGGAATGAAAAATGGCAAAGATTTATTATCAAGAAGACTGTAACTTATCACTTTTAGATGGAAAAACCATCGCTATTATCGGTTATGGAAGCCAGGGACATGCGCATGCCCTTAACTTAAAAGAGTCTGGATGCAATGTTATCATCGGTCTTTATGAAGGAAGCAGATCTTGGAAGAGAGCAGAAGAACAGGGATTTGAAGTGTACACATCTGCAGAAGCTGCTAAGAAAGCTGATATCATCATGATTCTGATCAACGATGAAAAACAGGCTAAATTATACAAAGAAAGCATCGAACCAAACTTAGAGCCAGGAAATATGTTAATGTTCGCTCATGGTTTCAATATCCACTTCGGATGCATCACACCTCCAAAAGATGTGGATGTAACTATGATCGCACCTAAAGCTCCAGGACATACTGTAAGAAGCGAATATCAGGCAGGAAAAGGAACTCCTTGCTTAGTAGCTGTTGAACAGGATGCTACAGGTAAAGCATTAGATTTAGCACTTGCTTATTCTTTAGGAATTGGTGGAGCAAGAGCTGGTGTTCTTGAAACTACATTCAGAACAGAAACAGAAACAGACCTTTTTCGGAGAACAGGCAGTACTTTGCGGTGGTGTTTGTGCATTAATGCAGGCTGGTTTCGAAACATTAGTAGAAGCTGGATATGATCCAAGAAACGCTTACTTTGAGTGTATCCATGAAATGAAACTGATCGTAGACTTAATCTACCAGTCAGGATTCGAAGGAATGAGATATTCTATCTCTAACACAGCTGAATATGGTGATTACATCACAGGACCTAAGATCATCACAGAAGATACTAAGAAAGCTATGAAACAGGTTCTTACAGATATTCAGGACGGAACATTCGCTAAAGACTTCTTATTAGATATGTCTGATGCAGGATCTCAGGTTCACTTCAAAGCTATGAGAAAATTAGCTGCTGAACATCAGTCTGAAGTTGTCGGAAAAGAAATCCGTAGCTTATACAGCTGGAGCAACGAAGATAAATTAATCAACAACTAGGATTTATTTATCTTACATAAGGATATAAAAGATCAGAGATTTTTAATTTCTGATCTTTTTCTTTATGTAGGAATATTTAAAGAAAATAATACCTTAAAGGAAGGAAAAGCAATGAAATTTGTAATTCAGAGAGTAAAAGAAGCATCGGTAAAAGTAGATGATGAATACACAGGGAAGATAAAAAAAGGATATTTAGTTTTGATCGGTGTAGGGCAGGAAGATACAAAAGAAGAAGCCGATAAATATATTCGTAAGATGATCAATCTTCGTATTTTTGAAGATGAAAATGGAAAAACAAATTGTTCATTAAAAGATGTGGATGGAGAATTGTTGTTAGTATCTCAGTTTACGCTTTATGCAAGCTGCAGAAAAGGAAATCGTCCAAGTTTTACACAGGCAGGAGATCCAAAGAAAGCAGAAGAATTATATGAATATATCATTAAGGAATGCAACAAGGAAATAGATGTTGTACAGACAGGTATTTTTGGAGCACATATGGAAGTTGCTTTAATAAATGATGGACCATTTACGGTTGTCCTTGAAGATCTATAGTGGTAAAATAAAAGTGACAAATGATCATGCTAAATTATAGAAAGGATGATGACATATGGATTTCACAAATGGAATGAAAAAAGCATTTCTTGCAAGTGTAGGTGCAGCAGCAACAACTGCAGAAGTTACCAAAGACATTCTTGAGAAAATGATTGAAAAGGGTGAACGTACTGTAGAACATGGAAAAGTGTTAAATCAGGAATTAAAGCACAATGCAAAACAGAAAGTCAAAGAACATGTATCTATCCAAGTGACTAAGAAATATGATAAAGCATTTGAATGTGTTGATGAAATGTCCCCAGAAGATCTTGCACTTTTAAAAGAAAGAATTGCAAAAGCTGAGGCACTTCAGAAAGAAAAACAGGAAGCTGAAGAAGATGTTGAAGTGGAAGAAAGTGAAGCAACAACAGATTCAGAGACATCACAAGTACAAGAGGATGAAACTGAACAATAAGAGGTACTTATGAAACAGGAAACAGGAAGACTGAAAGAGATCTTGCATGTATTAAATCAGCATAATGTCACACATGGGATCAATCCAGAGAAGTTATGCAGTATTTTAGAAGATCTTGGTCCAACTTATGTAAAGCTTGGGCAGATCATGTCAATGCGTTCGGATATATTGCCAGAGAAGTATTGTCATGAGTTAGCGAGACTTCGCACGGATGTAAAACCGATGAGTTTTAATGAAATATGGAAGATCTTGAATAAAGAACTTCATAATGACCCCGGTCAACTATTTCAGAAGATTAACCAGATACCAGTTGGGTGTGCATCAATCGCACAGGTCCATGAGGCCGTTTTAGGAGATGGCAGTAAAGTTGTATTAAAAATCCAGAGACCGCAGATTAAACAGATCATGGCAGAAGATATTGCTCTGTTAAAGAAGGCTTCTGGATTTTTAAATTTTGCAACAGGAACCGGTGAATTGATTGATTTTAGAAAAGTTATTGATGAGTTGTGGGAGACATCCAAAGAAGAAATGGATTTTGAAAAAGAAGCACAACATTTGGAACGATTTTATGAGAACCAGAAGGACGTTGCATATGTGACATGTCCGAAAGTATATAAGGAATATTCGAATGAGCATTTGCTGGTGATGAGTTATGTTGATGGAATCCAGATCGACCATATCGAGGAACTTGATCGCAATGGGTATGATAGGAAGGAGATTGCCCAGAAAACAGCACAAAACTATTGTAAACAGATTTTGGCGGATGGTTTTTTTCATGCAGATCCACATCCAGGGAATCTATGGATTAGTGGTGGTCAGATCGTATGGCTTGATCTTGGAATGGCAGGTGATCTATCTGAACATTACCGTGCGATCATGAAACGTGCGATCACAGCTATTCTTAAAAATGATATTTATGAACTTAAGAATGCATTCTTATCGTTTGGAAAACCGACAGAGAAGATCGACCATGCTAGTTTGTATACGGATCTTGATGATATGGTTGGAAAATACATGAATATGGATTTCGGGACCATGGATCTTGGAGAATTGATGGAAGATGCAATAGGGCTTTTGAAGAAACATAAGATTGCGATCGAACCAGATATTACGCTGCTTGCAAGAAGTATGGTGACTATGGAAGGAACATTGAAATTATGTTCTCCAGAAGTGAATATGATACAGATATTGACTTCTTATATGTCTGCGAATATGTTTCATGAGATTGATATAAAGAAAGAGATAAGACATGCTTTGAGAGATATTTATGGGTCATCTAAGAAATCTTTGGAGATACCAGCACAGGTATCAGATCTTTTGAACATTACAAAGAATGGACAGGTAAGGGTAAACATTGAATCTGCGCAGATCGAGAAAGCAGGTAGAGAATTAAAAAAAGGATTTGATCATCTGTTGCTTGTATTGATCGTGATGGCACTTTGGTTTAGCTCTGCAATTTTATGTCTAAGTGATGTAACACCGAGAGTGTTAGGAATGCCATATCTTAGTGTGGCAGGATTTATATCAGGGTTTCTGATTGTTTTGTATGTATTGATACATATGCTGATTCAGAGAAAGAAATAAGAATAATGATAAAACAAATAGGAACATTAAATATTGAGATTGAGCGAAGGAAGATTAAAAATATAAATATCTACGTGAAACCTCCAAACGGAGATGTTTTGGTAACAGTTCCAATGAGAGTTTCCAACGAAGAGGTTTTTCGTTTCCTTAAGAAAAAAGAAGAGTGGATTTTAAAAAACCATGAAAAAGTAAAAAACAGGCAAAATTCATCACAGCAGGAAATTAATCTGGAACAAAGGAAATGGCTGGAAGACAAGATCATAGAATATGCAATGAGATGGGAATCA
>ENA-OQBV01001455-OQBV01001455.1-human-gut-metagenome-genome-assembly--contig:-NODE-1455-length-11604-cov-3.037118_pt1 | contig 11604 bp, 17 predicted proteins | sample MGYA00242750_ERZ504559 | MGnify/ENA primary metagenome ERZ504559 (study PRJEB26092, sample SAMD00036230) | human gut metagenome | host: Homo sapiens | study: EMG produced TPA metagenomics assembly of...
CAAGCAGTTCACGGTTTTTCACGATCGTTGCGCCATGAAGGTTGGTACAGACGGTGTGCTTCTCGGAGCATGGGTGCAAGTCGACACGGCAAAAAAGGGTGCTCGATATAGGGACGGGGGACAGGTTTGATTGCCCTGATGGTGGCCCAGCGTTCTGCTGCTTGTGTCGTAGGAACTGATATTGACGGGGAGGCTGTAGAGCAGGCAATGGAAAATGTAAATGCATCACCGTGGAAAAATCGGATCTGTATCTGCCGGAAAGATGTTATGCAGATGAATGGAGAGGAATATGGAAGTTTCGATGTAATAGTGTCTAATCCTCCCTATTTTGTGGAAGAAGTACGTTGCCTGGATGAACGACGGGATACGGCACGGCATACGGGAAACCTTACATTTGGAAATTTGTTGACTGCGGTAGAAAAGCTTTTGACGGAAGATGGAGTTTTTTCTGTGATTATTCCGGCAGATGCTGGCGATTTCTTCGTTTCCCTTGCTGCGGAGAAACATCTTTATATACAACGGAAGACGTTGGTTCATACTAAACCTGGGGCTGAGCCTAAACGTGTGTTGCTGGCTTTTGGTCGGAAGATATGTGCCTATGATACAGAGCATCTGGTTGTAGAGCTGGATCGTCATGTGTACAGCAAAGACTATATTGAACTGACGAAAGATTTTTATTTGAATATGTAGATACTTTTACGCCCTATACCTGAACGGAATAGGGCGTGATCTGGTTAAAATCTTTAATTTCTTTTGGATAGCCTGCGTAATAAGTTGTGGTTTATCTGCAAAAGTTCTTTGTGCTTACGCGTAATGGCTGATCTAATCGGGCGGCTACCTATAAAATCGGTAAAATGTTGAAGCACATTAAATGCCTCTACACCCGACTTTGTTTTCTGTGGAGCTATTACTTTAAGTCCTTTTGAAATAACTTCCACCTCAAGGTCTTTTCCTCCCATAGCGGGATCTCCGTCGAAATGGAATACTCCTTCCTTCGTGCGATGTATGGTAATCTTTTTTTCTTTCAGTGTCTTAATGCGGCTGTTTTGGTCAATTGTCTTATTGAACAGCTGGAAAGAAAGTGCCGGGACATCCAGAACAGTAAAAGGCTCAAGTATAGTGATATCCATCATGCCGTCTGTAAGTGATGCCTGAGGAGCTATATAGGCGTTGTTACCGTATTGTGAAGCATTGGCACATGCTATTAAAAAGGCCTTATAACGTACAGTGCCCGAAGAATTTTCTATCTCGTATGTTTCTGGCCGATAGGTAAGACTTTCGTGCAAGGTATTTTCAAGATAGGTGAGTAGTCCTCTCTTTCCTGAATCGGCGAATTTAAGGCTTACGAAAGCATCGAAACCAACTCCGCAGGTGCAGAAGAAAGGACGACTGTCTATCGTTCCGTAATCGATGGTTTTAATATAGCCTTGATTTAAGACATCAATAGCTCCGCGTGCTTCCAGAGGAATGTGCAAATGTCTTGCCAATCCGTTGCCCGATCCGCAAGGAATAATTCCCATGGCCGTGTCAGTATGTATAAGTGAGCGTCCTATTTCATTGATAGTTCCATCTCCTCCTATAGCTACCACGATGTCTTTTTTCTCTTCGGCAGCCTGGCGGGCTATTTCGATAGCATGTCCGGCATATTCGGTTTTACGTATCGTATAATTATATAATGAGTGGTCTAGTCTTTTCTCTATCTGGTGCAAGATAAACTCTTTGCTGTGAGTGCCTGATATAGGATTGACTATAAATACTATTTCTTTTTTTGAATCCATTTTGCGGGTGGGTTGGTGTTTTAAGTAAACAAAAGTACGACTATTTTGTTTATCAGATGGTATTTTTTATGTATAAATGATGTCAGAGAAGTTTTTTTGCTTTAACGAGCACATGAAATAATGAAAATTATTATCTTTGCACACTCTTTTTTGAAATTGCCGGCATGAAGCGTCCGGTTAATATAAATAATGTAAGTCGTTCAGGGCTTACCAGCTATTAGAATATGGGATTATTACAAGACAAACTAAGTAAATTCAGAACACCTCAGATGTACATGGAGAGAGGTGTGTATCCTTACTTCCGCGAAATTGACAGTGCTCAAGACACAGAGGTAATTATGGATGGAAAAAAGGTTTTGATGTTCGGATCTAATTCTTACATGGGACTGACTCACGACCAGCGCATTATCGATGCAGCTATTGCTGCTACCCGCAAGTATGGAACCGGATGTGCCGGTTCGCGTTTGTTGAACGGAACTCTTGATATCCATGTGGAACTGGAAAAGGAGTTGGCAGAATTTGTGGGAAAAGATGAAGCGTTGTGCTTTTCTACCGGTTTCACTGTAAATGAAGGTGTTATCCCACAGCTTGCCGGACGCGGTGACTATATTATTTGTGATGACCGCGACCATGCTTCTATTGTCGACGGACGTCGCCTTTCTTTTGCTACTCAGCTGAAGTACAAACACAATGACATGGAAGCGCTGGAAAAAGAGCTTCAAAAATGTGAACCTGATGCTATCAAACTGATTGTTGTAGATAGCGTATTCTCTATGGAAGGTGATTTGGCAAATCTGCCTGAAATCGTTCGCCTGAAGAAGAAATACAATGCTACTGTATATGTAGACGAAGCTCACGGTCTTGGTGTATTCGGAAGAAACGGACGCGGTGTATGCGATCATTTTGGAGTAACTGAAGATATTGACTTGATTATGGGTACATTCTCTAAGTCATTGGCTTCTATCGGAGGTTTTGTTGCTGGTGATAAGGATGTAATCAACTGGTTGCGCCACAATGCACGTTCTTACATATTCCAGGCTAGTAATACTCCTGCTGCTACTGCTGCGGCAATGGAAGCTCTGCATATTTTCAAGACAGAGCCGGAACGTCAGGAAAAACTTGTGGAAAATTACAAATTATGCATTGAAGCGTTTCCGTGAAACTGGCTTTGAAATCGGAGAAACAGAAAGCCCTATTATTCCGTTGTATGTGCGTGATACAGATAAAACTTTTGAGGTAACTAAACTTGCTTTTGATGAAGGTGTGTTTATAAATCCTGTTATTCCGCCTGCATGTGCACCTCAGGATACATTAGTGCGTTTTGCATTGATGGCTACTCATACAAAGGAACAAGTGGACTTTGCAATAGAAAAGTTAACTAAATGTTTCAAACAACTGGATATATTGAAATAACATTATATTCGACTTTTTTAAGGACTTTTGAAAGGAGGTTTTTACTATGGGGGCTGCTGGTAATAAAAAACCGAAAGGCATGCATAAAAAACATGCTCCGGCTTATCAAGTAGAAGAGGCCATTCATGAAAATGACCTGAAAAAAGGAAAAAAGAAATAAATCGTTTTGACGGTTTGTTTTAGAAAAAGGGTTATATTTAGAGCGTCCGATGCTTTGCAGAGGAGCTCGGATATAACCCTTTTGTTATTATTATGTTTTAACTTTAATGTGATATGATACTGAATGAAAGAGACAGTCGCCATGAGCAGGTGTTACAGATTGCTCAACAGATGATGATTGCTGCACGTACTGCTCCGAAAGCGAAAGGAGTAGATATCATTGAGGTGGCAATGGTGACGGAAAGTAATATTCGTATTCTTTCGGATACGATGAAACAGATGTATGAGGAGAACGGGTTTAAGTTTTTCTTGCGTGATGCTGATAATATTCTGGAAGCTGAGTGTGTGGTACTGATTGGTACGCACGACCATCCGCATGGGATGAACTGCGGGCATTGTGGTTTCGCAACTTGTGGAGAAAGAGAAGATGGTGTTCCGTGTGCTATCAATAGTGTAGATGTAGGTATTGCAATAGGTTCGGCTTGTTCTGTTGCAGCCGATAACAGAGTAGATACTCGTGTTATGTTTTCTGCGGGACTTGCCGCACAGCAACTTGACTGGCTGGATAGATGTACGCAAGTGTATGCTATTCCTGTAAGTGCGTCCTCTAAAAATCCTTTTTTTTGACCGGAAGCCTAAAAATCCGTAATAAGTTTTGCCGCAGGAAGAGCATGCTTACTTCCTGCGGTGATTTCTTTAAGCTAAAATAAATTTTTCTACTACAGTTGCTACACCATCTTCATCGTTCGATAGAGTAATATAGTCAGCATTTTCACGTACAACAGGTTGAGCATTTGCCATTGCGACTCCTAAACCTGCGTATTGTATCATAGAGAGATCGTTGAAGCCATCACCTACAGCAATCATCTCTTCTTTTTTCATATTTATTTCTTTCAGCAGGACAGAAAGGGAGCGTGCTTTATCGATACCTTTGGGAACCAGTTCCAAAAAATAAGGTTCGGAACGGAATACGCCCATCCGGTCTTTCAAGTGGTCGTACATTTCTTTTTCCAATACAGCCAGTCGGGTAGGATCTCCAACTATCAGACACTTGGCGATAGGATGATTTATTGCTTTAAGAAAATTGTCTACTTTCTTAATTTTCATAACATTAAGCAATGCTTCTTTGAGAACGTATTCGTCGTCTGGATGCTCTGTCAGTACGTATTCGTTCTCGTAGCTGACGATGGCGAAATTATTGTCTTTGGCGCACTGGTATAAATAGGGAAGCACTTCGGGGTCCAGTAGGTTTTATACATCATTTCACCGGTTTTCCAGTCGATGATTTCTCCTCCATTATAAGAAAGAATATATCCCTCATACTTGTCCAGTTCCAACTGGTTTGCCAATGGGACAACTCCGTAGGTTGGTCTTCCTGATGCAAGGACTATTTTGAGTCCGCGTTTTTGTGCTTCAATCAAAGTGGTACGTGTATGTTCGGTAATGACCTTTTTAGAATTGGTCAGTGTTCCGTCAAGATCGAGTACTAAAAGTTTATATTTCATAATTTGTAAAAGGTGTTTTTTGTCTGTGCAAAGATAGCATAAATCGAATTTTATTCTTATATTTCGAGATAACAAATATTAGAATCTGTAAAAAGCTTCAGCTTTTTAGTTAGGCTTTTGGAAGAGATTTTCTTGTTTAGAAGTATTGCAGTATAATAATATAAGGAGATAGGTGTTATGGATATCTTTTGGGATTTTGCTTTACGGCTTTTTGTTGCTGGTGCAATGGGAGTTTTAATAGGCTTGGAACGTGAGTATCGTGCAAAGGAAGCTGGTTATCGTACTCATTTTCTAGTAGCTTTGGGAAGTGCATTGATGATGATTGTTTCTCAATATGGATTTATGGAAGTGCTGAAAACAGATTTGATTCGTCTGGATCCGAGTCGGATTGCTGCACAGGTAGTGAGTGGAATTGGTTTTATCGGTGCTGGAACAATTATTTTGCAGAAGCAGATTGTTAGGGGATTGACTACAGCGGCAGGTATCTGGGCGACCTCGGGAATTGGGCTTGCAGTAGGGGCTGGGATGTATGCGGTCGGGATATCGGCTACACTGTTGGTCTTGTTGGGCTTGGAAACGCTAAGCTATTTTTTTAAAAGCATAGGCTTACGTAATATGATGATTGATTTCTTTACAGATGACAAAGAAGTTATCAAAAGAGTATCTAAAAAGTTTAATACACGAAATTATGTGGTAGTATCTTATGAGATGACAGAAGCATATACAAACGGAAAGAATGTTTATCACGTAAGTATGGTAGTGAAAGCTAAAAGGATGAATGAGGAAGGGTTGTTACTGATGTTTTTACAGGATTTTCCGGATATAACAGTTACTCGGATTATCTGATTGGTAGGCCGTTCATAAAAAACAACAGGTTGCATCTATATATAAAAAAAGATGCAACCTGTTGTTTTTATGAATACAAATTGAATTTTAACCGATGAATACATTAACGGTCAGAAATATGCGATCGCCTTCCTGATTCATGTCAAAATCAATTTTATCTTCTCTTGCCAACCAGCCTATGGCTGCATTCAACTCTCTATCCGACAAGCCGGAAATTTCTTTTAATTGTTCATATTCCCAGTGCTTATTGTCCTTTAATATGTTCCAAACAATGCCTGCGTTTTCGCCAATTTGCGTTTTGTTCATGTGGTTGTGATTTAAATGGTTTATATTAGGTTTTCAAAATGGTCTGTAGCAAAAATAAGCTAATTCCGAGAATATCGTATGTCTTTTTGATGAATTGTTTTCAAAATGTTCGGCTTTTAACTTTAATTATACTCTGAATGTTTTTTGCTTCTGTAGAGTGGTATTTTTTGTTTGATTAATCGGATTTTCTATTTTTTTTCTGTTAACTTTGCAAAACGTAAAAAAGAAAGATAAAAATTATGAGGAGGAATAAGGTAAATTGGGTGGTCCCTAAAGGGGCGGAATTGACCGAGTTGGACAAAAAAGTGCTTTATTATCAGAATAAAGGCCATGAGGTTCCTACCCGCAAATTGATTAAAACTCCTGAACAGATAGAAGGTATTCGCAGGAGCGGTATGCTGAATACGGCAGTATTGGATAAAGTGGCAGAGGTAATTCGTGAAGGAATGAGTACCGCCGAAATAGATAAGATAGTATATGATTATACTGTAAGCCATGGAGGAATACCTGCTCCTCTGAACTATGAAGGATTCCCGAAAAGTGTGTGTACCTCTGTAAATGAAGTCGTATGTCACGGTATACCTTCGGAAGAAGAGATTTTGGAAGAAGGGGATATTGTCAATGTAGATGTTACTACTATTTTAAACGGATATTACGCAGATGCATCTCGCATGTTTATTATAGGTAAGACTACTCCGGAGAAAGAAAAACTAGTTCGTGTTGCTAAAGAGTGTTTGGAAATAGGCATAAATGCTGCGCAACCTTTTTCTTTTGTCGGAGATATTGGAAATGCAATAGAAAAACATGCTAAAAAGAACGGATTTTCTGTAGTTCGCGATTTGTGTGGACATGGAACTGGTGTTGAGTTTCATGAAGAGCCGGATGTATTGCATTATGGAAGAAAAGGAACAGGTATGTTGCTGGTTCCAGGTATGGTTTTCACTATCGAACCTATGATTAATATGGGTACATGGGAAGTTTTTATAGATGAAGAAGACGGATGGACGGTAGTGACTGAAGATGAATTGCCTTCTGCGCAGTGGGAACATACGTTTGTTATGACCGACAATGGTCTGGAAATATTGACATATTAATAATGAATATATATTATGGATACTATTATATTAGGTATAGAGTCTTCTTGTGATGATACTTCGGCTGCTGTCATAAAAAATGGCGTTTTGTTGTCGAGTGTTATAGCGAGTCAGGCTGTACATGAATCTTATGGAGGAGTAGTTCCTGAACTTGCTTCCCGTGCCCATCAGCAAAATATTGTGCCGGTAGTGCATGAAGCTTTAAAGCGTGCTGGTGTAACAAAGGAGCAGCTTAGTGCTATTGCTTTTACTCGTGGTCCAGGATTGATGGGGTCTTTGCTGGTAGGTGTGTCGTTCGCAAAAGGTTTGGCGCGCTCTTTAAATATTCCGATGATTGATGTTAATCATCTGCAAGGACATGTGTTAGCTCATTTCATTAAAGAATCAGAAGAAGATGCTGATCAACCCAAATTCCCTTTTATTTGCTTATTGGTTTCCGGTGGAAATTCGCAGATTATCCGTGTGAATGCGTACAACGATATGCAGGTTTTGGGACAGACTATTGATGATGCTGCGGGTGAAGCAATTGATAAATGCTCTAAAGTAATGGGATTGGGGTATCCGGGTGGTCCTATTATTGATAAGCTGGCGCGACAGGGAAATCCTCTTGCATATACTTTTAGCAAACCTCATATTCCAGGGTATGATTACAGCTTTAGCGGATTGAAAACATCATTCCTTTATTCATTACGCGATTGGTTAAAAGAGGATCCTGATTTTATAGAGCATCATAAAACAGATTTGGCTGCTTCGCTGGAAAAAACGATTGTAGATATCCTTATGGATAAACTGCGTAAAGTGGTAAAAGATACAGGTATAAATGAAGTGGCTGTGGCGGGAGGAGTATCAGCAAACAACGGTTTGCGTAATGCTTACCGCGAGCATGCGGCAAAATATGGATGGAAGATATATATTCCTAAGTTTGGTTATACGACAGACAATGCTGCTATGATTGCCATTACTGGATATTATAAGTTTTTGGACAAGGATTTTTGCACAATAGACAAACCCGCATATTCACGGGTTACAATTAAGTAACATTAATCAAAGAAATTATTATGTCAGTAGAAACTAAAACACTAAGCAAGGAAATTAGTGAAATATTTTGGCGGGAAGGTTTTACATTGGCTACAGCAGAAAGTTGTACCGCAGGAAATGTAGCTGCAATAATAACAGCTATTCCTGGAAGTTCTCGTTTTTATAAAGGGGGAATTGTTGCTTATGACAATAAAGTAAAGCAGGATTTACTTCATGTAAAAGCCGAAACTTTGGAACAATGTGGAGCTGTAAGTGAAGAAACTGTTGTAGAAATGGTAAAAGGCGCAATGCAGACACTTGAGGTTGATTACGCAATGGCTACATCAGGTATAGCTGGTCCGGCAGGAGGAACCCCAGAAAAACCGGTCGGTACAATCTGGATTGCTGCAGGTAATAGCGAAAAAGTAATTACTGCAAAGTTGACAGAGGATGAGGGAAGAGAGAAAAATATACAGGCTGCAACTAAAAAAGCCCTGCAATTATTGCTTGAACTCTGCCAAAATCAAGAAAATGAGTGATAAAACGATAATTAGTTACAGAAAAGCTTGTGTATATAAAATAAAATCACTTATTTTGCACTCCGTTTGAGAGAAATAGGAATAAACTATAAAAACTAGATAGAAATGTCGAAAATTTGTCAAATTACCGGAAAAAAAGCCATGATTGGCAACAATGTTTCACACTCAAAGAGAAGAACTAAAAGAACTTTCGATGTGAACTTGTTTACTAAGAAATTCTACTATGTAGAACAGGATTGCTGGATTAGCCTGAATATCTGTGCTAACGGCTTGCGAGTTATTAACAAAAAAGGCCTGGACGCTGCGCTGAATGAAGCTGTTGCTAAAGGTTACTGTGATTGGAAAACTATCAAAATTATTGGTTAATTAAAAGGAGAGAAAGACTATGGCTAAGAAAGCTAAGGGTAATAGAGTACAGGTAATCCTTGAATGCACAGAAATGAAGGATAGTGGTATGCCGGGAACTTCTCGTTATATTACTACAAAAAACAGAAAAAATACCGCTGAAAGATTGGAATTGAAAAAGTACAATCCTATTTTGAAAAGAGTAACAGTACATAAAGAAATTAAATAATAAGAAACCATGGCAAAGAAAACAGTCGCAACCCTTCAGACAGGTAAAGAAGGACGTTCTTATACTAAGGTTATCAAAATGGTCAAGTCACCTAAGACTGGTGCTTATGTTTTTGATGAACAAATGGTTCCTAACGAAAAAGTTCAGGACTTCTTTAAGAAATAATATTATTTTCTGATAGATAAAAAAGTTCCTTTTGTCGGAAGACAAAGGACTTTTTTTATTGTTTCTATTCTCTTGTGAGGATGGATAATATGCTTTACAGGATCTGGTGTCGTAAATAATGATATAATATTTATTTGTGAGTGAACAAGAATAGTTATATCTTTGTATCATAAATAGATAATAAACATAAGCCGTATGGGATTTTTTAGTTTTTTTTCGAAGGAAAAGAAGGAAACTTTGGACAAAGGTTTATCCAAAACAAAAGAAAGTGTTTTTGGTAAGATAGCTCGTGCTGTTGTCGGAAAGTCTAAAGTGGACGATGAAGTGTTGGATAATCTGGAAGAGGTTCTGATAACTTCTGATGTTGGAGTGGAAACAACACTGAAGATTATTAAACGCATCGAAAAAAGAGTTGCTCAAGATAAATATGTAAATACGCAAGAGCTTAATAATATTTTGCGTGAAGAAATTGCTGCTCTGCTTACTGAAAACAATACGGTCGATTCAGAAGAATTTACTGTTCCCGAAGGGAAAAAGCCTTACGTGATAATGGTAGTCGGAGTGAATGGAGTAGGAAAGACTACCACCATCGGTAAACTGGCTTATCAGTTTAAAAAAGCAGGGAAGTCTGTTTATCTGGGTGCTGCCGATACTTTCCGTGCCGCTGCCGTAGAACAGTTGGTGATTTGGGGAGAGCGTGTAGGAGTACCTGTTATAAAACAAAAAATGGGATCTGATCCTGCTTCTGTCGCTTTTGATACTTTAAGCTCTGCTGTTGCCAATAATGCCGATGTGGTTATTATTGATACAGCCGGACGTTTGCATAATAAAATAGGCCTGATGAACGAGCTGACTAAGATTAAAAATGTAATGCAGAAAGTTGTTCCAGATGCTCCGCATGAAATATTGTTGGTGCTGGATGGTTCTACAGGACAGAATGCTTTTGAACAAGCCAAGCAGTTTACACTGGCAACAGAGGTGAATGCAATGGCGATAACAAAGCTTGACGGTACAGCGAAGGGAGGAGTTGTAATTGGTATCTCTGATCAGTTTAAGATACCTGTTAAATATATTGGTTTGGGCGAAGGTATAGAAGATTTGCAGATCTTCCGTCGCCGAGAATTTGTTGATTCATTGTTTGGTACAGCTAACAAATGAGAAAAAATACAATAGACATTATTACGCTAGGGTGCTCCAAGAATCTTGTTGATTCGGAGAAGCTGATGAAACAGCTTGAAGCCAATGGATATAAAGTTACTCATGACAGTGAAAATCCTCAAGGGGAAATTGCAGTCATAAATACGTGCGGATTCATAGGTGATGCTAAGGAGGAATCAATAAATATGATTCTTGAGTTCTGCCAGGCTAAGGAAGAAGGACGTTTGAAGAAGCTTTATGTGATGGGATGTCTTTCGGAACGGTACTTGAAAGAACTGCAGGTAGAAATTCCTCAAGTAGATAAATTCTATGGTAAGTTTAACTGGAATGAACTATTGGCAGATTTAGGTAAGACATATCATTCAGATTTTGCTATAGAGCGTCATCTGACAACACCTAAGCATTATGCCTATTTGAAAATATCAGAAGGCTGTGACCGTAAATGTTCATATTGTGCGATTCCTATTATAACAGGAAAGCATGTATCCCGTCCTATGGAGGAAATATTGGACGAGGTACGTTTGCTCGTTTCAGAGGGCGTAAAAGAGTTTCAGGTTATCGCTCAGGAATTAACCTACTATGGCGTTGATCTGTATAAAAAGCAAATGCTTCCGGAACTCATAGAGCGTATGGCTGAAATTCCAGGTGTGAAATGGATACGTTTGCATTATGCTTATCCTGCACATTTTCCAAAAGAACTGTTCCGTGTGATGCGCGAACATGATAATGTGTGCAAATACATGGATATTGCTTTACAGCATATCAGTGATAATATGTTGTCGAAGATGCGTCGTCACGTAACAAAAGAGGAAACATATCAGTTGATAGAGGAGTTTCGTAAAGAGGTTCCGGGAATTCATCTGCGCACAACGTTGATGGTAGGTCATCCGGGAGAAACAGATCAGGATTTTGAGGAGCTTAAAGAGTTTGTCCGTAAGGCACGTTTTGATCGTATGGGAGCATTTGCCTATTCGGAAGAAGAAGGAACTTACTCTGCAAAGCATTATAAAGATGATATTCCACAAGACGTGAAACAGAAGCGTCTGGATG
>ENA-OQBV01001456-OQBV01001456.1-human-gut-metagenome-genome-assembly--contig:-NODE-1456-length-11604-cov-1.558857_pt1 | contig 11604 bp, 12 predicted proteins | sample MGYA00242750_ERZ504559 | MGnify/ENA primary metagenome ERZ504559 (study PRJEB26092, sample SAMD00036230) | human gut metagenome | host: Homo sapiens | study: EMG produced TPA metagenomics assembly of...
CCATTAAATAAAGTGGAAGAAGTGCGGTTAGTTTATGTGGCGAATTTTTTTTGATGCAGAAAAGTTGGTGGAAAAAGTCGGTTCCTTATTGAAAGGTTATCCGGATGTTTTGTTCAAAATTATCCGATGCACACAAAAGGTGCTCGAGATGCTGAAGGGCTCAGCCCTTATGTCCCAACTGTTGAAGCAGACCCAAGAACTTGAAAACTATGCGAAATCTTGTGGTCTGAACCAAAATTGTGACCATTTTATAAGCAAACATATCGAAAAGTAGCAAAAATATTCCGACTTTTTACCGAAAAACAAGATAGAATAGGACAATTTTTATTCACTTACTTATCTAACCAACCTAGGGGAAAAAAATGGGTATTTTAGGTAGCATTTTAGGCATTGTCGTATTACTGGTCATTGCCGTATTATTTTCAAATAATCGTAAGGCGATTAATTTACGTACTGTATTAGGGGCTTTGGCGATCCAAATCGGATTTGCGGCCCTTATTTTGTATGTGCCGTTTGGTCGAGATGCATTACAAGCGACGGCAAATGGTGTATCAAATGTTATCGCCTATGGTAATGAAGGGATTAACTTCGTCTTTGGTGGCTTATCGGATCCTTCAAATGCCGGCTTTATCTTTGCGGTGAAAGTGTTACCAATCATCGTCTTTTTCTCTGGTTTAATTTCTGTGCTTTATTACTTAGGCATTATGCAAGTTGTCATCAAAGTGATTGGTGGTGCATTGCAAGCCGCATTAGGCACATCTAAAGCAGAATCAATGTCTGCAGCAGCGAATATTTTCGTTGGCCAAACTGAAGCACCTTTAGTGGTTCGTCCTTACATTAAAAATATGACCCAATCTGAATTGTTCGCTATTATGGCGGGTGGTACAGCTTCTATCGCGGGTTCAGTGATGGCGGGTTATGCAGGAATGGGCGTGCCGTTGACTTACTTAATCGCAGCCTCTTTCATGGCTGCACCAGCAGGTTTATTATTTGCGAAAATTTATTCCCGCAAACTGAACAATTTACCGATAAACAACCTGAAACGGATGATAGCGAAAAACCGACTAACGTGCTTGAAGCAATGGCAGGTGGTGCGAGTGCCGGTATGCAATTAGCGTTAAACGTAGGTGCGATGTTACTCGCTTTCGTGGGTTTAATTGCTTTAATTAACGGTATTTTAGGCGGCGTAGGCGGCTGGTTCGGTTACGGTGATTTAACGTTACAATCAATCTTTGGTTGGATCTTCAAACCATTAGCTTACTTAATCGGTGTATCTTGGGATGAATCTGCAATTGCGGGTCAAATGATTGGTATGAAGTTAGCGGTGAACGAATTCGTGGGTTACTTAGAGTTTGCGAAATACTTACAACCAGATACCGCGGTGGTATTAAGTGAAAAAACCAAAGCCATCATTACTTTCGCATTATGTGGTTTCGCTAACTTCAGTTCTATCGCAATCTTAATCGGCGGTATCGGTGGTATGGCACCAAATCGTCGTGGTGATGTGGCTCGCTTAGGTTTAAAAGCAGTTGTAGCGGGTACATTAGCTAACTTAATGAGTGCGACTATCGCAGGTTTATTCATCGAGTTAAGCGGCGTAGCAATGTAATTAAAATGTGGTGAATTTTGACCGCACTTTATCTCTCAACACCACGAATCGTTCGTGGTGTTGTATTTTAAAGCAGGCGAAAACGTTTGCTTAAATGATTTTTTATTTATCAACAAGAGGAAAAAATAATGACTCCACATTTAATGCATCCTGAAGGCGCATTTGCAGATGTTGTATTAATGCCAGGTGATCCGCTTCGTGCAAAATATATTGCTGAAACATTCTTAGAAGATGCGAAAGAGTGACTAACGTTCGCAATTATGTTGGGTTATACCGGTACTTATAAAGGTCGTCGTATCTCTGTTATGGGGCACGGTATGGGTATCCCATCTTGCTTCAATTTATGCGAAAAGAATTAATTACTGAATACGGTGTTAAGAAAATCATCCGTGTTGGTTCTTGTGGTGCTGTACGTATGGATGTTAAAGTACGTGATGTTATCATTGGCCTTGGTGCATGTACTGATTCAAAAGTAAATCGTATCCGTTTCAAAGATAACGATTTTGCTGCAATTGCTGATTTTGATATGGCACAAGCAGCGGTTCAAGCTGCGAAAGAAAAAGGTAAGCAAGTTCGCGTAGGGAATATTTTCTCTGCAGACCTATTCTACACGCCAGATTTCGAAATGTTTGATGTGATGGAAAAATACGGTATCTTGGGCGTAGAAATGGAAGCGGCGGGTATCTATGGCGTAGCCGCAGAATATGGTGCAAAAGCACTTTGTATCTGTACCGTTTCAGACCATATTCGTACACACGAACAAACTACTGCAGAAGAACGTCAATTAACCTTCAATGATATGATTGAAATTGCGTTAGAGTCCGTATTAATTGGTGATAAAGCATAATTTATCCGATTGATAAAATAAAAAAGAGCGGTCAAATTTGACCGCTCTTTTGTTTTCTATGCTTGCTATTTCTCATACCAAATTCGGTTCACATAGAGCACGACTTTGCCAGAGGGGGTCTCAACATGGATTTCATCATCAACGCCTTTCCCGATTAAAGCACGTGCGACGGGAGAATCAATGGAGATCCAGTTTTTAACGGGATCGAATTCATCGCAGCCGACAAGGCGATATTGCTTCACTTCGCCTTCTTCATCTTCTAGCTCAACCCATGCTCCGAAAAATACTTTGCCTTCTTGTTTCGGGTGGTAATCCACAATTTGTAGTACTTCTAATCGTTTGGAAAGAAAACGTACACGGCGATCAATTTCACGTAAGCGACGTTTGCCGTAAATATATTCCGCGTTTTCACTGCGGTCACCAAGCGCGGCGGCATCTGAAACGGCTTGTGTGACTTTAGGGCGTTCTTCTTTCCATAAAATTTAAGTTCTTGGTCAAGTTGCAAGCCAGCCTTGACGAGTAATGTAATTTGATTTTGCCATAATAAAATAAAAGAAATTTTTTTGAATTATATTTGAGCCTGTTGTCTAAAACCAGTATTCTATTCCTGTTTTTCTTGAATCCTTTAATAACAAAGAAGTATGACAATGTTAAATCAACAAATTAGCCAAATTATTGCGGCAGAATTAACCGTTCAACCCCAACAAATCCTCGCGGCCATTCAATTATTAGATGATGGTAATACCATTCCATTTATCGCCCGTTATCGTAAAGAAGCAACAGGTGGCTTGGATGACACTCAACTTCGTCATTTTGAAACCCGTTTAATTTATTTACGTGAATTAGAAGATCGTCGTCAAACCATTTTGAAATCTATTGAAGAGCAAGGGAAATTGACCGATGAATTACGTGACAAAATCCAGGCGACACAAAGTAAAACTGAATTAGAAGATTTGTATTTACCATACAAACCAAAACGTCGCACCAAAGGGCAAATTGCGATTGAAGCCGGTCTTGAACCATTGGCTGATTTACTTTGGAACGAGCCGAAGAATAATCCTGAAACGGCAGCCGCTGAATTTGTAAATGCTGATAAAGGCGTAACAGACACCAAAGTCGCGCTTGATGGCGCACGCTATATTTTAATGGAGCGTTTTGCTGAAGATGCGGGTTTATTAGCGAAAGTTCGTGATTATTTAGCAAAAAATGCCGTTATCGTATCTAAAGTGATAGAAGGCAAAGAAACAGAAGGCGCAAAATTCCAAGATTATTTCGATCACCAAGAATTATTGAAAAATGTGCCTTCTCACCGTGCATTAGCCATGTTCCGTGGACGTAATGAGGGCATTTTACAATTAAGCTTAAATGCGGATCCTGAGGCAGAAGAGGGAAGTCGTCAAAGTTATTGTGAAGAAATTATTCGTGATTATTTAGATGTCCGTTTCACGGGGCAGCCTGCAGATAAATGGCGTGAGCAAGTGATTGCGTGGACATGGAAAATCAAAGTTTCGTTGCATTTAGAAACGGAATTAATGGCAAGTTTACGTGAAAAAGCGGAAGAAGAGGCCATTGATGTTTTTGCCCGAAATCTGACCGCACTTTTAATGGCGGCACCAGCTGGCGCGAAAAGCACTATGGGCTTGGACCCAGGCTTACGTACAGGTGTTAAAGTCGCCGTAGTAGATAACACAGGTAAATTATTAGATACCACCACCATTTATCCACACACGGGTCGTGAAGCCGAAGCGCAAGTGGCGATTTTCAGCTTGATCCGCAAACACAACGTAGAGTTAATTGCCATTGGTAACGGTACCGCTTCTCGTGAAACCGAACGTTTTGCGAAAGAAGTGATTAAAGAAATCAAAGAAAATAAACCTCAAACCGTTGTGGTGAGTGAAGCGGGCGCATCCGTTTATTCCGCCTCTGAATTTGCGGCAAATGAATTCCCGAATTTAGATGTCTCTTTACGTGGTGCAGTATCTATCGCCCGTCGTTTACAAGATCCATTGGCGGAATTAGTGAAAATCGAACCGAAAGCCATTGGTGTAGGGCAATATCAACATGATGTAAATCAAACCCAACTTGCGCGTAAACTCGATGCGGTGGTGGAAGACTGTGTAAACGCGGTGGGTGTGGATTTGAATACAGCATCCGCGCCATTGCTTGCTCGCGTGGCAGGGATGACGAAAACTTTAGCGCAAAACATTGTGGAATATCGTGATGAAAATGGTCGTTTTGAAAGCCGTGCAGAATTGAAAAAAGTGCCTCGTTTAGGGCCAAAAGCCTTTGAGCAATGTGCAGGCTTTATGCGTATTGCAGGTGGGAAAAATCCACTTGATGCTTCGGGTGTTCACCCAGAAGCTTATCCTGTGGTGGAAAAAATCTTGCAAGCGACAGCACAATCTATCCAAGATTTAATGGGCAATGCGGGAGTGGTACGTCAGCTTGATGCAAAACAATTCATTGATGAGCAATTTGGTTTACCAACGGTTCAAGATATTTTCAAAGAACTAGAAAAACCGGGGCGCGATCCGCGTGGTGAGTTTAAAACTGCCGTATTCGCAGAAGGCGTGGAAGAAATCACTGATTTAAAACCAGGTATGATTTTAGAAGGTACCGTCACCAATGTGACTAACTTCGGTGCATTTGTGGATATTGGTGTTCACCAAGACGGTTTAGTACACATTTCATCATTAAGCGATAAATTCGTTGAAGATCCACATCAAGTGGTGAAAACCGGCGATATCGTGAAAGTGAAAGTATTAGAAGTAGATGTGCCGCGTAAACGTATTGCGTTGACGATGCGATTAGATGAAAGTGCGGTCAAAAATGACGGCAAATCTGACCGCACTTTAAGTGCAAAACCAAGAAGTAATGCACCTCGCCAAGATCGTAATCCTAGAGGAAATAGTGCAATGGGTAATGCCTTTGCCGATGCGTTGAAAAATTGGAAAAAATAATTTCGTCATTTAGATGAACATTGTGGCCAAATAGGCGTACAATGAAGGGGATCTGGTCAATCATCCAATCCCCTTTTTTATTTCAACGAAAGGAATATTCTTATGGAAAAAGGTATTCTTGGGCCGCATGAAGGCAAGGAGCTGGAATTAATGTTAAGGGGCGAAAAGCAAGTGGCATTATTCAATCAGGAACTCGGCATTCCTGACGCCTTTCTCCCTTATCTTGAGCTAGGAATGCTTCATTCAAAAACAGTGCAACGTCATGTAAATGATGTTTGCTTAACCGATTTTATTGTCTATTTACCTCAATCTCTTGCACTCGCTGAACAAATGGAAGTGCTACTTCCTGCAAGCACTGTGAATGGTTTTGATCCCAAAGTGGAACGTGAAATCGGCCGAATTCTTGGCTACCCAGAAAAAGATATCGAATACTACATTCAGCATTTTCAAGATAATTTAGAGAAGTATCGGCAGCAGTATAGTTGATTGATAAAATAAAAGTGCGGTCAAAAACATAAGAAATTTTGACCGCACTTTTGTTTCCAAAGATGATTATTCTAAGTAAACCTTATAATTTCACATTCATTTTTCTGTAGAAATATCACTATAGATAGCATAACAAGTCAAAGTGGTAAATTAGGTAATTTGTTTAATGTATACTAGATCGAAAGGAACTAATATTATTGTTAATAAGGTAAATTGATATGAATAAACCAAAAACTGTTTTCAGTTATAGTAAATAATGAATTCTTATTAGTGACTTCTATTATTAGAGGGATGATTGGAATGACAGATCCAGATCAAGATTTTATTTTTAATCAAGTTGATATTACAGATTCATATTTTGGAAAGTTGGTTAGAGAAAAACTTGATGAAAGCAGAGAAGTATCCCTCCAGGAATTTCAAGCTATTTTTAATTCTGAGAAAATGAAGGGGTTACAAAAAAGACTTGAGGAAAGAGATGAAAAAAACGCTATGGATACAAAAATAAAAAATCTATCTATAAGGGATATGTCTTTTTTATCTTTAGAACAGGATGATTTATATATAACTATTTCGCCTCTTCATCAAGATTCTTTAGATGGAAGTACAGGGATTTCACTTCCTGACAATTCAGCATTAGAATTTAAATATGATAAGAGTATTTGGATGAAGAATTAGGAAAAGCCATAAGACAAGCCCTGACGTATTGTACGAGTATTTATCGGTAATATATTTCCTCAAAATATAAAGTGCGGTCAAAAATACGAGAAATTTTGACCGCACTTTATTATGGATTAGAAAGGATTATTCCGCGTCTTCTTTTGCCCATTCTAATGAGCGTTTAACGGCTTTTTTCCAACCTTTATAACGACGTTCACGTTTTTCTTCATCGTTGTCTGGTGTGAAGGTACGTTCTACACGGGCTTTATCGTGAAGTTCGTCTAAATCTTTCCAGAAACCAACGGCAAGACCTGCAAGGTAAGCTGCACCAAGTGCCGTCACTTCTTTCACCACTGGACGTTCTACGTTCACATCTAAAATATCTGCTTGGAATTGCATTAAGAAGTTATTGTTGGTTGCGCCACCATCAACACGTAAATATTGTAAGCGTTGACCGGAGTCAGATTGCATTGCTTCTAACACATCACGGGTTTGGTAAGCGATAGATTCAAGGGTTGCGCGTACAATATGGTTACGGTTAGAACCACGAGAAAGACCGAAAATTGCACCGCGTGCATACGGATCCCAATAAGGTGCACCTAAACCGGTGAAAGCTGGAACAACGTACACGCCATTGCTGTCAGGAACTTTTTGTGCGAAGTATTCGGAGTCATGGCTGTCATGTACGATTTTGAGTTCATCACGTAACCATTGGATTGAAGCACCAGCGATAAATACCGAACCTTCAAGCGCGTATTCAGGTTCACCTTTGGCGTTACACGCGATGGTGGTTAATAGGCCATTTTTAGAGGTAATGGCTTTATCACCGGTGTGAAGCAACATAAAGCAGCCTGTACCATAGGTATTTTTTGCTTGGCCTGCGCGTGTGCATAGATGGCCGTAAAGTGCCGCTTGTTGGTCACCCGCGATACCTGCAACAGGAATACGTACGCCGCCTTTACCCCCGATGTTGGTTTGGCCATACACTTCGGAAGAATTGCGTACTTCAGGCAGCATAGAGCGTGGAATATTTAATAATTCCAACATTTTGTCATCCCCATTTTTTTCGTATGGATGTTAAATAACATGGTACGGGATGCATTGGTGTAATCCGTTACGTGAACACGGCCTTGGGTTAATTTCCACACAAGCCAGGTATCCACGGTACCGAATAGAAGTTCGCCACGTTCAGCTTTTTCACGAGCACCTTCTACATTGTCTAAAATCCATTTCACTTTTGTACCAGAGAAATAGGGATCCACCACTAAGCCCGTGGTATTGCGGATATAGTCTTCGTGACCATCCGCTTTAAGTTTGTCTGTAATATCTGCAGTACGACGACATTGCCACACAATCGCATTATAAATCGGTGTGCCGGTTGCTTTTTCCCACACAATGGTGGTTTCACGTTGGTTAGTAATACCAATTGCCGCGATTTCGTCAGAGGTAATGCCTGCTTTTGCAACGACTTCGTTTAATGTTGAACTTTGTGTAGCCCAAATTTCCATTGGATTATGTTCCACCCAGCCTGCGCGTGGATAAATTTGTGTAAATTCACGTTGGGCGATTTCGACAACATTCGCATTGTGATCTAATAATACTGCACGAGAGCTTGTGGTACCTTGGTCCAAAGCGATGATGTATTTTTGTCTGTCATGGTGCTATTCCTTAGAGTGCTTAGCACTCTCATTGATTAAATGAATGAAGAAATTTTGAGCTTAAACGAACAAATTGCGCGCCTAACTTAATTGAATTCGAACTTAATTGGAATAAGCAATATTGATTTGGACTGTGATCACAATTTTTCCTGAAAATATGTAAACGATTGCGTTAACGCACAAAATAATGTGATCTTTGTCGCATTTTTAGAAATAGATCGATTTTATCTATTGAATTAATTGGTAAAACTAGATAATGAAGCCACTCACTTTGAGTATCTCAATATTTGATCAAACAACGAAACGAATTGCAAAGCAAGATTTCTTTAATGAAATCATTAAGTTAATCATTATTTGGAGATTTTCTTATGAATGCCTATTTTGCAGAATTTTTTGGCACAGCACTTCTCATCCTGTTAGGTAACGGTGTGGTGGCCAACGTATGTTTAAATAAAACGAAAGGGCAAAGTTCTGGTTGGATTGTGATTACTACCGCGTGGGCATTTGCGGTGTATGTGGCGGTTGTTGTAACGGGACCTTACAGTGGGGCACACTTAAATCCTGCAGTAACACTTGGAGTGGCAATGAAAGGTGCATTTGCTTGGGAATTGGTACCAGGCTACATCGCGGCACAAGTGGTGGGGGGCATGGTAGGTGCGTTGTTGGTTTACATTATGTATAAAGATCACTTTGCAGCGACCGAAGAAGAGGGCTTAAAACGCGCTTGTTTCTGTACTGAACCAGCAATTCGTAACTATCCAATCAACTTAGTGAACGAAATTATTGGTACCTTCGTACTCGTCTTCGTAATTTTCTATCTTGCGGGGGGCAAACATCACTTTACCTGGCACAGCAGAAAGCACACCTATTGGTTTAGGTTCTATCGGGGCATTACCAGTAGCCATTCTAGTTTGGGCAATTGGTTTGAGCTTAGGTGGTACAACCGGTTCTGCGAACAACCCAGCTCGAGATCTTGGTCCGCGCTTAACCTTAGGTCTTTTCCTGGGTGGTACATTAAAAACTAAAGCTGACTGGGGATACAGTTGGGTGCCGGTTATAGGGCCATTTATCGGGGCGGCTTTAGCAGCAGTATTCTATAACGCCATTATGTAATTTATTCAAATAGAAAGAGCGGTCAAAATTCATGGTGTTTTTTGACCGCTCTTTTTATATTTAGAGGTTTGATTTAAATACAATAATCTTCGAATTCCATTGGCATTTTAGCTTGCAATAAGAATTGTTTGGTGCGCTCTTGCTGTGGATGACTGAAGAATTCAGCCGCGGTATTTTGTTCAACTACCTGACCATTTTCCATGAGAATCACGCGCTCTGCCACATCTTTGGCAAAATTCAATTCATGGGTGACAATAATCATTGTCCAGCCTTCTTGTGCGAGCATTTTGAGTGCTTGTAACACTTCACCGACGAGTTCTGGGTCAAGAGCGGAAGTAGGCTCATCTAACAAGATAATATCGGGTTTAACGGCTAAAGCACGGGCGATCCCGACACGTTGCTGTTGACCACCAGACAGTTGAGAGGGATATAAATCCGCTTTCGCTTTTAAACCAACTTTTTCCAATAATGCTAAGGCTTTTTCACGCGCAATCTCTTTCGCTTGTTTTTGTACAACGACCATGCCTTCCATCACATTTTCGAGTGCTGTGCGATGGGGAAATAGATTGTATTGTTGGAATACCATTGAAGAACGACGACGCAATTTTAGTTCATCGGATTTGCTGATCTTCTTGCTGAAATCAATAGTTAAGCTTCCATCAGTAAATGCTAATACCCCTTTTTCCGGGCGTTCGAGCAAATTTAAACAGCGTAAAAAGGTCGTTTTGCCTGAACCTTGACGGACCCAGAATGGCAACCACTTCACCTTTATTAATTTTTAAAATCAATGCCTTTTAATACATGGTGGCCATTAAAACTTTTCTGAATATTTCGTGACTTTTAACATAACCAGTCCTTATAAATGGCGAGAAAGGCGTTTTTCTAAACGGGTTTGCCCCATTGACAGCACAAAACAGAATACCCAATAAATGAGAGCCGCTTCACTATAAATTAAAATAAATTCGTAGTTTTCAGCGGTGATGTTTTGCGCCACACGAAATAATTCCGCAATCCAAACGAGCGAAGCGAGAGACGTATCTTTCACTGTGCTAATGAAGGTATTTGATAGCGAAGGGACGGAAATACGTAAAGCTTGCGGCATAATGGTACGCACGAAAGCTTGTGTGTAATTCATGCCTATCGCATAAGAGGCTTCCCATTGACCTTTAGGGATCGCAAGAATAGAGGCTCTCACTGTTTCTGCGGCATAAGCACCAATGTTAATGGAGAATGCAATAATTGCGGTTGGGAAAGGCTCAAGTTTGATGCCAACTTCAGGTAAACCGTAGAAGATAATGAAGATCTGCACCAACATTGGCGTGCCACGAATAATTGAAATATAAGTGCGACAAATGCCCTGCAGTATTTTGGTCATTAAATTGGGATGTGGCAATGTGCAAATCACAGCCACGATAACTGCAATGAATAAACCACAAAAGAAGGAAATGACCGCAAGGGGGATTGTATATAAAATTGCCCCTTCCATCATAGGCCAAAACGAGCTGATTACATAATCAGCTCGTTCTGTGGTCATAAATGGAAGGCTTGCTAACCAATTATTGAGTAATGTCATCGCCAAACCATTTGATTGAAAGTTGTTTAAAGTTCCGTCTTTGCGTAGTTCTTCAAGTGCTTGGTTCACTTTTGCAATAAGCGGTTCTTCACCTTTCAAGAAAGCAAAACCGGTCGGGATTTTTTTTACACTTTCTACAGCAATTTTTAAGCCTGCATTAGGTTGTTTTTTGAAGTAATCTAATACTGCTAATTTATCGTTTACTGTTGCATCAACACGACCTTGTTTTACCGCTTCAAGGTTTTGCGCCAAGCTATCAACGGTCACAATAATTGCACCATTATCACGTGCATCTTTGCTCCAGTTACTGGTTGCAGATTGTGCAGATTTTTTACCTTTTAAATCAGGGAATGATTTAATGCTATCGTTATCGGCTTTCGTCACGATGACGCCAGCAGAGTAGTTATAAGGTGCACTGTAATCATATTTTTTTAAACGTTCTGGGCTTGGATTGGTTTGGTTCGCAATAACATCAAAGCGTTTTGCATTTAAACCTGCATACATACCGTCCCAAGCGGTTTCTTTAAATTCAACTTTCCAACCTAATTTTTGAGCAACTTTTTCGATAATTTCCACATCAAAACCTGTTAACTTGCCATCTTTGTCGTGGAAAGTGAATGGTGCGTAAGTTCCCTCAGTACCGACTAATAAGGTTTTAGTTTGTTCAACGCGATCAGCAATTTCACCTGCGTTAGCAAAAG
>ENA-OQBV01001457-OQBV01001457.1-human-gut-metagenome-genome-assembly--contig:-NODE-1457-length-11603-cov-1.964535_pt1 | contig 11603 bp, 12 predicted proteins | sample MGYA00242750_ERZ504559 | MGnify/ENA primary metagenome ERZ504559 (study PRJEB26092, sample SAMD00036230) | human gut metagenome | host: Homo sapiens | study: EMG produced TPA metagenomics assembly of...
CTACAGCCCCAGCTTCGGCGGCGGCACCTGTGACGTGGAGTTCGAGGCCCTGACGGGCTACTCGGTGTCCTATCTGCCCAGCGGCAGCAAGCCCTACCAGCAGCACGTGACGAGACCCATGTTCGCCCTGCCCAGCTACCTCAAGACCGAAGGGTATCAGACGGCGGCGGTCCACTGCTTCTGGGCCAGATACTGGAGCCGCGACACGGCCTACCCCAACCTTGGCCTCGACGACTTCATCAGCCTCGAGAAGATGCAGGGCGTCCAGAAGGTGCGCCGCCACTACTGGACCACCGGCCTCGTCACCGACGACTCCATGGCAGACCAGATCATCGGCCAGTACGAGACCATGAAGGCCCGGTCCGACGCCCCCGTCTTCCTCCACGCCGTCACCATGCAGAACCATACCAATTATAATAAGGATAACTACCCCGACGACCAGCGGGTGAAGGTCACCGAAGCCCCGGCGGGCCTCAAGGCCAGCACCGTGGGTGCGCTGGAGGACTTTGCCACCGGCATCCGGGACGCCGACGCCATGCTGGGCAGGCTGACGGACTACTTCTCGCAGGTGGACGAGCCGGTCATCCTTGTGTTCTGGGGCGACCACTACAACCCCATCGACTCGAACTACGACATCTACACCCGCAGCGGCTATGCCAGCGGCTCCAGCGCCGACCCCCGGCTCCATCAGACCACCCTGCTGATGTGGTCGAACTACTCCGACCGGGCGGTCGACCTCGGCACCATCGCCGCCTACGACATCTCGCCGGTGATGATGGAGCTGTTCGGCCTGCGTCAGCCCGCCTACTTCCAGTTCCTTGGCCGTCAGCTCCGGGCTGCCTACCGGGCCAACACCCGCGGCACCATCCTGGAGAAAGACGGCACCGCCTCGGACGAGCTGACCCCTTTGCAGCAGAAGTGGAGCGATGAGCACTGGATGCTCCAGTACGACCTCATGTTCGGCAAAGGCTATGCCCTGAGCCGGATGGGGCTCGAGAGCATCGCCGAGGGCGCAGATTGACGAAAAAGTGCGTTCCATTTTAGAAAAAAGCAGGAAAACCCCTTGCAACGGCCAGAGGTTTGTGCTATTATTACTTAGCATTACACACGCATCACTATGCCCTTTTGTGCTCTGACGAGTGGAGGGCAGTCTGCAGCCGTCCGATACGGCGGCAGATCACGGTGTGCGGAGGCAAAACAAATTTTGGAGGTAATTTTACTATGGCAGTCGTTTCTATGAAGCAGCTTCTCGAGGCAGGCGTTCACTTTGGTCACCAGACCCGCCGCTGGAACCCCAAGATGGCGAAGTATATCTTCACCGAGCGCAACGGCATCTATATCATCGACCTGCAGAAGACCGTCAAGAAGCTGGACGAGGCTTACAACTACGTGAAGGAAGTTGCAGCTGAGGGCGGCGACATCCTGTTCGTCGGCACCAAGAAGCAGGCTCAGGAGTCCATCCGTGACGAGGCTCTGCGCTGCGGTATGCACTACGTCAACGCTCGCTGGCTGGGCGGTATGCTGACCAACTTCCGCACCATCCGCAAGCGCATCGACCGTATGGCTCAGCTGCAGAACATGAAGGACAACGGCACCTTCGAGCTGCTGCCCAAGAAGGAAGTGGCCAAGCTGGAGCTGGAGATGGAGAAGCTGGACAAGTACCTCGGCGGCGTCAACGAACATGAAGACCCTGCCCAAGGCCATGTTCATCGTTGACCCCCACAAGGAGCGCATCGCTGTTGCTGAGGCCCGCAAGCTGAACATCCCCATCGTTGCTATCGTTGATACCAACTGCAACCCCGACGAGATCGACTACGTCATCCCCGGCAACGACGACGCGATCCGCGCTGTCAAGCTGATCGCTGGCGCTATGGCTGACGCTGTGCTGGAAGGCAAGCAGGGCAACCAGGAGGCCGCTCCCGCTGAGGACGCAGCAAACGCCTGATTTCCCGAAATTCTCACAAACCAACAAATACTGTGTAAGGGAGAATACCAAAATGGCTATTTCTGCAAAGGACGTTATGGAACTGCGCAAGCAGACCGACTGCGGCATGATGGAGTGCAAGAAGGCTCTGACCGAGGCTGACGGCAACTTCGAGAAGGCAATCGAGATCCTGCGTGAGCGTGGTCTGGCTACCGCCGCCAAGAAGGCAAGCCGCGTGGCTGCCGAGGGCATGGTCTACGCTGATTACTGCCCCGAGTGCAAGGTGGGCGTCGTCATCGAGGTCAACGCCGAGACCGACTTCGTCGCCAAGAACGACAAGTTCGTTGCCTTCGTCAAGGAGGCCACCAAGGTCATCATGAAGCAGAACCCCGCTGATGTCGAGGCTCTGATGGCATGCAAGACCGAGAACGGCGAGACCGTCGATGAGGCTCTGAAGAACCTCATCCTGGTCATCAAGGAGAACATCAAGGTCCGCCGTTTCGTCCGTTACGAGGGCGTCTGCTCTGCATACGTCCACGGCGGCGGCACCCACGGCATCCTGGTCAACTTCGAGACCACCAACGGCATCGAGGCTAAGGACGAGTTCGCTGCATACGGCAAGGATGTTGCCATGCAGGTCGCAGCTGCCAACCCCAGCTACGTCGATGAGGCTGCTGTCCCCGCTGAGGTCGTCGCCAAGGAGAAGGAGATCCTCCTCGCTCAGATGGCCAACGACCCGAAGAACGCCAACAAGCCCGACGCTGTCAAGCAGAAGATGATCGAGGGCAAGATCAAGAAGTACTTCAAGGAGAACTGCCTGGTCGATCAGGAGTTCGTCAAGGACGGCGACATGACCGTCGGTCAGTACACTGCCAAGGTCGCAAAGGACCTGGGCGGCGACATCAAGGTCATCAAGTTCACCCACTTCGTCAAGGGCGAGGGCCTGGAGAAGCGTGCTGATGACTTCGCTGCTGAAGTTGCAAGCATGGTGAAGTAATTCAGTCTGACTGAATAGAATGGGAGCCGCAGTACCTGTAACGAGGGTGCTGCGGCTCTTTTTGTTTGTATTTGCGCGGCAAATGTGCTATGATAAGGGCTATATAAAAGAGGGGAGAAGAAATCATGAAGATCGAACCCAGAACATTCACCCTGCCCAGCGGGGAAGTGCTGACGGTGCGCAGCTTGTGCGCGGACGATGCAGAGGCGCTGAATGCATTCCGCTATGCGACCTACAGCGAGACCTATTTTATGGCCCGATACCCGGAGGAAGGCGCGAATCTGGAAGCGATGCAGAATCGGCTTGCAGACTGCGGGGAAAGCCCTGTGAACTTTGAGGTGGGCGCCTTTGCCGGAGAAAAGCTGGTGGGGGAGTTTGGTTTGCACAGGTGCGGCCGCACATCAAATACCGCCATCGTGCCGTAATGGGCATCTCTGTGCTAAAGGAGTATTGGGGCTGCGGTCTGGGCAGCTATCTGATGCAGCTTGCCATCGACCAGACCCGCGCCAACGGCTTCGAACAGCTGGAGCTGGGGGTGTACAGCGATAACAGCCGCGCCATCCATCTCTATGAAAAGTTTGGGTTTGAGCGCTATGGCATCCAGCCCCGGGCCTTTAAGCTGAAGGACGGCACCTACCGGGATGAGATCATCATGGTGAAGATGCTGTGACCAAAAAAGAATATAATGAAACGCCGCTGACGGTTCAAAAGCCGTCAGCGGCGCTTTGCTTATTCAGTCAGCAGCGGTCAATGGATCAGGCCTTGGCCTCGCTGTTGTGCTCTGCCTTCTTGTAGGCGGAGAAGGAGTGGAACACGATGTTCAGGCCCAGAACGATCAGCAGGACAGCCAGGATGAGCTGCAGGCCGTTGGCGATGAACACAGCGCCCCAAGTGGTCTCACCGGCAGGGATGGTGACAGAAGCAGCATTGCTGATGGCCTTGACCATAGCGATCAGGCGCTGCACCAGAGCGGTGAAGGTGACGCAGAGCATGATGATCAGCGGGGGGAAGAGCATCTTGTTGCTGCGGCCGGTGACCTTCAGGAAGACGCACAGGGTAGACAGGACCAGAGCGCTCAGCAGCTGGTTTGCAGAACCGAACAGGGGCCAGATGTTGGCGTAGCCGATCTTGGTCAGGATGAAGCCGAACACCAGAGTGAGGAAGGTGGAGAAGTAGACGTTGCAGAGCAGCTTGCGCCAGCCCTCAGCGTGCTCCATGTCGTCCACGCTGAACAGCTCCTGGAAGCTCATGCGGCCGATACGGGCCACGGCATCCAGGCTGGTCAGAGCCAGTGCGGAAACGCACATGGTCATAAAGACGGTAGCGGCATAAGCGGGGACGCCGAACATCTCAAAGAAACCGGCGACGCCGCGGCTGAAGATCTGGAAGGGAGTACCGGCGGCGGGGGTGCCGTCAGCAGCGGCAGCAGCACCGGCGACGCAGAGAGCCAGAACAGCCAGCAGGCTCTCGAGGATCATGGCGCCATAGCCGACCTTCAGCATATCCTTCTCGTTCTCGACGGTCTTGGAGGAAGTGCCGGAAGAGACGAGGCCGTGGAAGCCGGAGACAGCACCGCAGGCCACGGTGACGAACAGGATGGGGAACATGGTACCCAGCTTCTCGTTGGTGAAACCGGTGAAGACGGGTAGGTTCATGGCGGGATGAGCGACCAGCAGGCCCACAACGGCACCGGCGATCATGGCCACGAACATGAAGGTGGTCATGTGGTCACGGGGCTGCTTCAGCAGCCACATGGGCAGGACGGCGGCAAAGAAGATGTAGACGAAGGTGATGTAGCTCCATGCAGCCTTGCCCAGAATGAGGGGCAGGTTTGCGCCGATGACGAAGGAAAGCACGATGAAGACGATGCTGATGAGGCTCTCTTTCCAGCCGGAGAAGTTGAACTTCTTCTGGATGAGGCCGAAGACGACAGCAAAGACCATGAACATGATGGAGACCATACCGGCAGCGCCGTTGGTCTGCGCAGCCTCCGCCAGAGCACCGTCGGCGCCGAAGGCGTTGAAGGTACCGGCCACCATGTCAGCAAACGCTGCAATGACGATGCCGCAGAACAGCCAGCAGAACAGCAGGAACAGCTTGCGGCCGGTCTTGCCGATGTACTTCTCGATCAGCATGCCCATGCTCTTGCCGTCGTTCTTGACGGAAGCGTACAGAGCGCCGAAGTCGGTGACAGCGCCGAAGAAGATGCCGCCCAGCAGCACCCACAGCAGGACAGGCAGCCAGCCGAAAGCAGCAGCCTGGATAGCACCGGTGACAGGGCCTGCACCGGCGATGGAGCTGAACTGATGTGCAAAGACGGTCCAGCCGTTGGTGGGGACATAGTCACGGCCATCCTCGTGGACGACTGCGGGGGTCTTGGCGGTGGGGTCGATGCCCCACTTGTTGGCCAGCCAGCGGCCGTACAGCGTATAAGCGCCGAGCAGACACACGGCTGCGATCAAAACGATGACCAGCGTATTCATTTCTTTATACCTCTTTCCTTTCTTTCACACCGGCAATGGCCGAAGCAGGACGGCTGTGCCCAAAAGCAGGGCAGGCGAAACGGCCCGGAGGGGTGAAAAAAGCCTCCGTCCTCATGAAAGACAGAGACACAAAGATGTGTCCCATCTTCCTCGAAGACGAAGGCCAAACGGTGCATCTGCACCGGTCGTTCTCCGCGGTACCACTTCGTTTGCTGCTTTCGGGAGCAGCCGCTTGCGCGTACAGGCGTTCCTGCCGCCGATACGCCGCCCTGTAACGTGGGCTGAACGGCCATGCACTACTGCCGCAAGCGGGTTCGCACAGGCTGCTCGCAGGTGAGGGCTGATCGCACTGTGCTGCCGTCTTGCACCGGAATGGCGGCTCTCTGAGCGCAGGGAATGCGAAAAGTCATGTCCTGTTCATTGCATTTTGCCGAATGATTTGTGTATACTTTTAGTCCTGATTTTCATAACTTTGTCAATGTATATTTTTGGGCAAGTTAGGAGACTTGTTGCCATTTTTTGCGGGGGAGAAACCAAGAAAATTTTAGGCGATTTTTTGTTCAGATGTGAGATGAATAAAACTGAATGCCTCCACAGGTGAAATCTGCTAAACCCCCGGAAAGAAAGACCGAATACTTGACTTTTTACACTTTTCAAGTGATAAAGTAACAGAGTAATAGAAAGAACCCTGCCGCACCCCGCGGCACTTTGCCCTGAAGGAGGCAGCTATGGCGGACAAGAACCCCAGAAGAAACCCCACCACCGACGCACTGTTCGACGCGATCCTGAGTCTTGAGACGAGGGAGGAGTGCTACAACTTCTTCGAAGACCTCTGCACGGTCAAGGAGATCTCCGATATGGCCCAGCGTCTGGAAGCGGCCAAACTCCTGCTCGGCGGCAGCACCTACGACCAGATCGTAAAGGCCGTGGAGATCAGCACCGCCACCATCAGCCGCATCAACCGCTGCATCCAGTACGGCTCCGGCGGCTACCGCGACACCATCGAGAAGGTACAGAAGAGCGCAAAGCCGGAGTGACATCCGGGCGGCGAGGCACATAGGATGGACTGCGCCCGATTCCTATTATAGAAAGGAAGGTCCTTCTTATGGCTGATACCACCAACTGCACCCCCTGCGTTTCCTGCGGCTGCCCCGCGCTGCCGAGAGTTTCCCTCGACCAGGCCGTCGTTGACCTGATGGAGAGCATCGCTCTGCAGGAGTCGGCCCTGAGCCACATCCTCTGCGCCGAGAGCCAGAAGATGAAAGCCGCCCTCAGCATGGAGGAGCTGGACCTGTGCAAGCTGCTGGAAGTCAACGACTCCGCCACCAACATGGTCCACGCCGTGGCGAACCTTGAGCTGGTGCTGAAAGAGAAGCTGGAATTCATCGCCAACAACCTCTACTACCCCTCGACGGGGAACTGCACCACCACCGAGAGCTGATGTCAAAATGCGACTGCCCGCCCGCAATGGGTGGGCGGTTTTTGTTTTCCGGGGCGGGGCTGCCTAAAAATATGTATAAAGTCGGAAAAGTGTTTTGTTGGAATTGCTGAATATCGAAATCTGTGCTATACTATATAATGTTTATCCAAAGAGAAAGGGGAACCTGACCTTGCTGCACTACGATGCGATCCTGTTTGACGTGGACGGTACGCTCATCGATTCCGCCCCCGGCATTCTCAATACACTGGAAGAAGTTTTCAGCTCCATGGGCGTTGACGTCGCCCGGAGCGACCTTGGCCGCTACATCGGCCCGCCCCTCCGCAAGAGCTTCGGCGAGCATTTCTCCGACCCTGCAAAAATCGAGGAGGCCACGAAGCGCTACCGCGTGAGCTACGCCGCCAGGGGCTGCCACGAGGGCGATGTCTACCCCGGCGTGGTGGAGATGCTGGGCCGTCTCAAGGCTGCGGGCCTGACCCTCTGCACGGCCACCTGCAAGCCCACCGACGTTGTGAGGCCCATCCTCGAAGAGCAGGGCCTTGCGCCTTACTTCTCCTTCGTGGGCGGTGCGTCCATGGATGAGAGCCGCGACAACAAGACCGACGTCATCCGCCACGTCCTCGCCCAGCCCGTCATGCAGGGCAAGCGGTGCTGATGGTGGGCGACCGCCGGGACGATATGCAGGGCGCTGTGGACTGCGGGCTGGACGCCGCCGCTGTGCTCTACGGCTACGGCGGCAGGGAAGAGGTCGCCCCCTTTGCGCCGGTCTTCCTGGCCGCTGACTGCAAAGAGCTGACGGACTGGGCTCTCCGCCCGGTGGACGAGCTTTCCCATTCCTGAAACGAGAGGGACTGAATCTATGAGTCAAAAAAGACAACAACAAAACGAACCATGACTCCCATGCAGCATCGGGCCGTTCTGGTCTGCATCCTCTGCGTGCTGGCGGTGCTGCTGACCTTCGGCTCACCACCACCCTCCTCAAAAAAGGAGGAGCCTGCCCCCTCCGCTCTCGGAGCCTGCCAGGACGGCACCGCTGCCCCCGGCGAAGACCTGTCGGGCCACTACCAGATCGACAACGCCTCCACCGCTCTGCTGACGGAGACCGCCGACGCCGGCACGGACTATCTGAACGACACCCTCTTTCTGGGCGACTCCAACACCGTCCGCCTCTATAACAACGGCCTCATCTCCCTGCAGCAGTTCTGCGCCAAAGAGGCATCGGCACCCAGGTGGCGCTCAGCGAGGGCATCGTTACCTTTAAGAAGGACTCCAACCACTACACCATCCCTCAGGCGGTGGCCATGATGAAGCCCCGCCGTGTGGTCATGACCTTCGGCACCAACGACACCGGGATGGAAGTCTCGGACTTCATCGCCCACTACACGGCCCTCATCCAGGCCATCCAGCAGAGCTACCCCTACACCGACATCATCGTCAACACGGTGCCGCCGGTCCCGGCTGACCACTCCAACTACCCCCACATGGACCAGGCCAAGATCGACGACTTCAACATGGCCCTTCTGGATCTCTGCGAGCAGCTGGGCGTCCGCTTCCTCAACTCCGCCGAGGCCCTCAAGGGCAGCGACGGCTACGGCATCGCGGACTACTACACCAGCGGCGACATCCACCTCAAGAGCGCCGGCCTCAAGGCAGTGCTGAACTATCTCCGCACCCACGCCCTGCAGACCGAGGACCGCCGCCCCGACACCAACAACATCCCCACCCGCACCATGGAGTATGTCTCCAACCCCAGCTCCGCCGTAGCCGCTCCCAGCTCGGAGGCTGTCAGCTCCAGCGAGAGTCAGGCCGAGAGCGCCAGCAGCTCGGAGAGCTCCTCCAGCGAGAGCACCGGCGAGGGCAAAAAGTTCGAGGCCCGCTACCGTGTGGACAAGAACGGCGGCGGCACCCTGAGCGTCGGCAATGACACCGGCAACAGCTCTGTGACCTACACCGTCACCGACCCCGACAAATCCATCACCGTGACCGCTGTCCCGGCGGAGGGCCACGTCTTCGTCAAGTGGAGCGACGGCCTCACCAGCAAGACCCGCACCGACACCGGCTTCAAGCAGAATCTGGACGTCACGGCAGTCTTCGGCACGGCCTCCGTCCAGATCACCAGCGAGGGCAAGGGCGCTGTGGGCAGCTCCTACACCTTCAAGGCTGCCTTGAGCGGCAAGTACGCCAAGACCGAGAACCTGCGCTGGTACGCCAACGGTCAGGAGGTCACGCAGGCCGCCGGTAAGTCCAGCATCACCGTGGTGGTGGACAGCTCCATGGCCAACGCTTCTTATAAGATCCACGCCGTCGTCACCTACAACGACTGCAAGGTGAGCAGCAACACCCTGACCATCACCATCGGCAGCGGTGTGACCAGCGAGTCCGGCTCCACCAGCAGTTCGTCCTCGTCCCATGCCGGTTCTTCCGGCAGTACATCCTCTTCCTCTGCAGGTTCGGGCAGCTCTTCCCACAGTACCAGCAGTTCGTCGTCGGCATCGTCCAGCACGTCGTCCGGCAGCTCCAAGGCAGAGTCGGAGTCCGAAAGCAAGGCCGAGTCTAAGGCCGAGTCTAACGCAGAACCCAAGACTGAGAGCAAAGCAGAGCCCAAGGCCGAAACCAAGCCGGAAGCCTCTGCCAGCAAGGAAGCCGAAAGCAAGGCAGAATGACGCCCCGCACCTTCCTCTGCAAAGCCGCATAGGCTGAGCCGAGAGGAGGCGAGCGGATGTTCCGTGAAGAAATGCAAGTCCTCGGCCTGCCCGGCGCAGAAGATGTGACCGACGGCAGCGTGGACTACTACGACATGGATTGGGAAAACGTCGAGAACGGCGTGACGGAGGAGCAGATGGCAAAGTGCATCGCAAAAGAGTGCGCCTGCACGCCGCGCTGTAAGTGCAGCGGGAACCTGCCGGACCAGTCCGACGAAGAAACCTATGAAATGACGTTGGAATGATAAAAAATACGAGAAGCCAGCTCTGCCGGGCGGGGCTGGCTTCTCGCTGTTCTCAAACCGCACCGCAGCCGCGCCCGCTCAAAGTGGCAGGCGGCTCGAAACATGATAGAGAAGGGAAAGGAAACCATGGCAAAATATTATTGCATCCTCTTCGATGCAGACAATACGCTCCTGGACTTTGACGCTGCCGAGAACAAGGCGCTGGCTGAGACGCTGGTGGAATACGGCATCGAGCCGGACGCCGGGACGGTGCAGACCTACCGGGACATCAACTCGGAGCTCTGGCGTCAGCTGGAAAAGGGCCAGATACGCCGCGACAAGCTGATGGGGGAGCGCTTCACCCGCTTCCTCAAGGCCATCAACGCAGCCGGTGACGGCGTGGAGATGAACCGCTGCTACCTCGACCACCTCTCCTCCCACCCCGACCTGATGACCCCCAATGTGCCGGACGTCCTCGGGGAGCTTTCCGAGGTGGCGACGCTGGCCGTCGTGACTAACGGCTTCGAGAAGGTGCAGAGCCGCCGGGTGGCAGAATCCGGCATCGGGGCCTACCTTGAGGACGTCTTCGTCTCCGAGAAGCTGGACAGCGAGAAGCCCAGCCGCCGCATCTTCGACTCCGCCCTCCGCGCTCTGGGCGTGGAGAACCGGGAGCACGTCCTGGTGGTGGGCGACAGCCTCACCAGCGACATTCAGGGCGGCGTGAACGCGGGCCTCGACACCTGCTGGTTCAACCCCGGCCACGCCGAGAACCCGGGCAAGGTGAGCCCCACCTACGAGATCGCCTCGCTGGAAGAGCTCTACCCGCTGGTGATGGAGCCGGAAGAGCTGGCGAACCTCGGCCTCAAGCACCGCCGTCATCAGCTGTAACGGCGGGAATGTCCCCATCCACCCTACTGGAAAAGAACACGGAAGAACGATATGCTGATTCATTTGGAAAAACTCGGAAAGAGCTTTGGCGAGAAAGTCGTCCTGCACGACGTGAGCGCCAGCGTGGAAAAAGAAGACCGCATCGGCATCGTGGGCCAGAACGGCGCAGGCAAGACGACCCTGCTCAAGATCCTGACCGGCGTCTACACCGACTATGACGGCGAGTTCAGCGTGACCCACGGCGTGACGCTGGGCTATCTGGAGCAGAACGCAAAGCTCGATGTCACGCTGGATATTTACGGGGAGATGCGCTCCTCCTTCGCCCCTGTGCTGGACGCCATGGCCCAGATGCAGATCCTGGAAAAGAAGATGGCGGCCTCTCCCGACGACGCCGCCCTTCTCGAAAAGCACGACGAACTGCAGAACATCATCGACGCCGCCGACGGCTACAACATGGACGTCAACATCAAGAAGGTGCTGTCCGGCATGGGCTTTGCACAGGATACCTGGAGCAAGAACGTGGGCGTCCTCTCCGGCGGTGAGCTGACCCGTCTCCGTCTGGCCAAGCTCCTCCTCGAGAAGCCGGACGTCCTCATTCTGGACGAGCCCACGAACCATCTGGACTTCGCCACCATGGAGTGGCTGGAAAACTACCTCAAGGGCTACTCCGGTGCCGTTCTGGTGGTCAGCCACGACCGCTATTTCCTCGACAACGTCTGTACCAGGATCTGGGAAGTCTCGTTCCAGACCATGACCACCTACAAGGGCAACTTCTCGGCCTATCTGCCCCAGAAGGAAGCCGCCGACGCCCTGCGCCAGAAGCAGCACGACGCCGACGTGGCGCTGGCCGAAAAATTACAGGACTACATCGACCGCAACCTCGTCCGCGCCTCCACTACCAAGATGGCCCAGAGCCGCCGCAGGCAGCTGGAAAAGCTGGAGATCAC
>ENA-OQBV01001458-OQBV01001458.1-human-gut-metagenome-genome-assembly--contig:-NODE-1458-length-11602-cov-3.162614_pt1 | contig 11602 bp, 10 predicted proteins | sample MGYA00242750_ERZ504559 | MGnify/ENA primary metagenome ERZ504559 (study PRJEB26092, sample SAMD00036230) | human gut metagenome | host: Homo sapiens | study: EMG produced TPA metagenomics assembly of...
GTCCCAAAAAGTACACCCCTTAATGGTAGAATCGTATTATATAGGACAGAATCTCATCCAATTTCATAAAAAAATGATAAGATACTATTTCTCTGTTTTCCCATTACCCAGGTTGCATCCTATTACGCTTCGTATCCGTTTCTACTTTCTGCACCCACTACTTTTTGCATAGCAGCAGCCAGAAAGCATTGAAGCAGTTTCATAGAAAACGCTCCACATTCACCATTTATAATCATCCTTACCGCTTCTCCATGTCTCAATTTGCGTTTATATGGTCGTTCACTGACCAACGCATCATAATCATCTACCAGACCGACCACCTGAGCACAAAGCGGAATCTGATCTCCCTTTAATCCATCCGGATATCCAGATCTGTCAAATCTCTCATATCTTCTTCCATGCAGCCGTCTACCAAGTGTTCCGTAAGCTTTTCACTTGCCAAGAATTCCTGTAACTTCTGGCGATCCTGTTCATGTACATATTGTTCTGTATACTTTTTTACAAACTCACCGTAGCTAGCTGAAGCACTTACTTTATCATAGACTTCATGTACATGGGAATAAATACACTCATATGTTTGATCCTTCAAATTCAGTTTTATAACTACATAAAAACGTCCAAAATATTCATCTTTACCCGGCTGAATAATATCTGATATTTTCACATTTTCCAGACTGTTATTATAAGTGTTCTGCAGATCCAGTAACACTTTATGTACTTTACAGCAATCCGAGTAATTTCTGGAACAGTATCCGTCCTTCTCCAGGCATCTGCTGATTGCCATTGTTGACTCTGTACAGTTAATAACGTCCATAAGAGAAATTTCTTCCGGTCGTTTTTCCAGCATATAGCCGCCGCATTTTTACAGTGTTCGGGTCGTCGTAGACTTGCCGATAGGCAAAAAGAAAGCGGCGGCTCTGAAAATCAAAGCCGCCGTAATTTAGAAATGACGCGTGAAGATATGATATGCTCCCTTCTAAGTAGACAAGAGAAATAATAAAATCTTGTTTATTTAGAAGGGAGCTTTCTTTATCCTTTTAATCATATTGGGCAATTCTGTTTTTTTATAGCGTTTCCCTTTGTATATATGATGTTTTTAATATATTACTCTGCATATCGTATCCGATCAATCAAACTCAATTTTCGGAAATTTGCAGATACTCCATATGTGAGCAGTACCTGTAAAAAGGCAACCACACAAATCAAAAGCACTGCTGGGACCACTGGAAAATGATACTCACTGATCTGAAACATGTGTTTGGTTTTTGCATAAAGAAATGCACCATATCCTACAAGACTTCCAATGCCCACAGAAACTGCCAATGTTCCCAAAGTATAGATGATTCCTTCCAGTTGCAGCATACGGATCAACTGTTTTTCAGACATTCCTATCGCCTGTATCATTCCAAGCTCCCGCCTTCTTGTGTAAATACTGTTCATCATAGTGTTCACAAGATTCATGATTCCAATTCCACCCAGAATAATCAGAAATGCATAACACAAAACGCTCGTCAACCGCATATTCTTTTCCCACTCCTGAAGTTGCTCTTCATAACTTCCTGTCACCAGGTATTCACTGTTGTCGGCAAGTGCCTGAAGTTCCTGATATGCACTGTTCTTTTTCTGATCATTCACTGTGATTTCCAGTATGTAGTTCAGATTATTGGGATTCATTTTTTCCAACACTGATTGGGGCAGATAAAATGAACTTCCGCCAAGGCTTGCATAGTAATCTCCGATGGCTCCTATCTCAAAAGTCTTTTCTACCTGGTCATCTCCCATATTCAAAACCATCTTCAAGGAATCTCCCACTTTCAGTTCCGGGAACCAGTATAGCATATTAGCAGACATGAGGATTTTATCTCCTTTTTCCAATTCTTCATATGTCACATGTCCTTGTATCTCTCCTTTTTCCAGCGTTTCTGCATAAGATGCATCCAGTCCAATAATATTCGCGTCCCAAATTTCACCATCCATAGATAGTTTCGGAATTTTGCCATTCATAAATGTTTTTACCTTTACCTCTTCCACACCGTCTACATCACGAACCTGATCAATAAACGCTTTCGTCAAGGGGTTATTCTGCTGAACCTGTCTCCAGTCTCTGTCCGGATTCATTTTGTCCCCACCCCATGTTTCCAATTTAATTTTATAATCAGATTCAATATCCTTTCTTGCAATTTCTTTCGGTGCCGCGCAAGATAAAATAGTTGCCACAACCATGAACAGAATACCAGTTGCTCCTAATGTAACAATCGTAATCCCAGTCCTCTTTTTATTTCTTACCATATTTGCTTTTGTCAAACGAAAAATCGTGAGATTCTGATAGCCTTTCCGTACTTTTTTCCCACGTTTTTCTAACCCCTGATAACGCATAGCCTCAATGGGCGAAACTTTGGCAGCAATTCGCATCGGTTTTGCCAAAGAAACTGCGGAAGTAAAGAGCACCGCCATAATGGTAATCGCATAAATCCACCAGTGCAACAAAGATACCTCACCATTTTTTACAAGTTCTGCTGCTACCTGCATTAGAGGGTCTTCGCCTGCCATAAAAGTAATCATCTGTTTCATAATCCATCTGGACAGGAAACTACTGATAAGCAATCCTACAGGGAGGGCAAGCGCCGTAACCAGCATTCCTTCACGGAATACCATCTGCCGAATCTGTCTTTTGGTGGAGCCTATGGCTTTTAATTTTCCATATTCCTGTACTTTTGGTATCATAGACACATAATAAATACTATAAATAGTCAGGATTCCTGCTAAAACAACCATAACGATTACCACGATCATTCCTTTTACAAATGACGGATCTGTATAATTTGCAGCCAAATACGCTCTGTTTTCTACCACATTTCCCTCAGGTACACCAAAATCCTCTCCGATTTCTTTTCCCCTCTCTTCGATTTCATCTGTTGTCATATGCTCTGCATCTGCCAGACGGAACATCACACGATATTCTCTGTCTGCTTCCGGTATCATCTGTTTCGCATATTCCATGGAATTCATCACAAAATACATTTTCTTTTCTTTATTCAAATCAGAAGATTCCATAAAGCCACAGATGCGGAAAGTGTCTTCTTTCGCATATCCCATACCGTCTTTTTCGTAAATTTGGTATGGAATCGTGATTTCATCACCCAATTTCCCCTGAATTCCCAGTTCCTCTAAAACTCCCTTGGAAACAACAATATCTTTTCATTTTTTGGGAAGGTTCCTTCTTCTAACTCCGCTTTGTTCAACCGAATCCCATTATTATCCATAGCGGTCATAATGATTGTGGCATCATCATCTATAATCTGTCCCAAATCCATTCTCAGACCGATTTCTTCTATATCATTATGCACCTGAAGTGCTTTGGTGTTTTTCTCGGAAACTTGGCGGAACATAATATGGTAAGTTGGATAATAAGCATCCACCGATGCAAGCTGTACGCGGATCATTCCATATCCCACCGTTAAAACAACAAATATTAGAAACGTAGTCAGTGCAATGGCGCATCCACATAAAAAGTTTCTTCCTTTGTTCTGTTTTACATTGGCAAGCGCTGTTTTTGTTACTGTTTTCATGCTCTCACCACCTTACCGTCTTCAATGACAATCATACGGTCAGCCATCTGCGCAATGGTCTCATCATGCGTGATCATAACCAGTGTCTGCCCATATTCTGAAACACAGGATTTCAACATAGAAATCACTTCTAACTCCGTCTTGGAATCCAAATTTCCTGTTGGTTCATCTGCTAAAATAATCGCCGGGCGGGATGCCAACGCTCTTGCAATAGCAACCCGCTGCTGTTGCCCACCAGAAAGAGTATTCGGTAAGGATTTCAATTTATCCTCCATTCCGATTCTACAGATAATATCCATAACATACTCTGTATCCACTTTCTTTCCATCCAATCCAATGGGTAGCACAATATTTTCCCAAACATTTAAGGATGGTACTAAATTATAACTTTGGAAAATAAACCCAATCTTTCTTCTGCGGAACACTGCAAGTTTTTCATCTTTCAGTTGAAAAATATCTCTTCCTTCTATCAAAACCTTTCCGGAATCAGGACGGTCCAATCCTCCCAGCATATGAAGAAGAGTACTTTTTCCCGATCCAGAACGTCCTACAATTGCTGTAAATTCACCTGGTTCGATTATTAAATCTGTATGGTCAATAGCTTTCACCAAATTATCGCCTTTTCCATAATATTTCACAAGATCTCTTGTTTCTAATATTGCTTTCATAAACTTTGAAGCCTCCTTTTTCTTTGCTAATGTCATTCTATCAATCCAGTCTTACAGCAGGCTTACAAAAAGCATAACAATTATGTAAGAAATCTTTTTTCAGAAATCTATTTCTTTGGTAATGTCACCACAAAATTATTACCGCCTTCAGATGCTACTTTTACACAAATCGTGCCTTTCTGCTCCTCCAAAATTTTTCTGGCAAGATAAAGTCCAACCCCAGAGCCCTCCTGTTTTTTTACATACTCTTGGTTTCCTCTGTAAAAACGCTGAAATACCCGATGCGCCTCTTCTGCCGGAATACCTGTTCCCTGGTCGATAAATTCCAGCATCATGCAGGTAGCAAGCTCTGTTACCCGAATTCGGATTTCTGTATGCTCCGGCGAATACTTTACTGCGTTGTCTAAAATATTTACGAACACTTCTCCTGTCCATTTCGAGTCGTGTACAATTTGCACATCCTGAAATTCATCCAGAGAAATATCTATGGATTTTTCATACGCTTTCATATACACACTGTTTACAGCCTGTACCAATGTATTTTTCAGACTGCCCATCTCTGGCTGAATCTGAATCATCCCAGATTCCAATCTGGACACATGAATCAGTGAATCCAAAAGATTTTCCAGTCTTTGAATTTCATCCCATTCCTTTTTATAAAATTCTTCCCGTTCCTCCCAGGTTAAATCGGCAGACCCCGCCAGTTCACAACTCATCTTCAATGAAGCAATCGGTGTTTTCAATTGGTGGGAAATATCTGTAATTAAAGATTTTGTATTGTTTTCTTCTCTGGAAAGTTTTTCTCTTACTTTTTCAAAATGATTCTGCAGTTCTATATATTTTTCCCGAAGTTCTTCCTGGTTATTTTCATCTTGCTGCCGGTCTCTTTTATTTCGCAAAAACAAAACCCATGAAACTCCAAGTCCTGCCACAAAAACCATCGCCATTCCTATTCCATATGCAGCAAAAGTTTTCACGCTTCTCCCATCAAAAGGAGTATACCCGTAACGCTCCTCCAGCTCTTTCCCCGCTTCCTCTTCCTGACGATTTCTTTGCTTTCCTCTGTCAAATAACTCTATATACTCCGTCTCCTGTTCCGGATGGGACAGCACTAACGCCCCTAATTTCCCCTGCTCTTCCTTGTATAAACTATTTCCTGCCAGAAACAGCAACAATATCTCTGTCACAAACAGAAAAAGCAGCCCTGCTGCCAGAGCTACTCCTGTACGCTTTCTTCGGTCCATATATATCCCATCCCCCTTACATTTTGTATATAATCATTCCCGATTTTTCCTTTCAATCGGCTGATATTTACAGGAACTGTATTATCGTCTACAAACTGCCCGTCAACATCCCAGACATACTCTAAAATCTGTTCTTTTGATAAAATCTGCCTTGCGTTTTCCATAAAGTAAATCATTATCTGAAGTTCCTTTTTACTTAATGTCAAAGGAGTCACTCCATCAGCATTTCGTTTTAACGCTCTCATTTCTCCATAATTTACTTCGATATTTCCCGATAAGATTCTGTTGTGTCCGCAGACTCCTTCCATTCTTCTCATAAATGCCTGAACTTTTGAAACCAGTACCATCAGGCTGAATGGCTTTGTAATATAATCATCCGCCCCTGCATCATAGCCGTTTACCATATCAATTTCCGAATCCATTGCCGTGAGAAACAGTACAAAGACTTTGCTCTTATTTCGAATCTTCCTGCAAAACTCCAGTCCGTTTCCGTCCGGCAGAGTAATATCACTGATTACCAGATCTATTCTATTTTCATCAAATAATTTTTCTGCCTCTGAAATCTGAAAAGCGGAAAAAACCTGATACCCTTCTTTCTGCAGTTTTAGCGCGATTCCACGGTTCAGATTCTCATCATCTTCCAATAACAAAATTGTCCTCATTTCATCTACCTTCCTAATCTCCTAACATGATAAACAATCACATTTTACCACACTCCTCCAAAACTGCATAGTATCCACCTGCTCTCCAGAAAAGAAAAAGGACCGCTGCACCTCTATGGTGGCTCTACGACGGCTTTTTTTCTTTTGCCGTCGTCCGGCAGATTATAGTTCTATTCTTTACCTATATGCTATATGGAAAATTTGTAGAATTTATAAGATTAGAAAAATAATGAGCGATACCGCAGTATCGCCCTCTAATTTCTTAATATGGAATTTTGATAGTAACCTGTGCGCCGCCAGTCTTTTTAGAATTGCTTAGAACAAGCTGCCCGCCATGTTGCTTGATAATGCTGCTTGTGATATAAAGTCCCATACCAAAGTGCATATTAGAAGTACGGCTTTTGTCGCCCATGAAAAACTGTTCCTGTGCATGATGTAGGGCCTCCGGCGTGAAGCCGCCTCCCTCGTCCGTTATAGATATATGCAAAAAGCAGTCAGTTTTTTGCACCGTTACATAAATTGTCCCCTGTGGTGGAGAATAGTCTAACGCATTGCTTATCACGTTCATAATTGCCCGTTCCAACAGCAGCTTATCCGCCTTGAGTGTACCCAGGTTACCCCCCGTTTCCAGTTGCAGACAAATTCCTTTGGTAAGGCATAAAGAGCTTGCCTGCGCTTCAATCTGGGCCATGTAATCAGCTATATCAAATCTCTCCAAATGAAGCTGATACCCGGCGACTGTCTGGGAAATGTCAATTAACGCTTTAATATAAATGCCTATCCGCTCGGAGCTTTCAGTGATGTAACCCGCATATAGACGTTGTTCGTCGTCAAGCTCCGTTTCATTTATCAAATCAATATTTCCTTGAATGACGGTCAGAGGTGTTTTCAAATCGTGAGCGAGTGCTGCAATCTGTTCTCTCTGTAACTGTTCCGCGTTCCATTGCTTCTCTAAAGATATTTTCAGATTATCTTTCATATTTGCAAAAGAACAAAGTACATCCTCAAATTCTTTGATTTTTGAATGTCCCACTTCAAAACCAAGATTTTGTTCTGCTACCTGCCTTGTCGCTTCAAAAAGCGGAGAGAGCTGCGTCCGCATATTTTTTGCAAACTTCGCTGTCAATATCACGCATACTGCAATACAGTTGATTGCTATAAAAATATAAAGCAGAATTTCCGGTGAGGGAAAATACTCATAAAGCCATTCATTTGTAAACTGTGAACCTATGTAATATTGCAGCACTACATATTCATTTTTGCGGGTCACAAACAAATACTGTTTGTTGAGGTTTGAATTTATCTTCCCGGATATTGCGTATTCCATAGCCCGGTCCAAATCGTCGCCCTCTAAGGTCGTTTCCGTCACTTGATAATTTTTATCCAGCACCAAATATTTACAGCCCATAGGAAGCTGCACATCTGCCAAATCCGGCGTTGCGGCAATAACAGGAGCAAGATCTTTTGTGTAGCGTTCTGAATAATTCAGCATAGGTAATAAGCCCTGTACTGGTTCCAGCTAAAATAAGACTAAATGGTATTGCCACCGCACCTATTAGTCCAAATCAACAGCATATATAAGAATTTCCAAAAAAGACGCTTTCAGTGAATGTTGTTTTTTCATTCCATTTATACCCAATCCCCCAGACTGTCTCTATCGGCTGAATATCCAGTTTGTTCAATTTTGACCGGATTATTCTTGATATGAGTAGAAATCGTAGAATTATCACTGTCGCCCTCTAAGCCGAAAACAGTTTCGTAAATCTGTTCTTTGAAAATACCTGCCTTTATTCCTTGCAAGATATTCACAAACAGATATTCGCTTTTCGTTAAGGCAACAGGCGTGTATCTACCCGTAATTCTTTTGCAGATAAATCAATTTTTATGCGGTCAAAGGTAAGTGCGGTATGTCGTTCCCTACGTTCACGCCGTAAGTGGGCGTTTACTCTCGCCCGCAATTCTGCAATGCGAAATGGTTTTGTCAGATAGTCGTCTGCTCCCAGACCAAGCCCAAATGTGATGTCATGTTCCATTGTCTTTGCAGTCAGAAAAAGAATAGGGTAGTCCACAAGGGAACGGATTTTATCACAATAAGAAAAACCATCTATATCCGGCATCATAATATCCAGTATAATCAAATCGTACCTATTCAGTTTATCAAGCGGCACCTGTGCAGCAGAGGTATAGGCAGTTACAAAATGCCCGTCCTTTTGCAGTCCATTTTTCACAAGCTCTAAAATAGCCTGTTCATCATCAATCATAAGGATCGCTGCCATATTGTTGCCTCCTTTCGTTGTCCTTTTTAGTATAGCACAAGCTCCAAGGGCAGGAAAGCTGTCATTGTCGCTTTGCAATATAGTAGTTATTATTTACCTCGACCGCAACCGCTTCCGCTTTATCGGTTCCGTAAATCTCATAGACATCTGTGTAAAACCAACACTCTCGCCCCTGTCCGGCATTTTCCCCGTACCAGTCAATCTTGCTTAAATCTTCTTTTGACAAAGGGATTTTCGTTTCTGTATCGAATGTAACACTTTCGGCAAGAATATCAATGTAGCTGCCTAATTCATCATCTGATACCATATCAGACGTTACTTGATAAACCGCCCCGCCCCAAAGAAGCTGTGTCGCATTTTCTGGATTGACTTCAAAGCTGTCATTTATAGATTCTTCTGTTTTCTTAAAATCAAAAACAGTATCGCTATCTTTGACATTTTCGCTGATAACAGCTTTATGATACCCTCCGTTTACATCTACAATAAGATAATCGTCTGCGTTAGGAGCCGCATATACATTGAGAAAAGGAATAATGTAAGCGGCTTCTGGTGCTTTCTCCGCCAAATCCGCTAAGGATTGAAAAGTTGCCGGTTCAACATTTTCTTGCAGCAATATTTTTCCGTTCTCGTCTATGGCGGCAAGCTGCCGGATATATCCAATCCATTCTCCAAGCCCGCCATTTGATACGGTATCTGCCAAAATGGTGTAATCGTTACCTTTATAGGAAAAACGTGTTACATTTTCCGTATTCAAATAGCATTGTTCCTTGCCACTGGAATATTCTTCGATTCTGTCCTGTAAAGTACAGCCTGCAAGAGAAAAGCATAAAACAAAAGCAAACAAAAAGACGATAACCATTTTTCTATTTTTATTCATAATTTTTCCGTCCTTCCCAATGAGAAAACCATAACAAGGTCAGCAACAAGCCACCTGTCGTTAATGCTGCAATCCATATTTTTTCCGTTCCATAGTTGAAAATTTGTCGGCTCAAAATATCCTGTACCCAATTCATAGACCATGCAAAGGGGATATACCGGGCTACACCTTTCAGCTCAATATTGCTATACAAGATACATTGCAGACTTTCAAACACGCCCCAAAACAAGGATAACCCTAATCCAAATTTGAAGCTAAGGAACGGGTGCAAGATGTATATTATCAAATTACAAAAAGACCATCCCGGCGGCGGCTCCAATCAGCATTCCGAGCTGCACTGTATCAGCCATTCCCAAAAGATGTATGCCAATCACAAATAACAGGAACAGAAAGAACAATGCAAATACCCCCGAACTATAAAGATAAGTTAATTTTGCAAGCATATTTTTGTGTCTGTTTGGTACAGCAAGCAGCGTTTGGAAGTGTGAAGCCTTTTCTTCCAGTGCAACGTTCAGACCAACAATAACGCTTATCAACAACGGAAAAAAACGTTGTCGTAATTTCCAATATCATTTTGAGCTTTTACTGTCTTCGGTGCTGGCATACTGGGAATAGTAAGCAAGAAATAACAATGCCCCCATAACGGGTACACAAAAATGAATAGCCCAAAACGATGTATGCTTCGTTTTTTCCATGTTCAGAACGAAGCACATAAATAAGACCCATTTCTGTCTACCTCCTTTGGAAAAATCCTTTGCGTCGGCATAGGATAAAATAAGAAACAAGAGTATTGACAATGAAATGGAAATCATAATGGCTAATAGAAAATCCACAATTCCCCGCATAAGTTCCGTTTATTTCAATTCCCATAAGTGGCTCTGCCAGTTTTGCTGCCCAACAATACGGTACAAACCACCATGCTATTCGTATTTCCTAATGCGGTAGCAGTAGATAGGACAATCCCAAGTATTGTATTTAACACAATCGGCACAAACATTCCCGTTTTGCGTGCTAAGTACAGACACAAAGGGATTTGCCAGACAGACGCAAGGATAATTCCGATACTTCCTGTAATGCTGTGCAAAAGAGAATATACTGCCGTTGCCGGAGCAATGATATTACTGATAGAAATAAGCAATGCTAAAAATATCGCTGAAACAAGCAGTTTTCCGACTAAGATAATGCCCTTAGCAAATTCAAATCTCGAAAGGTTTACAGGCATAGAAAATACCGAATAGTATTTCCCTGCGTTTTCTTCTTTTCTGTGTGACAAAGAACACAAAATTGCGATTGCTCCCGGAAGCAGGAACGCATACCACCAGTAAAGTGTCATGTACTGATACCCGATATATCCACCCATAATCCATGCAAAAATAGCCGTAATTAGCGGAACAATGAAAATCAGTTTGTTCGATATTGTCCTCTTGAATTTCAAATGTTCTGATTTTAGATAGTCCATGCCTTAACCCTCCCTGTGATTGCTTTTTACAACGTCCATAAAAAGCTGTTCCAAATTTTCGTTTGCATTAAGTTTCCCCTCATAACCTAAGACGCCGCCCGCAATAATGCCGATGTGGTCAGCGGTCTGTTGTACCTCGGAGAGAATATGACTTGATAAAATAACGGTAATACCCTTTGCAGGAAAGGAACGGATAAGCTCTCTAAGTTCTTCAATCCCAATCGGGTCAAGCCCGTTGGTTGGTTCATCAAGTATGAGCAGCTTCGGGTTGTTTAGTAATGCAACTGCAATTCCAAGACGTTGTTTCATACCAAGAGAAAACTGTCCGGCTCTTTTCTTGCCTGTTTCCGTCAGCCGGACGATTTGCAGCACTTCGTCAATCCGCTTATCTGTCAGCCCTAAAATAGTAGTCCTTACTTTCAGATTTTCATAGGCGGTCAAATTTTCATAAAGCGGCGGCATTTCAATTAACGCTCCGATATGGTTTAAGTCGCTGCGTTTCCATGCGTGGCCGTCAAACTCAATACTCCCAGATGTGGGTCTCAAAATACCTGTTATCATTTTGAGTGTTGTAGATTTTCCGGCTCCGTTTGGTCCTAACAATCCATAGACGGAATTTCTTTCAATGTTCAGCGATATGTTATTTACGGCTGTCTGCCCGTTGAACGATTTGCAGAGATTTGTTGTTTTCAAGATTATACTCATATTTTTGTACTGTCCTTTCTTTTGATTATGCTAAAGGATAACTGCAAATTTTGAAGATTTCATAAAGAATATAGAATTTCTTAAATACATAATAGGAAATATTTTGGCTAATGATATGTACTGTGTAAACATATCCAAGAAG
>ENA-OQBV01001459-OQBV01001459.1-human-gut-metagenome-genome-assembly--contig:-NODE-1459-length-11600-cov-4.840234_pt1 | contig 11600 bp, 11 predicted proteins | sample MGYA00242750_ERZ504559 | MGnify/ENA primary metagenome ERZ504559 (study PRJEB26092, sample SAMD00036230) | human gut metagenome | host: Homo sapiens | study: EMG produced TPA metagenomics assembly of...
CACATTAAACAACTACGATGATATGTGATTATGCTTTTAGAGGAGTAATTAAAAATGGAAAAGAAAAATTTAAACTTGGTCTGGTACCAAAACTCATTATTGCCATCATTATTGGTATCCTGTTTGGACAGTTCCTTCCAACTGGATTCTGCCGCTTTGTTGTAACACTGTCTGGATTCTTCAGTACCTACTTAAAATTCATCATTCCACTGATGATCCTTGCTTATGTAACCATGGGAATCGCTGATCTGTCACAGGGTGCTGGACAGCTGCTTTTAATTACCGTTGCTCTTGCTTATGGTTCAACTTTACTTGCTGGTACAGCTTCTTACCTTGTATCATCCAATCTGTTCCCACACTTTATGACTTCTGGGGCATTAGATCAGATTGCTGCGACTGCTGATGCGTCACTGAAACCTTATTTTTCACTGACGATCACACCGCTGTTTGATACATTATCTGCTGTTGTTCTTGCTTTCATTTTAGGATTATGCTTATCCACAATGAAAAGTAAAGAGATCGGAAACAGCCTTTACAACGGAATGAGCGATTTCTCAACGATCATCGATAAAGTACTGCACAAAACGATCATTCCTTTATTGCCATTATATATCTGCGGTACATTTACTGATATGACGAAATCAGGAAAAACATTTGCAATCCTTGGAATCTTATGGAAAGTATTCCTTGTAGTGATCATCATGCACTTTGTATGTATCACGATCCAGTTTATAATTGCAGGTTCTGTCAGCAAAAAGAATCCTCTCTCTCTTATTAAAAATCAGGTTCCTGGTTATACTACAGCTTTAGGAACTCAGTCTTCTGCTGCTACAATTCCTGTCAATCTGGAATGTGCAAAGAATGACGGTGTCAGTGCTCAGATCCGTAACTTTGTAGTGCCTCTTTGTGCCAATATCCACATGGCAGGTTCTATGATCACGATCACAGCATGTGCAACTGCTGTATGTTTGATGAATCAGTTACCGATCAGCCTTGCAACTGTTATTCCATTTATTATGACACTTGGTGTTGCAATGGTCGCTTCTCCTGGAGCTCCAGGTGGATCTATCATGACTGCATTGCCTTTCCTTTACATGGTATTTGGTACAACAGCAGGAGATACAAACGGACCGATCTGTGCTTTAATGGTCGCACTTTATATCACACAGGATTCTTTCGGAACTGCATGTAACATTTCCGGAGATAATGCGATCGGAATCGTTGTAGATTCTATTTACAAGAAATTTATTTTAAAAGAAGATACAGTGGAGGCTTAATTTATGTCTTTTATCAGTGCATTTGATGTTATGGGGCCAAATATGATTGGTCCCTCAAGCTCCCACACAGCCGGAGCTGCAAGGATCGCATTTCTCGCAAGAAAAATGTTAAATGGTACACTGAAAAAAGTTCAGTTTACACTCTATGGATCTTTTGCAAAAACTTATCATGGACACGGAACGGATCGTGCCTTATTAGGTGGAATCATGGGATTTGGAACCGATGATATGAGAATCCGTGATTCTTTCGAGATTGCAAAAGACATTGGACTTGATTTCTCTTTTGTACCAAATGAAATAGAAACTGATGTCCATCCAAATACAGTGGATATCTTAATGGCAAATGAAAACGGAGATCACATCATGATCCGTGGGGAATCTTTAGGTGGTGGAAAAGCCAGAATCTGCCGTATCAATGATGTAGAAGTTGATTTTACTGGGGAATACAGTACCTTGATCGTGATCCAGAAAGATAAACCTGGCGTTGTTACTTATATCACAAAATGTCTGAGTGATCAGGATGTTAATATCGCTTTTATGCGTCTTTTCAGAGAATCTAAAGGAAATACAGCTTATTCTATCGTTGAATCCGATGGTCTTCTTCCTGAAAACATCGCAGAGGAGATTAGGAAAAGCCCAAATGTCTCAGATGTTATGATCATTCAGCTGTAGAAAGGAGACTGAAATATTATGGATTTTAAAAACGCAAATGAATTGCTTGATTTATGTAAAAAACATAATCTTCCAATCTCCGAAGTGATGAGACAGCGTGAGATCGTAGAAGGGGAAAAAGAAGCTGATACGGTTCATGATGCAATGGCAAGAGTTCTTGAGATCATGAAAAATGCTGCTTTTACTCCGATCAAAGAACCAGTTCGTTCCATGGGTGGACTGATCGGTGGCGAGGCAAAGAAGATTGCTTCCCGGTATCATTCTGGAATTGGAATCTGTGGTGATCTGTTAGAAAAAAGTATGATCTATGCGATGGCAACTCTTGAGACGAATGCATCCATGGGGTTGATCGTAGCATCCCCAACCGCAGGGTCTGCCGGAATCGTTCCTGGACTTTTACTTGGGCTTCAGGAAGTTCATAAATTAGATGATGAACAGATCATTCAGGCACTGTTTAATGCCAGTGCGATCGGATATCTTGCTATGAGAAATGCAACGGTTGCAGGTGCTGTCGGCGGATGTCAGGCGGAAGTCGGTGTTGCTTCTGCGATGGCTGCTTCTGCCACTGTCGAACTGCTTGGCGGTAATCCAGAACAATGTCTTGGAGCTGCCTCTACCGTTTTAATGAATATGTTAGGTCTTGTTTGTGACCCCGTTGGTGGGTTAGTGGAATATCCATGCCAGAACCGTAATGCCGCAGGTGTTGCAAATGCGATCATCGCAGCTGAGATTTCTTTATCTGGAATCCATCAGCTCATCCCGTTTGACGAAATGTTAAACGCAATGTATATCGTTGGTAAACGACTGCCAGCTGAACTAAGAGAAACCGCCCAGGGAGGCTGCGCTGCAACTCCTTCTGCATGTGCTGCATGCGGAGGTTGTGCGTAAAAATTCCTTCAGAACACGTTTTTAAATAGTAGGTAATAAATCAATCTCTTTTTTGCCTCTTTTGGGCGTTTTCATATATTGGAATCTAAAAGAGTGTCTGCATCACTTAATGATGCAGACACTCTTTATTTACTATATCTTAAGCATCCGATATCCAATACCTATATGTGTCTGTATATACTGCATGCCATCTTTATCTGGCTGTAATTTCTTCCGTAATGTTGCCATAAACACTCTAAGTGATGCAACATCATTTTCCAGTGAACTGCCCCAGATCTGTTGCGTAATATAAGTGTGAGTCAATACTTTTCCAACATTATGAGACAGCAAACATAATAATTTATATTCGATTGGTGTTAAATGCAGTTCTTTATCTTTTAAATATGTAGATCCTGCTGTATAGTCGATCTTTAACTCTCCATTTACAAAGACTGCTTGTTCTTGTTCCTCGCCTGACTGGATCAATGCTAATCGGCGCTGTGTAACCCTGATCCTTGCAAGCAATTCATCAACTGAAAATGGTTTTGTGATATAATCATCTGCTCCTGCATCCAGTGCTTCTATTTTATCTACATCTTCACTTCTTGCACTGATAACGATAATTGGTACGTTAGACCATGTTCTTACTTTTTTGATCACATCCACACCTTCCATATCAGGCAATCCAAGATCTAATAAAATGATCTCTGGTTTATGAGAAGATGCCTCTAAAATAGCTGAACTTCCATTTTCTGCTGTAATATATTTATAATCATGTGTTTTTAATGTTGTCACGATCAGATTACGGATCGGCCGGTCATCCTCCACGACTAAAATTAATGCTTTATTCATTTAATGTAACCTCACTTAATGGCAGTGTGAAAGAAAAAATACAACCATGTGGTGTATTGTCCTCCAACACCAGTTTCCCGTTATGCACCTCTATGATCGAACGGCAAAGTGCCAAACCTAAACCAAGACTTCGATGGCTGTCTGCGATCGTATTTTTCCCTGTATAAAACATTTCAAATATATGCGGCTTCATTTCATCACAGATCCCAGGGCCGTTATCTTCTACTTGAATCTTTGCTTTTCCATTTTCATTCATGGCACAAATGCGGATTGTAGATCCTTTCGGTGTATATTTAATTGCATTATCGACCAGATTGATCAACACTTGCAGGATCAGCCGCACATCCATATGTGCAAGTATCAATTCATCGCATTCTGTAACGATCTGATACTCTTCATGTTTCCTGCTGATATGCCGTAATGATTCCGCGATCACCTCATCTAATAATTGATCTGTAAATTTCAGTTTTAATCTTCCATCATTTAATCTTGTGATCGATAATAAATTTTCAACGATATTGATCAGCCATTCTGAATCATCATAAATATCTGTATAAATCTGATGTTTTGTTATATCATCAAGACGTTCTCCACTATTTAACAGCATGTCTGCATTCCCAGAAATGGAACAAAGTGGTGTCCTTAGATCATGTGAAATCGCACGAAGCAGATCTGCTCTTAACTGTTCATTTTTGGCAAGAACGGAGATTTTTTCTTTCTCCATGATATTCTTTTTATTTTCCATGGCAAGTGCACATTCATTGATCACAGAAAGTAAGATACTATATTCGAAGGAATCTAATGTATATTCGTCAACTGGTATTGCGATCACACCATACACATTATCCTCAATACAAATGGCAAGGTATAGACACTGTGCATCTTTAAAACGTTCGGTCGTTGCTCCAGCACGCTGCTTGTTTTCATACACCCATTTTGCGATCTCCTGCTCCCTGCTTGTCAATAAATCTTCTATCTGTTCTTTCTTTTTATTCGAAAATATATGTGGTGCTGACAATTCATCGCCTTCCACAACATATGCTACAATACTGCGGTCTAATAATTTGATAAGCTGTGTACATGTAATACTTAAAATATCCGTATCGTTTTTTGCTTTTTGAAGTAACCGGTCTGTGTCAAATAAAATCTGTGTACGAAATGCAGATTGTGCTGAAAGCCTTGCATGTGTTTTTAATTTTGCTGCAAGTGTTCCAGTAATGACAGAAGATATTAACATGATCACAAAAGTTACCGGATATCCAACTGCATATGTCTGAAATGACATTCTTGGTTCCGTAAGGAAAAAGCAGAACAAAAATACACTTAAGACAGAACCTCCAATGCTGTATAAATATCCATCTGTAAGGATTGACGTTAATAAAACACCCAAAATATAAATTGTAACGATGTTTGTATCTGTAAATTGAAGTTTCTGGATGAATAGACCGATCAACGTACAAACTGCAAATATAAATAATGTCAATAAACTGTCTTTCATCGTAGGCTTTCCTACATAAACCGCTCCATGCGGTTTTCGATAATTATCTAAGTTCATCGCATCTGGAATAATGTGGATATCAATATCAGGAACAGCCTCGATCAACTTCTCTGTTAATGTCTGTTTGCTGAAAAAGTGATTTCTCTTTGCACTGCTTTGTCCGATCACGATTTTTGTGACATTTGATAAATGTGCATATTCCGCGATCTGTACCGGAACATTTTCCCCATGTGTCATTACGATTTCCGCACCAGATTCCTTTGCAAATTGTACATGAGCTTCCAGTCTTCTTTTGTCCGATTCTCTTTCTCTTTTTCCTGTCTGTACATACAATGCCGTAAAACGTGCCCGCATATCTCTTGCCATTTTTGCTGCTGTACGTATGATCTTTTCATTCGATGGTGAAGAAGAAAGACAAACAAGAATGTGTTCGTTTTCTTTGTTCAGCTCTACAAATTCTCCTGTGCTCATCTTGGCCCCCTTTCCTTATCGGATGCATTATATCACGATCGTCAATAATAATCCATAAACACATCAATCATCGTCATCATCTTGCTCCCTGTCAATTACTTTCCGATTTTCTCCAAGAAAATAATTTACTTTTTTCAAAAAGAATAACACAAATGCAAACATCAGTATTACCGCCAATGCTAAAATGAAATCTGACATAAGCTCTCACCTCTTTTTCATGACATCAGATACAAAAACACTTTTGATCGCTTTATATTCTCCTAATACCAATAATGTAACATCTTCCTTAAAACAGGTATCCGCAGATATCGCCATACTTACTTTTCCATCATCTTTTACTGCCATAATGTTAATATCATATTTTTTTCTAATATCAAGTTTTCCCACTGTCTTTCCGATCCATTCCTTCGGAACCTCTACCTCAAAGATCGCATGTGAGGCATCGACTTCCATATAATCAAGAATATGATCATCGGTATAACGGATCGTTGCCCATTTTGCCACCATTTTTTCTGGATAGACTACCTTATCGGCTCCATTTCGTAAGAGGAATTTTTTCCTGTACATCTCGTTCAGCTCTGGAAATAACCATTTTGCCTCCAAGTTCTTTTAACAGACAGGTGGTTTCCAACGAATTTTGAAAATTCCCACCGATCGTAACAAAACAGATATCATAATTTGCAATCCCCAGAGATTTTAAAAATTCCTCATTCGTACTGTCCCCGATCTGTGCATTCGTAACATATGGAAGTGCATCATTCACTCTTTCCTCATCCAGATCAACTGCCATGATCTCATGTCCAAGCTGACTTGACTGTATCGCTATATGTTTTCCAAAACGTCCAAGTCCGATCAATAAAATATTCTTCATCATCAATTCCCTCTTTCTTTTATCCCACTATAATCTTATCAAGTGGTAGTTTTGCTTTTCGTTTATTTTTATCTGAAAATACTGCATAGATCAGCGTCAAACCGCCAACACGTCCCAGATACATCAGTATGATCAAAATGATCTGTGACAGAATATGAAGTTTTGGTGTGATCCCTAATGTCAAACCTACGGTTCCAACTGCAGATGCTGCTTCAAACAGACAGCTTGAAAGCGGCAGTCCCTCATACACACTGATCGTCATTCCGCCTGCAAAAAATAAGATAAAATACATCATTGCGATCGTTGCTGCATTTTTTATCACACCAACATCGATTCTTCTTCCAAATGCTGTCACATCATCACGACTTTGAAAAGTAGCCAGTACATTTAAAAGTAACAGAGCGAATGTTGTTGTTTTCATACCTCCTGCTGTAGAACTTGGTGAACCTCCGATCAACATCAATAAAATCATCATTGCCTTTGATGCTCCTGTCAGCATCGAAAGATCTGTCGTATTAAATCCTGCTGTTCTCGGTGTCACAGCTTGGAACAATGATGCAAGCAGCCGGTGAGTCCCTGATAGATTCCCATAATCTTGAAAGAAAAAGAAAACAGCTGGTAACAAGATCAAACATAATGTTGTGGTTAGAATAATCTTGCTCTGCATATGGTAACGTTTGAACCGAAATTTATGAAGATAAATGTCTTCCCATGTAAAAAATCCAATTCCACCAATGATGATCAGTAACATGATCACAATGTTGATCCCTGGATTTACCGCATATGATGTCAATGATACAAATGGATGCCCTTTTGTTCCAAGAAGATCAAATCCTGCATTACAAAAGGCTGATACAGAATGAAAGATCGCCATCCAGATTCCCCGTAATCCAAAATCATGACAGAAAACAGGCATCATAAATAACGCACCGATCAATTCGATCAATAAAGTTCCTTTTAAAATAAAACTCATCAATCGAACGATACCCCCTACTTTCGGTGCAGAGATCGCATTTTGCATCGTACTTCGCTGCAGGATCGATATTTTTCTTCCTGATAATATAAATACCGCTGTTGCTGTTGTTATAACTCCCAGACCTCCGATCTGTATCAGGAACATGATCACTGTCTGTCCAAAAGCGGACCAGTAACTTCCAGTATCCAGAACTGCAAGCCCTGTCACACATACTGCAGAAGTTGACGTAAATAATGCTTTATGAAATGGTGTTATGATTCCTTGAACCGATGAAATTGGCAGCATCAGGATCAATGCTCCAAAAAGGATCACTCCTGCGAACCCTAATATGATCACCTGAAATGATGTTAAATGTCTTTTTTTATGAATCTTCCATGGCATATATGATCTTACCTCTTTTTCAAATTATTTTATGACTTTTTGATCTTATCATCATTATATCTTTTATGATAAAAAGATAGTGTAAGGATATGTTCTCTTGTATTAAGATTGTATAAAGAAAAAAGTCTTCATCGAAATTTCCTATGAAAAAACACCGCTTTATGCGATGATATTGAAAATTTATTAAACTGTAAAATATAAAATCCATGAGAACACGATTTTTTAGTTCGTTGTTCTCATGGATTTTATTGTTTTTTATTTTTTCAAGTATTCCTCTATTTTACACACGTGTTCTTTTGTTTTCTTATCATAATTAATACCTACTAACAGCATATTATTCTGATATTCTTCCAAACTCTCAAAATATTTCTTCTCTTTCATCTGCTTGATCGCACTTTCCGCACTCTTATCCCATTTCAATTCAACTACCAATGCCGGTTTCTCTGCAAATTGTTTTTTCGGAATAAAGACCAAATCTGCAAATCCTTTTCCACCTGCCAGTTCTCTGTGAATGGTATAAAAATTCCTTGCTGCATATAATGCGAGTGAAATCGTATAACTCAATGCATTTTCATCATTATACTGGATATGTGATGTCTCAAAATGTGCCTGTTCAATGGCTTTCGATACCTGTTCTTCTCTGCCTTGCCAGATTGCATTTAATGTATCTGCAGAATCTTTTAGTGCTTTTGAAACAGATCCCCAGTCTGATACTGAAACTGTATTTACATATTCTGCCCGAATTTCACTATTTGGTATCTTGACTGTTTTTGTTTTATCATCATATGCAAGATATCCAAGATGGATCAATAATGTCAGTACATCATCTTCTGTACGAAACGTTGCCATATCATTCGTAAAACTTTCGGTATTCACCGCCACGCTTTCTCCAGCGATCATACTTAAAACATCATCTTTTAGATGCTCAAAATTCATATCAATATACATCTGTAATGCTTCAAAAAAGTCTCTGTCTGATTCCAGTAATTTGATATCTTTCGAAATCTCATACTATTTACAACCGATCTTGGACTATACACAGACAGTACTCCGTCAAATGAATATCCATCATACCAGTTCTTAACTTCTTCCATATCCATTCCGTATTGTTCACAGAGCTTTTTGACTTCTTGTTCTGTAAACCCGACATAACATGCTAAAGGTCCCGGGGCGATCATGGAAAATTCATCAAACATATTCAGTGCCGAATGTGTTCCATATTTCTTAATCGGTAAAATTCCTGTCATGTAAGATAGATAAATACATGCCTTATCTTTTAATAAGTCCCGTAGAAAATCTAAATATTTTTCCTGTGCTTCTTTATCTTGTTTATATTCCCTAAAAATGCAATCCCATTCATCAATGATCACAACAAATGGGTACTGCATTTGTGCATAAATATCCTGCATACACTCAATCAAATCTGTATCGTCAAAATAATCAACTTCTGGATATTCCATTTTCAAATCTCTGATCACAAGCTTCTTCACACGATCGATCAATTCTTCTACATTATGACTTCGACTTAGAAATTCCTGCATATTTAAGAATATGGTATTATATTGATTCAGATATTTTTTCAAAATCTTTATCTTTTGCAATTTCAAACTTTCCAAATAATTCTTTTGAATTACAACCGCGGCTGTAATAAGCTGTCAAGCATATTCGCAGCCATTGACTTCCCAAATCTTCTTGGACGGCTGACACAGACATAGTTTTGTGCTGTATCTAGTACGGAATTCGTATATTTTATCATCCCTGTCTTATCTACATAAATTTCAGACTGAATCATTCTTCTGAACTTTTCATTCCCTGGATTTAGATAATTTCCCATACGATCACCTCCTTGAATCAATTTTCTATAATATGAAAAAACTTCGTGCTCTTATCTATATTGATTATGATAGCACGAAATTTTAGTCGTCTCAACTTATATTGATTACATGAAATGAAAAAACACCTGCTCATAACATACATAAAATATACGTTACGATCAAGTGTCTTTTCATACAGTGATTATATATAGAATTTCTTCTATCCTAGTTGTTTACTGCAACATGTTTTGCCTGATCTGAATTGTAAACTTCTTCATCAACCAGACCTTCAGTTGCTGCTGTGATAACGGCTGCTGTTGCTGCTCCTGTTACATTTGTCATTGTTCTTGCCATGTCAACGATCGTTGAGATTGGTGCAAATACGACAACTAATTCGATTGGTAAGCCAAGTGCTGCAAATACAGCTGTTGATGTGATCGTCGCTGTTCCTGGAACCCCGACTGTTCCAACAGATACTACTAATGTGATCAGGATCAGAAATGCATACTGTGCAATTCCGTAATGATATCCTAACATATGAACACTAAATACCGCTGTTAATGCTGGCCAGATTCCTGCACATGCTGGCATTCCAACATTGGCTCCAAGACCTGCCGTAAATGATGCTACATCTCCATCAACTCCAAGTGCTTCTTTTAACTGTCTTAATGTAACCGGGATCGTACCAACACTGCTCTGTGTCGTAAATGCTACATACTGAGCTGGTGCGATTCCTTTAAAGAATTTAACAGGACTTAATTTTGCTACAAATTTAATTAATAATCCTTCTACTCCAAATGCCTGAACTGCACATAAGATATAAGATAATACTAATGTACTTAATAATGGCAGCAATTCCGTGACACTGCTTCTTCCAACGGCTCTTGCCAAGAAAGATAATACTGCATATGGTGTAAATCCAATGATCCAGTCAATTGCCTGTCCGATCACCTGATTCCCTGCATCAATAAATGCTTTAAATGGTTTTACGGATTCATTTTCTTTGGAAATTGCATTGTAAGATAATGCAATGATAATTGCAAATACGACGATCGGAATGATCTGTCCTTCACTCCAGTTTGTTGCGAAGTTGCTTGGGAATAAGTTTACGATCGTATCAACAACAGATGGAACTTCAACTTTCTGATATCCATCAGCTACTTTGTAAGCAAATCCATCACCAACTTTTAAGATGACTGCTGCGATCACTGTAATCGTACTTGCGATCGCTGTATTTAAGATCAGATAAAAGATTGACTTTCCACCGATTTTCTTTAAATGAATGGATTCGCTTAGATTTGTGATACTTGCGATGATACTAAATAACAGCATTGGTACAACAAGTGCTGTCAATACATTGGTATAGATCCGTCCGAAAATCTCAACATATGTAAAATGATTTCCAAATCCCAGACCAACTGCGATTCCAAAGACCGTTCCTAACAATGTTAAAAGTCCGAAGTCTACGCCTTTCTTATAATCTAAATAATAGATAACCGCAAACAAAACAATTGTAACTGCTAGTGCGGCAAAATCTACTGTGTTAATGCTCATTTTGTTACACATCCTCTCTTATAGTTTTTCTTTTTTCATAGTTTTCCAGTAGGAATTATTCGTATAATATCATTTCCTAGTAATACTGTCAAGAATATTTGATGCTTCTTTTTTTATACAATTTTGATTTGTTGATAGTGTTGCATGTATGAGTCAGAAAGAAGATAAGAAGAAATATTTATAAGAAAAAGGATGACACTCCGCATTTTTGAAAGCGTTTTTTACAAATCGCTGATCCGCGCCTGTTCCTTTGGAAACTGATATGTAATGACCTTTGTCAATAGTAAATTAACAGAAATCACAACAAATTTTTATTTTATTGTTTCTGAAGATATCCAGAAAGAGTTCCGATGTATCAGTTCCCGGC
>ENA-OQBV01001462-OQBV01001462.1-human-gut-metagenome-genome-assembly--contig:-NODE-1462-length-11586-cov-2.584693_pt1 | contig 11586 bp, 10 predicted proteins | sample MGYA00242750_ERZ504559 | MGnify/ENA primary metagenome ERZ504559 (study PRJEB26092, sample SAMD00036230) | human gut metagenome | host: Homo sapiens | study: EMG produced TPA metagenomics assembly of...
GAGATAATCTCATTATAGAGTTTTTCCCTGAAATCCTTTGTGACCGGATAGCAGACATCCTGATAGATTGGCTTGCCCTGCTCATCCACCTGCTTTGTCTTATAAGAAGGCATTGATACAAAGATTTATATTCTTTAATTATTTCTTCATATCTTTCTTTTAGCTCATTTATATCCGCTTCTAACTCTTCTTTTGTACAGCCTACAGCTTCAGTCCTTATTATCAGCCCCTTAGTACCTTTACTTACACTATTAGCAATTTTTTTCAATCTAAATCTTTCTTTTTCATCTAATATCTTATTAGATATTGTAATTCTATCATTAGTAGGAATATAAACTAAATATCTACCAGCTAAACTTATCTCAGTATTTAATTTAGCTCCTTTAGTTCCTACTTCTTCTTTATTTACTTGTACTAATATATCTTGGCCTGCTTTTATATTGCTATCTTTATCTAATTGCAAGTATGCCAACTTTTCAAATCCTATATCTAGAAAACATGCTTGTATACCTAGTATTACTTTTTTAACTACACCTCTGTATATATTTGATACCTTTTTAGAATTTTTATTATCTTCTATTAATAACTCTATTAATTTATCATCTTCTAATATTGCTGTTTTTTGAGATGAAAACTAAATATTCGACTATGAATTTTTTTCATTTAATTCTCCTTAAATTACTACTTATATATATCTTATTATAATAAAAAAAAGGTGGCATAAACCACCTTTTTTACATAGGAGATACTAATTGACCATCCTGTAATTTATATAAATCTCTTCTTAATATATCTACATCTAAAGGATCCATATCTAATTCTAATAAATCTAATATTTTAGGTATAAATATATTAGTATTTAAATTAGCCTTAGAACCAGTAGCTATTGTTGCCTCTAAAGTTAACACATTATCTTGTACATCTAGTAAATCAAAATTCCTAATCATAGGTCTTATATCAGATTCTACAATTTTACCTTTTTTATTTTTCTTAGTAATCATTATTTCATCTTGAGACATAAACTCTAATATTTTACTTTTTACATATTCTTTAGTTAAAGTCTTTTCTGTTTCTATTGTAAATATATATTCTCCATATTCTATAACAGATGCTAAAGATGGCTCTTGCTTATCTATTTCTTTAGCTTCTATAAATTTTATACCTTGTGGTAATTGTGCGTTCATTCTGTTTAGATATTCTTCTACACTTAGGTCCTCTTCTATTTCAACGTCAACATATTCTCCTTGACTTTCTGTTCCAAGAGCTAAAGCATTTCCGTAACTTATCTTAGGATGTGGATTGAACCCTTGTGAATGAACTAAATCTATTTCAGCTCTTCTAAATGCTCTTTGTAATAATTGTTGTAAATCTAGATGAGATATATAAATCATATCTCCTTCTTTATTAAATTTCGTTCTTATTATTTTCATAATTAACACATCCCCCTTCCTATATCATGTGCATTTATACCACATGCATTACATTTGTGTCTACAATCCGGAGTAACTGTGTCACTTTTAGCTTTTTCATTTTCTCTTATTAAGAATTTCTTGCTAACTCCTACATCTATATGATCCCATGGGAATACTTCGTCGTAACTTCTTTCTCTATTTGCATAGAAATCTATTGAAAGATTATTCTTTTCCATAGCTTCTTTCCAAGTATCTAAATTGAAGTACTCTGACCATCCATCAAATTTAGCTCCTGCCTTAAATGCATCATATATAACTTTACCTATTCTTCTATCTCCTCTAGCTATTACTGCTTCCATTAAACTAGTTTTAGAATCATGATAGTTATATTTTATATCTTTATTTTTTAGTTTTTTAACTAAGTGTCTTTGCTTTTCAACAACTTCTTCAGTTGTATCTTGTCCATGCCATTGGAATGGTGTAAATGGTTTAGGTACAAATGTTGATGTACTTACTGTAACACCAAAACTTCTTTTTAACTTACCATTATGAACTTCTCTGTACATATCAATTACATCATATGCAAGTTTTGCAATTCCATCTAAATCATCATAAGTTTCTGTTGGTAAACCTATCATGAAGTATAGCTTTACACTATTCCATCCCATTTCAAATGCTTTTTTAGTTGCATTTTGTAAATCTTCTTCACTTACACCTTTGTTTATAACATCTCTAAGTCTTTGAGTTCCAGCTTCTGGTGCAAAAGTTAATCCTGATTTTCTTACTTGTTGTATTTTTTCCGCTATTTCCATAGAGAAGTTATCTAATCTAAGAGATGGTAATGATATTCCGATATTATTAGATGCATATTCATCAACTAAGTAGTCTGTTAACTCTGATAATTTAGAGTAATCGCTAGTACTTAATGATGATAAAGATATCTCATCATAACCTGTACTCTTTACTAACTTATCTACTATTTCTTTTAATCTCTCTACACTTTTTTCTCTTATTGGTCTGTATATCATTCCAGCTTGACAGAATCTACATCCTCTTGTACATCCTCTAAATAGCTCAAGTACAACTCTATTATGAACTGTATCTATAAATGGAACTATTAATTTTTCTGGATATGGTACATTTTCAACATCTTTTATTATTCTCTTATGAGGTTTAGATGGTATATTTTCTCTATTTGGTACAACTTCTTTAACTGTATTATCTTCATTGTACGTAACATCATAGAAGCTAGGTATATAAACCCCTTCTATTGAAGATATTTGATATAAGAAATCTTCTCTAGTAGTTTTATTCTTCTTCCATTCTTTATAAGCGTTTAGTATTTCTAAGTTTACTTCTTCACCTTCACCTAAAACAACTATATCAACGAAATCAGCCATAGGCTCTACGTTATATGCACATGGACCTCCAACTAATATAAATGGATCATCTAATTTTCTTTCAGTTCTAAGTATAGGTACATTTGCTAAGTCTAACATATTTAATATATTTGTATATGAAAGCTCATATTGAAGCGTGAATGCTATAACATCAAAATTAGTTATAGGTTCTCTTGACTCTAAAGCAAATAGTGGTATATTCTTTTCCCTCATCATATTTTCCATATCAACAGCAGGTGCATATACCCTCTCACAGAATATTTTTTCATCTCTGTTGATTACATCATATAGTATATGACTTCCTAAGTGACTCATACCAACTTCATATAAGTCTGGGAAACATTGAGCATATCTTATTAAGCTTTCATCTGACGTATCCTTATGTATTGAATTTATTTCATTTCCAAGATACCTAGCAGGCTTTTCAACCTTCTTTAAAATTCTCTTTAAGTCTACCTTATTCATGTATCTTAAAACCTCCGATAAGCGTATTATTTTAAAACATAAATATTATTATACACGATATGATATTATGTATCAAAACTTTATTTATTACAATATAGTTTTTCCATTTTATATTCATATAAACTAAAATACATTGAAAAAATACATTTACATTTAGATATTCATCTAAATTTATATTATATTAATCTATTATGCTAATTCTTTTACTAAATATATTGAAATTACTATTATAAAATTTTTTTACTATGAAAATATAACCTATTATAATCTAATATTTACAATAATTGTAATTAACTAACACAACGAGTTATATTATAATTATTTTAGGACATAATAATATTATTTGAATATTATTTTGTTTAAAAGTATACTCTATGGGTATAAATTTTTTATGTATATCGTTAATTTTTTTAGGAGGACTTATTATGAGTAATGTATTTGAAGTAAAAAAAGATATTTACTTTACAGGTGTTGTTGATAAAGATTTAGAAGTTTTTGATATAATAATGGAAACTGAGTTTGGTACAACTTATAACGCTTATATAATAAAAGATGAAAAGACTGTTTTATTTGATACTGTAAAACCAAACTTTAAAGATGAATTTTTAAATAATATATCTCAAGTTACTGATGTGGCTGATATAGACTATGTAGTAGTACATCACACAGAACCTGACCATGCTGGTAGCTTAAAGTATATATTAGATTTAAATCCAAACATAGAAGTATTTTGTACAAAAGCAGCTAAAATGTACTTAGATGAACAAATAAATAAGCCATTTAAATGTCATGTTATAACTGATGGTGAAGTTTTAAATATAGGTAAAAGAAACCTTAAGTTTATAACTGCTCCTTTCCTACATTGGGCTGATACTATGTTTACTTATGTTGAAGAAGATAAAACATTATTTACTTGTGATGCTTTTGGATGTCATTTTGCAAATGTTGATGCTAATTCTGTTGAAAGTGAAGATTACTTAAAATCAGCTAAGCACTACTATGATTGTATAGTTAAGCCTTTTGCTAAACACGTATTAAATGCTATTAATAAAGTTGTTGAATTAGAATTAGATTTTGACACTATATTAACATCACACGGTCCAATGCTTACTAAAGACCCTATGGCTCAAGTTAAAAGATATTTAGATTGGTCTACAGAAGTAGTTAATACTACTAATCAAAACCAAGTTGCTATATTCTATTTATCTGCATATACTAACACTTTAGTTATGGCTAAAAATATAGAAAAGGGCTTACTTGAAGAAGGATGTAAAGTTACTTTATACGACTTAGAAAATATGAACTTAAAAGAAATGCATGACGCAGTAGTTATGTCTAAAGTAATATTACTAGGTTCTCCAACAATAAATAAAACTATGGTTAAGCCAATGTGGGATTTATTCTCTGTTATAGACCCTATGGCTAATATAGGTAAAATAGGTGGAGTATTCGGTTCTTACGGATGGAGTGGTGAAGGTATCACTATGGCTGAAACTTTAATAAAAGCTATGTCATTCAAAATGCCTGTTCCAACTCTTAAAAAGAAATTCTTCCCTTCAGAAGAAACTCTTCAAGATTGTGTAGACTTTGGTAAAGAATTTGCTAAATTAGTAAAATAATTTATAAAAAAAGCATCTGTAATTTCAGATGCTTTTTTTCTATAATTTTAATCTATATTTTATTAGAGTTAAACTCTTTGGCTAGTAGTTTTTCTAACATCTCTCCATGAAAGCTCTCCTCTATTTAATGCATTAATAAATATTTCAGCTGAAGCTAAATTTGTAGCTATAGGTACATGATATACATCACATAATCTTATTAAAGCTTGTATATCAGTCTCATGAGCTTGAGATGTAAGTGGGTCTCTTAAAAATATAACTAAATCTATATCTTGAGACACTATTAAAGATCCTATTTGTTGATCTCCCCCTAGAGGACCAGATGCCAATCTATTTACATCTAGAGATGTTTCATCCATTATTCTTTTTCCCGTAGTACCTGTACCGTATAAACCATAGTTTTTTAATATTCTTTCATATGCTATACAAAATCCTATCATTGTATCTTTCATTTCATCATGTGCTATTAATGCTATATTCATATTACGCTCCTAATTTAAAAGTTTATTTTTTTTCTTCTCATACCTACATTTAATACTAATCCAAGATTTGCTAATGATGTAAGTAAAGAACTACCACCATAGCTTATAAACGGAAGTGTTACTCCAGTTACTGGAATTACAGCCACAGTCATACCTATATTTTGAATAATCTGATAAGCAAACATACTCATAACTCCAATTACTATAAGAGTTCCATAAAAATCTTTCGCTTCTCTCGATAATATTATCATTCTAAGTAAAAATAATGTGTAAAGCAGTATTACAACTAACATTCCTATTACACCTAATTCTTCCCCTATAACAGCAAATATAAAATCACTTTCTTGTACTGGTAAAAATCCTTCTTGATTTTGAGTCCCATTATATAATCCCTTACCTGTTAAACCTCCAGAACCTATCGCTATCATAGATTGCATAACTTGATAGTTACCCTTATATGTAGGATCATCTGGATGCAAGAATGCTTCAATTCTTTCTTTTTGATGTGATGCCATCATCATATACATTAGCGGAAGTGATACTATAGCTATAATGATAACTCTTTTTATTAGTTTTATATTAAGTCCTGCAGTAAATAACATACCTGCAATTATACAACAAAATACTATAGCTGTACCTAAATCTGGTTGGGCAAATAATAACCCTATAAAAGGTACTGCATAAATAACAACTGGTATTATCTCTTTTAAAGTATTTAGCTTATCTTTCTTAGACTCTACTATTTTAGCATAACTCAATATAAATGTTAGTTTAACTAATTCAGATGTCTGAAAATATAAAGGTCCTAGTTTTAACCAAGAACGAGCTCCTCCCATTTGGGCACCTATACCAGGTATTAAAACAATGCCCAATAAAATTAAACTAATAACATATAAACCTTTATAATATTTGCCTAAAAAATTATAGTCAAACATTAATATTCCTATTATCATTAACATTCCTAAACCAAAAGCAGCACCTTGTTTATAAAGTTGGAAGTAGTCACCTGTCTCATTTGCATGAGTAGCACTACTTAATATTAATAACCCAAAAGAAAATATACAAAGTACTATAATTATAAGCTTCCAATCTAGTTGTTTTATCAATTTAATCATCGATTTACGTTCAGCCATATTTTCACCGTCTTTCTAAAATCAATAAAAAACCACAAAGGGGGATAATAATCCCCCTTCACCTTTACATTTTTCTCTCTTTTATATTTTTTAGCGGTATATTTGCAACTAGTGCAGATACCGGCATATCATCATTATCTCCTCTAGACTTTGACATTTTTATTTCAAGTCCGTCTTCTTCTATTTCAGCATAATTAGCTATAACTTTAAGAATATCCGTCTTTATAAGATCTAGAAGCTTAGGAGAACAGTCAACTCTATCGTGCACTAAAACTAATTTTAATCTTTCTTTTGCTACAGATTTACTAGTTTTAGATTCATTAGAAAAAACTTTAAATAAATCTAACATAGATATATCCCCCTTTACTATTTAGCCATACCAAATATTTTCTTTATTTTAGTGAAGATATTAGCTTCTTCTTCTAACTCTAACATTGGTACATCATCTCCTAATATTCTTCTTGCTATATTCTTATATGCTTGTCCAGCAAGAGACTTATTGTCAAGTATAGCAGGCTCTCCTTTGTTAGTTGAAACTATTATACTTTCATCATCAGGTACTAAACCTAACAATTTAATGGCTAGTATCTCTATAATATCCTCTTTATTCATCATGTCGCCACGTCTTACCATGTCGTGTCTTATTCTATTTATTACTAATCTTATATCATTTATTTCATTAGCTTCTAATAGTCCTATTATTCTATCAGCATCTCTGACAGCTGATACTTCTGGATTTGTTACAACTATAGCTCTATCTGCTCCTGCTATAGCATTTTTAAAACCTTGTTCTATACCTGCTGGGCAATCTATTATTATATAATCAAATGATTCTCTAAGTTTATTACATAAATCATTCATTTGTTCAACTGTAACTGCATTTTTATCTCTAGTTTGAGCAGCTGGTAATAGGTATAAATTTTCAAATCTTTTATCTTTTATTAATGCCTGTTTTAGTCTGCATGTACCTTCAACAACATCAACTATATCATAAACTATTCTATTTTCAAGTCCCATAACTACATCTAAGTTTCTAAGACCTATATCTGCATCTACTATAACTGTCTTTTTATTTTCTAAACTTAGTGCAGTTCCTAAGTTAGCCGCGGTAGTAGTTTTTCCAACTCCACCTTTACCTGATGTTATAACTATAACTTCACTCATAACACTACCCCCTGTATAATTAATACTTCTTTATTTTATCGTTTTTGGCAAGTAACTCTCTATAACAATTATATCATTACTTACAAATGCTATTTCTGGTATATTCTGTTTATTTCCTTCATAATTTTCATCGTCTGGTGCTTCTGCAATGTTTCCAGCTATCTGCAATACTTTAGGATTTAAATTTCCAGCAACTACATATGCATTTTTATTTCCATGTGCTCCTGCATGTATAAATCCAGATACAGATCCCATAACAATAACATTTCCACTTGCTACAACTCTAGCTCCAGAACTTATATCCCCCATAACTACAACATTGCATGTAGCACTTACCTGTGACCCAGATTTCATATCCGTCATTACAATTATATCTCCATCAAACTCAATATTTTCACCTGATCTTAAATTCGTTACGTATTTAGTTTGGAAATTTGTAATTTCTTTTTTATTGTATTCTTCAATAAACTCTACGTCAAATTTAGATGATATATCATCTTTTAACATCATAATTTGTACATCACTTAAATACTCACAGTTTATAGAACAAATCTTTGCTCCATTAAAAAATCCAATAGCTGATTCTAATTTATCTATTATGCTATTTTTTATTTCATCAAAAGTCGCTTTTCTTTTGATGTTTACAATTATACCTTTTTTGCTACCTTTAAATTCTACTAATTCACCTGTTGTAAATTCATTCACAGACATAACAACCTCCAGAATGATATATCATTTTATATATTCTTTAAAAAATCTCTAATTCCTTTTTATTTTTTCATTTGTGATACAAAGTTTATGTTTTCTTTTTCTATTGTACCAGTATTTTCATCATTTTTATTATCTTTTTTCGCCCTTATTATTGTCTAAATCAAAATATGATCCTAATACCTCTCTAATAAGTAACATTGCATTACTACTACTTTCTCCTTGAGGAATCATAGCAACTACTGCTATTTCAGGATCATCTGCTGGTGCTACTGCTACTGCCCAAGCAAATGACTTATAACTTTCTTTATATGAATCTATTTTTTCATCAGTTATTTTAGGGTTTAGTTCTTTTATTGCTTTTCTTAAATATGAAGCATTTACTTTATCAGTGTCTTCTAATTTAACATTGACACCATCTTTTAACTCTTCTTCTAATGATTTTCGTTCTTCCTCTTTTAAATCTTTTCTTTTTAATTCTTCTTTTATTTCATTTATTCTTTCTTCTGTTAATTCCTTTTCTCTTGCTTTTTTCATTTTTTCAGCAAGTTTAACAGCTTCATCTAAAGATACCCCATATGATGACATATGGCTCTTTAAATATTCAACTTCATTTTCAGTAGGTATTTTACCACTTTTTTCTGCAGTACCAGTTTTAGATGCTACACTTATAGGATAATTAGGTCCAAATATTCCTTTTCCTGAACCTTGTGTAGAAACTCTTTTCATACCTTCAATTAAATCTTTTAATTTTCAGGATTATTGAAATCTATTTTTTCTCTTTATTTTCATCTATATCTACATTATTATAATCTATTTGATATAACTCTATCTACTACTGATAATTCTACTAAATTTCCTCCGTTACCAATAGCTGCAACATATCTTGCCATCTGAGCAGGTGTATATTGATTCTCACCTTGACCTATAGATATATTAAATGTATCTGCAGTACTCCATTTTGCAAAATTTAAATAACTAAATACTATAGAGTCTGCTAAAGTTTCTACCCTATCTTCTTTTACCTTCATTTTAGTAAGTCTTTCCATAGCTTCTACTCTACCTACAGTTTTTGTTTCATCTGCCCAAGAAACTATTTCTTCTATCCTACTTTCATATTCTTTAGGATTTTTAGATTTACTTATATCGGTAAAATCATTTGCCATCTCTTTTGTAAGATAATCTCTTAATAAAGTTTTTGTAGTTTCAAGCTTAGCTGCCATATTAGGGACGCTACCTTTTCTTTCGTCTATTTCTTCATTTAATCCAGTATAATCATCAAGACCAAATTTCTTAGCATATTCTATTATGCCTTTTGCTCCAACTTTAACACTTGGGTCTTTCCCACCTGTATAATTTTTACCTGATCCTATAGTGTAAAAATATATATTACAAGATTCTTGTATTGCTTTATACAAATCTGTATATCCATGATTACTTCTAGACTTATGCCATATTAAATCTGCAAAAGGTCTACTTTTAGGTCCTCCTAATCTTATTACTCCAGTATCTTGTATTGCATAGTTTGGGCTTAAACCATTATCTATAGCTGCCATCCCTGTTACCATTTTAAAGGTTGAACCAGGTTGGAATACACCTTGTGTAGCCAAATTAACTTGTGGATTTGCTGCTAAAACATCATTTTTATTTTTAGGCTGTAATGCTTGATAATCTTCATATGATATCCCATTAACAAATTTATTTGGGTTATAATTTGGGTAACTTGCCATAGATAAAACATCACCATTTTTGGCATCTATTGCTATAACTGCACCCGATGCAGCATTTTTAGCTACACTTGAAAAAGTTTTGTTTCCATATTTACTTTTATATGTTCCTCCAACCCTAAGTGCTTCTAATACTCCTTTTAGTGCATTTTCAGTATCTTCTTGCAAGTCCTTATCTATACTAAGGTATACTGTATCTCCTGACTTTGGCTCTGATACATCTAATTCCCTAGTTATTCTACCTAATGCATCAACTTGTACCTTTTTATATCCATCAACTCCACGTAGTTGTTCTTCATAGCTTTTTTCTATACCAGATATACCTACAGTATCTCCTTTAGAATAAGTTTTACCTTCTTCTCTATTAAGATACTTATCCTCTTGTCCAGATGGCATTTTCCCCATATGTCCTAATATATGAGATGCTAAAGTTGTATTAGGATAATATCTAACTGGTTCTACAGCTACTGATACCCCAGGTAATTCTATAGCACTTTCTTCAAGTTGAGATATAGTCTTTTGACTTATATCTGTTGCTATAGTTATTGGATTATACTGAGAATATCCTTGAGACTTTATAAGATCTCTAACTACTAATATTTTTCTTGCATCTGAATCGCTTAAGTTTTTATCAATCTTATAATTTTTGTTATTTCTTATTTCATAAAATGCTTTTTTTGCAGTTATTTTACTATCATTTATACCATAACTTTCTAACCAGTCTTGTTTGTTCTTTTCTTCTGTAAATAGCCACTTACTAACTAGAATCGGTGGATAGTATCCATTTTCATTTAGTTTCTTTTGAAGTTTGCTTACCTCTAATTTTCTATCATCTTGAGTAAGTACACCTTCAGACACCAACTTGTCAACTAAATAATAAAAACTTTCTTTTGCATCTAGCATCTTGAGGTATATTGTTATTATTCTTATACTCTCTTATGTTTTTTATCAAATGTATAGTAATATTTTTCCATTTTGAATATATATAGGAAATTCATCTATGTACTCTTCATTATTTTTTTCTAATAAGTTTATAAGTTTTAAATCATATATCATTTGCCATAGACTTGCCGTTAGAGTCTTTTCTTTTTATTTCATCGCCTGATACTTGAACAGTAAATAAATTTTTATTTCCTGCAAGTAACCTTCCATATCTATCTTTTATTTCACCTCTAGGTGCTTTTATTAAAAGTTGCTTATACGTTTTATTCTCAGCTAACTCAGTATAATGTTCATATTTAAAAGTTGTCATATATAATATCTTTTACTAATATAACTACAAAAGTCTTACTAATATTAAGATTCTTTATTATAGATAATCTATCTACTTTTTTTCTTTCTTCCATCATGAAGTAATTCTATCTACATATCTAATATACCAATAATCTATATTTCCCTCTTTTAATTCAATTAAATAATCGTATGATCTGGGTGTTCCGGATTTTATTGTCCATTCAACTTTATGCAGACTTGTCA
>ENA-OQBV01001464-OQBV01001464.1-human-gut-metagenome-genome-assembly--contig:-NODE-1464-length-11572-cov-3.223766_pt1 | contig 11572 bp, 10 predicted proteins | sample MGYA00242750_ERZ504559 | MGnify/ENA primary metagenome ERZ504559 (study PRJEB26092, sample SAMD00036230) | human gut metagenome | host: Homo sapiens | study: EMG produced TPA metagenomics assembly of...
AGGAAAAAATCGCTTAATAATTAACGATGATTTGTATTAGTGATAAATGTTTAGCATTTTTTTAAGAAGTTCCATTACTAAGTTTTTAGCCTAAGATATAAAACTAATGACTTTCTAAAATCTTTGGTTTTAGGATTTTTTTATTTCTTGAAAATCACTAGTCATGCTAGTGATTTCAAAAAACTTCTAGTAATGTGTCAAAAAATGTCACAATGGAATTGAAAGTCTTTCATCTAAATATAGATATCAAATTATTTATGAAAAGTACTGAGCAATTATTAGTCAACTCTTTCATTTATTTTGCAACAAAAAGAGTGTAGAATACATGAGGTTGGGTCTTGTGCATGTTAATCAATATCTCCAAAACTAAGCATTTTATCAGTTAGGGGGAGCTTAAAAGTGTAAGAGTAACCTACTGGTATAGTTACCCGTAGGGATGAGTAGTTTTAAGTGATAATTATAAATAGTCTAAGCTCTGAACTACACTCCAAGAGTTAGATTTTTCTGTCTAACTTTTGGAGGTCAGTACAATTATAGTTGATTTTTTTCATAATCTTTCCAATAAAAATATTAAAGCGAATCAATCTATCTATTATAAAATTAAACCTTCTATTTGTAATGTCAACACTATTCACAATAGGATTTTGTCTATCAAATACTTTGATATTAAAAAGTATTTGAATTTAAGAATCTAATAGAGTTTAAAGGAATGGGTATTTTTATGAGATATCTCAAATTGACATGGTTCTTTCTTTTGTTAGAATATGAGCATAACTAAATATAGAAGGACGTAATTTAAATGGGGAAAAAGGAATTACAACGTTATTCACTCAGGAAGTCTAGCCTTGGTGCGGCTTCTGTTCTTTTGGGGACTGCAGTTCTTGCAGTAGGAGGTTCAAATGCAAGCGCTGATGAAGTTGCAACAACTACAGATTCAGCAACACCAGCAGTTGAAGCAACAGATGCTGTTGAAGAAAGCACTTCTGCCGTAGCAGATTCAACTGAAAAGAAAGTTGTTAACGTTACTGAGGAAGGTAACACAACTGTTACAACGAGTGAAGTAACAAATACAAGCTTAGAAGCTGCAAAAACAGCTGCAACTAACGAAGGGGTTGAGGTTAAGGAAGAACCTGCTCAAACCAAAGAAACTGTTGAAGCAGCTGCTGCAGATAATAAAGCACAAGCAGAGAAAATCAATACAGTCGTTTCAGATTATAAAGCGGCTAAAGAACAATACAAGTCAGATAAAGCTGACTATGATAAAGCAAAAGCAAACTACGATGCCAAATTAGCTGAGAAAGCACTTGCTGATAAAACAAATGCTGAAGCTCAGGCTAAATATGATACTGAAAAAACAGCTTATGATAAAGCTTCAGAGCAATACCAAATTGCTAAGCAAGCTTATGACTCAGCTCTTTCAGAGTACAAGACTAAGAAAGTTACTTATGATGCTAAGGTAGCAGAAAAAGAAGCCGCTGATAAAGAAAATGCGCTTTCTGCAGCTAAATACCAAGCAGAATTGGCAACATATAACCAAGCAAAAGCTGATTATGAAGTAGCTCTTGCTCAGTACAATAGCGATAAAGCCAAATACAATGCTGAAAAAGCTAACTATGATAATAAAGTAGCTGAAAAAGTTGTTATTGAAAAACGTAACGCTGAAGCTGAAGCTAAATATCAAACTGAGCTAGCAGCATACAATGAAGCAAAAGCTAAATATGATGTAGAAAAAGCAGCATATGACAAGAATCTTGAACTTTATAACGCTAAGAAAACAGCTTATGAAGCAGATCTTGAAACAAAACAAGCTATTGAAAAATACAATGCAGATGCTAAAGCTAAGTACGAAGTAGCCTTGGTTGTCTACAATGAGCAAAAAGCTAAATATGACCTAGAGTACCTTGAGTATCAAAACAAATTAGCTGTCTACCAAACAGCACTTAAACAATACCAAGATGCTAAAACAGCTTACGATAAATACATGAATGATCCTGTATATCGTAACCTTAAAGATGCTGAAGTTGTTCAAGAATTGACTTTCCAACGTGAAAACGATGCGACACACAAAGTTGAAGGTGTAAGCAACTACTTGACAAAAGAAGCACAAGAGCGTCTTAACACAAGTAATGTTTTCCAATATGACTCTAACAAGTTACAAGCATCTGACATTGTTTCAAATAGCCCTTGGACAAACACTGAAGACGAGTGGATTCAAGTTAAAGAAGGTGACAAATTTGTTGTTACTTATGATGGTTTGAACCAATCAAGCATGCTTGTTGAGAATGAAGCATCAGCAATCAAACGTGTTGTATACCGTTACGAAATCGTTAGCCTTCCATCAAACGACGGAAAAGGTATCGCGAAAATCAGTAAGGATCCAACAGTAACTATGACAGTTGGAGCGTCAACTGATCAAGATAAACCGGTTAAAGTAGCTGTAGATGTTGAGTTTTACGATAAAGATGGTAAAATGTTCAACCTTAGTGAGCGTAATGCTATCGTAGCACTTAACTCACTTAACCACTGGAACGGTGCAGCTTATGTTGAAACATCTGAGCGCCCACGTCCACTTACAGTAGAAGCGAAAGACGTTAATGGTAATACTGTTCGCGGTACTTACAATCCTTACGCAGATGGTTCTACTTTGGCAATCCAAAACGGTGAAGTTGTTACAAAATCTGGTTACGCAGATTTTGGTGGAGCTACTGTTAACGTTTCAGATGAGAACCCACTTAAGGTAGTGGTTCCTATCTCTGACTGGAATGGTTCAGAATGGGTTGTCTCACGTGAAATTCCAACTGATGTAACAACTCTTAATGCTTCAGGTAGTGGTAATGGCCACGCTCTTGGTAACCAAGATTATACGTTTGGTGATAAAGATGATGTTATTGGTTCATACAGTGTTTCTGCTGAAACTGGTTTGATTACATTCACACCTAAGAAAAAATACCAATCAACACGCCACCAAGAATATGTAAATATTGGTGATAACCAATTCATCGCTATTCCAAAATCATCAGTTACTTATGATGCTGCTACTAAAGAAGTAACATCAGTCAATGATAACCAATACATTGACCACGGTGCAGTCTTTAATGGTGAGACAACATCAGAATTGACAGGTTGGGATAACGCTGATTCACCTTACCTCTACTATGGAGGTGCAGGTATCAAGATGACTAATGGTCACTTGGTATTTACTGCTGAAGGTGCAAATGCTGATGGTGCACCAACAGTTTATTGGTTCGCAATCAACTCTAACCTTGGTTTGCCTAAGAATCCAGGTGAAAAACCTGAAGAACCTAAGGCACCAACACCACCAACAGCACCGGTTAAACCAGTCGTTAAAACAGTTGGTATCAATCCACAAGAACCAACACCACCACACCTCCCAAAAGAGCCAGTGGCACCAACGCCACCAACTCCAGAGGTAGTTGAAGTTCCTGGTAAACCACAAGAACCAACACCACCAACAGGTCCAACGGCACCAACGCCACCAACACCAAAAGTGGTTGAAGTTCCAGAAAAACCGGTTGAACCAACACCACCAACAGGTCCAACGGCACCAACGCCACCAACACCAAAAGTAGTTGAAGTTCCTGCTAAACCAGTAGAACCTAAAACTCCTGAAAAACCAAGTGTTGTATGGCACAAGAACTATGTCGTTGAGAGAGAGTCTCACGTGGTACCACCAACACCACCGACTACTCCACCAACACCTGTTACTCCTCCAACTCCAGTGACACCACCAACTACACCAACTCCAGATACTGAAGTTCCTGTAGTGCTTCAAGCTGAGTTGCCACAAACTGGTGAGCACACTAGCAATGCTGGATTATTGGACTTCTTTCAATGATTTTTGCAGCCTTTGTAGGATTCTTCAAACGTCGTAAAGAAGATTAAGTGGTGCTATTAAATTAGTTCCCCATCAAAACTAGATTCTATTTAGGATCTAGTTTTTATTTTTGCTCGTTTTCCTCCCTCATATCATTTCTATTTACTGGTGAAACATGTTATAATTATTTTGAACGACTATTTTAGAAAGATGCAAGGAGACGAGCATGGAAGAACTTAAGAAAATCGCTGGTGTAACCGCTGCCAAATATGTTGAAGATGGAATGGTTGTTGGACTCGGTACAGGGTCAACAGCTTACTTCTTCGTAGAGGAAATTGGCCGTCGTATTAAGGAAGAAGGTCTTAGTGTTGTTGGTGTAACGACATCAAGTCAAACCACTAAACAAGCTGAGGGCTTAGGCATTCCTTTGAAGGCAGTGGATGACATTGACAGTATTGATGTTACTGTTGATGGAGCCGACGAAGTAGACCCTCAACTCAACGGGATTAAAGGTGGCGGTGGTGCCCTTTTGATGGAAAAAATTGTCGCTACACCTACAAAAGAATATATCTGGGTGGTTGATGAGTCTAAAATGGTTGATCAATTAGGTGCTTTCAAATTACCAGTTGAAGTGGTTCAATATGGTGCTGATCGTCTGTATCGTGTCTTTGAGTCGAAGGGTTATAAGCCATCATTCCGACTTACGGAGCAAGGTGACCGCTTTGTTACAGATATGAAGAACTATATCATCGATCTTGATTTAGGTAAGATTGAAAATCCAGTAGCTCTTGGTGAAGAACTAAAAGCTATGACAGGGGTTGTTGATCATGGATTGTTCAATGGCATGGTTAACAAAGTCATCGTTGCAGGAAAAGACGGTGTTAAGGTCGTTGAAGTTAAGGCCTAGTCCGATTTTTATTCCCCTCACTTTTAATGAGGAAAACTAATTAATTATTTTCAAACTATTAAATAATATAGAAAGGCAAGAGGTAATTTCGAAAAGATTTTAGCTCTTTGTGGTGTTGTTATGTCCAAATTTAACCGAATGCATTTAGTCGTTCTTGATTCAGTAGGAATTGGTGCTGCTCCAGATGCCAATGACTTTGTCAATGCAGGTGTGCCAGACGGTGCTTCAGATACCCTTGGTCACATCTCTAAATCTGTAGGATTGAATGTGCCAAATATGGCTAAGCTTGGTCTAGGAAATATTCCTCGTGAAACACCTTTGAAAACAGTACCAGCAGAAAGCAACCCAACTGGTTATGCAACAAAATTGCAGGAAGTGTCTCTTGGTAAAGATACGATGACTGGCCACTGGGAAATCATGGGTCTCAATATTACTGAACCTTTTGATACTTTCTGGAACGGATTCCCAGAAGAAATTCTCACTAAAATTGAAGAATTCTCAGGCCGTAAAGTCATTCGTGAAGCTAATAAACCATACTCAGGTACAGCTGTTATTGAAGACTTTGGACCTCGTCAAATGGAAACTGGTGAATTGATTATTTACACTTCAGCTGACCCAGTTCTTCAAATTGCTGCACACGAAGACGTTATCCCTTTGGATGAGTTGTATCGTATTTGTGAGTATGCGCGTTCAATTACTCTTGAGCGTCCAGCTCTTCTAGGGCGTATCATTGCGCGTCCTTACGTTGGTGAGCCTGGAAACTTCACTCGTACATCTAACCGTCGTGATTTGGCTGTCTCACCATTTGAACCAACTGTTTTGGATAAATTGAATGAAGCTGGTATCGATACTTATGCCGTTGGTAAAATCAATGATATTTTCAACGGAGCTGGTATCAACCACGATATGGGCCACAACAAATCAAATAGTCACGGTATTGATAATTTGATTAAAGCTATGACTTCTGAAGACTTCAAACATGGTTTCTCATTCACAAACTTGGTAGACTTCGATGCTCTTTATGGACACCGTCGTGACCCACATGGATATCGTGATTGCTTGCACGAATTTGACCAACGTTTGCCTGAAATCATTGCTGCTATGCGTGAAGATGATCTCTTGATGATTACAGCAGACCACGGAAATGATCCAACTTATGCAGGTACAGACCATACTCGTGAGTATATTCCTTTCTTGGCTTATAGCCCATCATTCAAAGGAAATGGACTTATTCCAGTAGGTCATTTCTCTGACATCTCAGCAACTGTCGCTGAAAACTTTGGTGTAGATAAAGCCATGATTGGTGAAAGCTTCTTGGATAAACTTATCTAAAATGAAGCGCTATGCATTTTTGGTTCGTGGGATAAACGTTGGTGGTCGTCACAAGGTAGTCATGGAGGAATTTTGTCGTGAATTAGAAGAACTCGGTATGTCACATGTTTCTTCCTATATAAATAGTGGAAATCTTTTCTTTGATTCTACCTTGATGAAAGAGGAACTCCTCTTAGTTTTAGAGGAATTTCTAAATAAGGCTTATCCATTTATTAAGGTATTTTCTCTTTTTACTCTTGAAGATTATCAAAATGAAGTGGCCTCATTACCTAAGTGGTGGGAGGATGATTTCTATAGAAAAGACGTCCTCTTATTCACTGAAAGACTTGATAAGAACGAAATGAAGAAGGTTATTAACTCTTTAGAGTTGAAAGATGAAATACTTCATTTTGGTCAACTTGGTGTCTACTGGGTAAAGTATGATAAATCAACTTATAGCCAAACAGCTTATCATAAGAAGTTATTGAAAACACATTTTTATCCTGATATAACCATTCGAAATGCAAGAACTTTTTCAAAAATTGGTCATTTTTTAAGAATGAAATAAAATTTAGGGAGAAATAACATGTCGTTACTTGAAAAAATTAGAGTTACTCAAGCGTTTTTGGAAAGCAAAGGAATTGAAAAACCTGAGTTCGGTTTAATCTTGGGTTCTGGACTTGGTGAGTTGGCTGAAGAAGTTGAAGACGCAGTTGTTATTGATTATGCGGATATTCCAAACTGGGGACAATCAACGGTTGTCGGTCATGCTGGAAAACTTGTTTACGGAACTTTGTCTGGACGTAAGGTTTTGGCTCTTCAAGGGCGTTTCCATTTTTATGAAGGAAATCCGCTCGAAGTCGTTACTTTCCCTGTACGTGTTATGAAAGCTCTTGGATGTGAAGGAGTTGTTGTAACCAATGCAGCAGGTGGTATCGGCTTTGGCCCTGGTACTTTGATGGCCATCACTGACCACATTAACATGACTGGTCAAAACCCATTGATCGGTGAAAACTTGGATGATTTTGGTCCACGTTTCCCTGATATGTCTAAAGCTTACACACCTGAATACCGTGAAACCGCTCATAAAGTGGCTGATAAACTTGGTATCAAATTGGATGATGGTGTTTATATCGGTGTGACTGGTCCAACTTATGAAACTCCAGCTGAAATCCGTGCTTATAAGACACTAGGGGCAGATGCTGTTGGGATGTCTACAGTTCCTGAGGTTATTGTTGCAGCTCACTCTGGTTTGAAAGTTCTTGGTATCTCATGTATTACTAACTTTGCGGCTGGTTTCCAAGAAGAATTGAACCACGAAGAAGTGGTGGAAGTGACTGAGCGTGTCAAAGGAGATTTCAAAGGATTGCTAAAAGCGATTCTTGCTGAACTCTAAAATATGATTGCTCGGGGAATAAAACATATAACGTCATTACCCAAGTTTATTAGGTTAAGTTTAGCTGTTTTTGGAACCGGTATTGCTTCAGGTTTGGTAGGCATCCTTTGTCATTACCTTTTGGAGTTTATACAAATTCTTGTATTTGGTAATGATAAATCGAATTTATTGTCACAGTTTAACTCTGTAAGTCCCTTTCGACGATTTGCAGTATTGCTTGTAGTAGGTGTTTTGGCTAGTTTATTTTGGTATTTCCTTCAGAGACGAGTGTCCCTCCTTTCTATTAGTAAGGCTAAGCAACTCGTTGGTAAGAAGAGTCCAAATTTTCTTGGCCAAAGTCTACATGCTTTGATGCAGGTTGCAATCGTTGGAGCTGGTTCCTCAATTGGTAAAGAAGGAGCGCCTCGAGAATTAGGCGCTCTATTTGGTGGTAGTCTCTCCAAAGCCTTGCATTTGGATGTTGTTGATAGACAATTGTTAATTGCTTGCGGGGCAGGCGCTGGCTTAGCTGCGGTTTACCAAGTCCCCTTTGCCAGTACACTGTTTGTTCTGGAAACCTTAGGTGTTGCTTGGAAATCAAAAAACATTGTTATCATTCTTGTGACAACTTACTTGTCAGCTTATTGTGCTCGCCCAATCGTTGGTAAGGAGGCAATGTATCAAGTCGGTAAAGTTAGCTCAGATCCTGCTAGTCTGATTCAGGTTATTGTTCTTGTATTAGTGATAACTCCGCTGGCGATGATGTTTAGCTTCTTAGCTAAAAAGGCTAGCAAAAGTCGTATTACTGATAAACGCATTCTGTGGACCATGCCACTATCTTATATAGTACTAGGTGGGATTGCAGCTTTATACCCTTTAATCATGGGAAATGGTCAGGTGCTAGCACAATGGTTATTTTCAGGTGGGGTTTCAGCATACCTACCTCTTATCCTTGTCGTCAAAGGACTTGTGGTATGTTTGCTTTTATGGGCAGGCTCTTATGGAGGAACCCTAACCCCTTCCTTTACTTTAGGTGCTGGATTGGGTTTCTTATTGACAAGTTGTCTTGAGATTTTTGGCTTATCACTCAATCCTACTCTAGGAATGTTACTCGGTGCAACCGTATTTTTAGGGATAACTTTAGATGCTCCTCTAACTGGGATAGCCTTAGTTCTAGGTTTTACTGGTCAAGGAGGGCTGGTAGCAGTACCACTACTCTTAGCGAGTCTACTATCGAGGATAATTAAAAATAGATGGAAAGAAAAAACAATGAATATTCATTTTATCTTACACGAAACGTTTGAAGTTCCAGGAGCCTATTTAAAATGGGCTCAAGACCGTGGGCATAATATCACATCAACCAAGGTATATGAGGAAGAGATTCTTCCTGAAACCGTTGAAGGTATTGATTTTCTAATTGTGATGGGTGGCCCTCAGTCACCTGATGAGGATCGTCAGGCCTTCCCTTATTATGACCCAGAGGCTGAGATTGCATTTATGCAAAAGGCAATTGCTGCTGATATCTATATTGTAGGGGTTTGCCTAGGTGCTCAACTTTTATCTGTTGCCTATGGTGGTAATTACGAGCATAGTCCAGAACGTGAGATTGGTGTTTTCCCTGTAACATTAACTGAGGCAGGTTTAGCGGATGAGCATGTCAAAGGTTTTGGCAAAACCCTAAACACTGGCCACTGGCATGGTGATATGCCTGGATTGACTTATAATGCAGTTGTTCTTGCTACTAGTCAAGGTTGTCCGCGCCAAATTGTTCGCTTCAGTCCTAAACATTATGCCTTTCAGGCACACTTAGAGTTTGATCCTAAAGCTATTGATTTACTTATAGCTGCTGATGGTGAAGAGTATTTACGTAAGCAAAATAAAGAGTTACCTTTTGTTCAAACACCTGAACAATTGCGTGCCAACGATTATTCTGAAATGAACAAAAAGTTATACGATTTCCTTGATTCATTGACTCAAGCTTAATCCACTTTTAAAGTTGTTATTTATCCACTATATAATAGTAGAAAAATATTTAAAAATAAAAATTAAGAAAGGTAGAGCATGTGTTCTGATTTGAACACGAGCGGAAAGCTAGGAAAATAGATAATCTTCATTTGTTTTCTGTCTGCTTCTTTACCATCAAAAAATAGAAAGGAAGGGTAGTTCGGGTTTGAAACTGAACCCGGGCTAGAGGCTGTGTAAAAAAGATAAATCCTCCTAGATGCGAAGCATCTTTGTCGGATTTCCTATTTTTACTTTGCCTTTTTAACGCCCTTGGTATCTTATATTATGTCTATTCATATTGCTGCTAAGCAAGGAGAGATTGCTGATAAAATTCTTCTTCCAGGGGATCCATTGCGTGCGAAATTCATTGCTGAGAATTTCCTTGAAGATGCTGTATGTTTCAATGAGGTTCGTAACATGTTTGGTTACACAGGAACATACAAAGGTGAACGTGTCTCAGTAATGGGAACAGGAATGGGGATGCCATCTATCTCTATTTATGCGCGTGAGCTTGTCGTTGACTATGGTGTTAAAAAATTGATTCGTGTGGGTACTGCTGGTTCATTGAATGAGGATGTTCACGTTCGTGAGTTAGTTCTTGCACAGGCCGCGGCGACAAACTCTAACATTATCCGTAACGATTGGCCACAATACGATTTCCCACAAATTGCAAGTTTCGATCTCTTGGATAGGGCTTACCACATTGCCAAAGACCTTGGTATGACAACACATGTTGGTAATGTCTTGTCATCTGATGTTTTCTATTCAAAATTATTTCGAAAAAAACATTGAGCTTGGTAAATGGGGAGTGAAGGCTGTTGAAATGGAAGCAGCAGCACTTTATTACCTTGCAGCTCAACACCAAGTAGATGCTCTTGCCATCATGACTATTTCTGATAGTTTGGTTAATCCAGATGAAGACACTACAGCTGAGGAACGTCAAAACACTTTCACTGACATGATGAAAGTTGGTCTTGAAACACTAATTGCAGACTAGTGAATTAGTGACAAAAGCCTTTTTTACCATTTGCCAAGTCCGTCTAGGTTTTAAGACAAGACCAGTAGCTATGAGGAATTTTAGAAGCTCTTTGAAATCCGTATTTAATCATCCTTCCTTGGCGGTAAGGGCATAATGGTGCAGGATAATCGAGTTTTGCATGAATCTTGATGTGAGTATCAGTTTCAAAAACAAGTGAAATAATGATATTTGGGTCTTTAGTTCCGATTAATTTTGTGGCGTTCTTAATAAGTCTCATAAGTTTTCCTAATGATGGTTTGGTTGCTTTTCATTATAGCTCTTATGGGATTTTTGTCTGCATTCAAAAAGCTTTATAATCTTTACAGTGGTTTTACCCACTACAGAAATTATAGAGGCTTAATAAAAGGGAGAGCGAAAAGCTCTCTTTTTTTGCTTGATGAAACATAATATTTCTGATAATATAATCGTAATTAATTATGATTTAAGAGGAGCTTTCCCATGTCAGACATTTTACATTATATTGTTGAGCATCCATTTTATTGCCTTATTCTATTAGGAGTTGTTGTACTAGCCTGTGGGTTGGGGCCATTTTCAAGTAGTTCAACAGAAAACAAGCGCTCAGCAATTATTAATAAGCACTACAACGATACTTTTAAGAAATAAGAAGGGCTAAATGCAGTCAGAAAGCAGATATTAGAGATAGGCAAAAGCCTGTCTTTTTTGTATAATAGAAGATAACGATTAGTTTTTTATAATCACAAGTAAGAACTAGGAAGATAAAAATGCCAAATATTGAAGAATTAAAACAACGACAGGAGAAGATTCGTAACTTCTCTATTATTGCCCATATTGACCACGGTAAATCAACCCTTGCCGACCGTATCTTGGAAAAGACTGAGACAGTGTCAAGTCGTGAGATGCAGGCGCAACTCCTTGATAGCATGGACCTCGAACGTGAACGTGGAATCACTATTAAACTAAATGCCATTGAGCTTAACTATACAGCTAAAGATGGTGAAATCATACATTTTCCACCTTATCGACACACCAGGACACGTGGACTTTACTTATGAGGTGTCACGTTCTCTTGCTGCCTGTGAGGGTGCCATCTTGGTGGTGGATGCAGCTCAAGGGATTGAAGCTCAAACTCTTGCCAATGTT
>ENA-OQBV01001469-OQBV01001469.1-human-gut-metagenome-genome-assembly--contig:-NODE-1469-length-11541-cov-3.623270_pt1 | contig 11541 bp, 10 predicted proteins | sample MGYA00242750_ERZ504559 | MGnify/ENA primary metagenome ERZ504559 (study PRJEB26092, sample SAMD00036230) | human gut metagenome | host: Homo sapiens | study: EMG produced TPA metagenomics assembly of...
GGAAGCATGGGATACATATAAGGAAGGTGAGAAAACCATCGTGAAGTTTGTACCCGCCTCTGGTGCTGCCAGCCGCATGTTCAAGAATTTGTTCGAATTCCTGGGGCTGATTACAATACTCCGAAGACAGATTTCGAAAAGAAATTTTTTCGACCATATTCATAGCTTCGCATTCTACAATGACTTGAATGCGGCTTGTATGGATAATACAGGAAAGAATATTGATGCTTTGATGGCCGGGAAGGATTATAAACCTATAGTAGCCAATCTGCTGGAAGCTGCCGGCTTGAACTATGGGGCATTACCGAAGGGGTTGTTGAAATTCCATCGGTATGCGGATGGTGTGCGTACGCCGCTGGAAGAACATTTGGTGGAAGGCGCGTTGTATGCGGCAGGCAGAACCGGAAAAGTGAATGTGCATTTCACCGTTTCTACGGAACATCGTGAATTGTTCACAAAGCTGGTGGAAGAGAAGGTTGCCGTTTATGCAAAGAAGTATGGAGTAGAATATGATGTGTCATTTTCTGAACAGAAACCGAGTACGGATACGGTTGCTGCCGATATGGAGAACAAACCTTTCCGCGATAAAGGCAAACTGTTGTTCCGTCCGGGAGGGCACGGCGCGCTGATTGAGAATCTGAATGACCTGGATGCCGATGTTATCTTTATCAAGAATATAGATAATGTGGTGCCCGATCGCTTGAAAGAGGATACTGTTACGTATAAAAAGCTGATTGCGGGGGTACTGGTTACTCTGCAGAAGCAGGTATTTGAATATTTGGAATTGCTGGATGGCGGTAAATATACACATGCGCAGCTGGAAGAGATCATTCGTTTCTTACAGCAGACTTTATGTTGCCGCAAACCGGATATCAAGGATCTGGAAGATGCCGATTTGGTTATTTATCTGCGTAAGAAGTTAAACCGTCCGATGCGTGTATGCGGTATGGTGAAGAATGTGGGTGAACCGGGAGGCGGCCCGTTCCTGGCTTATAATGCGGATGGTACTGTTTCACTGCAAATTTTGGAAAGTTCTCAGATTGACATGAATGATCCGGCCAAGAAAGAGATGTTCGAGAAAGGTACTCACTTTAATCCGGTGGATTTGGTGTGTGCGGTACGAGATTATAAAGGAAACAAATTCGACTTGGTGAAGTATGTGGATAAGGCTACAGGTTTTATCTCTTATAAATCAAAGAACGGTAGAGAACTGAAAGCATTGGAACTTCCGGGCTTGTGGAATGGTGCGATGAGTGACTGGAACACTGTTTTCGTTGAAGTGCCGTTGAGTACCTTTAATCCGGTGAAGACTGTGAATGATTTGTTGCGTGAACAGCATCAATAACCCCTTTTTATTGTAGATTACATGGATTTATACAGATCGGAAGATTTGTGTAAATCCGTGTAGTTTTTTTGTGAAATTAATTTATATACCCTTGATTACTAACCTATAATTAAAAAGAATGAACCTGCTGACCTTTATTGCTCCACTGGCTGTGGCGGCAACTTTTATGATGCCGGCCGATGCCGCAAATCACAAAGAATTACCGGCATTGGGAAATACTCATATTCAAGTATTCGACAAGACCCCTGTTTGTTTTCGTCCCGACTCTTTTCCTAATTATACTCCTGCCAATGCTGACGGAGTGATCCGTCTGGTAAACGGGCGTATTATTTTAAAGAAAATAACCTTGCCCGATTACAAAAGAGATGTGGATGTTACCCTGAAAGTAACTGTAGCTTCCAATGGTGACCGTTGGGATAAATCTGGCTCTTGTTTTGTGCTTCCCAAAGAATCGGTGATCAATCTGATGAATATAGCCGAAGGCAAGAGGGCGTTTCCTGCGGTAGACAGTGCCAAATATGAAAAATGATTGGTATTGTTCCGGGTAAGGATTATGTGCCTACCCTTGAACTGATGCGTTTTATGACCCCGTTCGGTGTGGGGTATTATAGTTCGGATAATGATTCTTTGAGCAGCAAGAGACGTCCTGTATATATCCCGAAATGGGAAAAGAGTGTGACTTGGGTGCAGGATATTACCGATCTTTATCCGGCATTGGAGAGAGAGGCATACGTGGGAATTTATATTGATACATGGACTGCCGAGGGGTATGTGGCCAGCATGGAATTGGACGTGAAGGAGAGTAAGATCACTTGCGACGTGATGCCGGAGCGCCGTGTGAAGCCTTTGATGAATACGGTGTATTATATCGGACAGACTTATCCGGATATTTTCTCACGCAAAGATGTGGTGATGGATTTTGATATGTCGAAAGCTGCCAAGAATGTTCGTTTGAAGTATATTGTTACAGGTCACGGGGGGCATAGTGGCGGAGATGAGTTTGTGGAGAAACGAAACATTGTGTCTGTTGATGGCAAGGAGGTGTTGAATTTCATTCCTTGGCGTGACGACTGTGCTTCTTTCCGCCGTTTTAACCCGGCTACGGGAGTATGGCTGATACCACGAGTTGCCGCATATATAGGTGATAAGGGTTATACGACAAAAGAGATTGAAGAACCTTTGGCTTCTTCAGATTTATCCCGTTCCAATTGGTGTCCGGGTAGCGATGTGATGCCTGAGGAGGCTGTTATTGGTGACTTGCCGGCCGGTAAACATTCTTTTAAGGTAAGTATCCCTGAGGCACAACAGGTGGATGGCAATAAATTGAATCATTGGCTGGTTTCAGCTTATTTGGTTTGGGAGGAATAACTTTTCCCAATTATTAATAGCTGCTGGAGCAGTTTGAATCTTTCCGAATATGAATGGTGAATTTCTTTCGGAAGGATTCAAATCCTCTTTGCGGTAAATAATGAACATTATTTGTTTTTTCTTTTCATGCTGCGGATGATTTCTTTGTCCTCCGTGCTTACCCGATAAGATTCTATGATTTTTTGTAGCGCTTTATTGTAGGTAAAGTCATCTAAATGATTTTCCTTCAGATAGTTCACCGTCTTTTGAGGAAATTTGACATAACATACGGATAAAGCCCATGCTACAGCCATCTTCACATAATATCCTTCGTGACTGATCCGGTCCATCCATTGCAATACGTTGTTTATATACTCTTCGTCAATATAATGAGCCATTGCCATTACTACTCCGAAACGTATCTCATATTCTTTGTCGGATTTCATCCAGTTTTCCAAAAATAGCCAGACCCTTTTCTTGTTCTTGTCAACAAACCGTTGTTTGCCGTAAAAGTCAAAAGTGTCACAAACAGACCAACTGTTGATGATGGTAACAAACCGGGCAACCAGTGAAAGATATGCTTCTATGTCTTTCATTCTCAGATTGCTTATTACCATACCTTGCAACATACGTTCTTCCATATAATAAGTATCCGCAGTCTGTAGATAACTCTCCCAGTCATCTTTGGCAATTTGTGCTCCTAACCGCCTTAGGGCAGGGATGCGGATACCCAATACATTTTCTATTCCCGGATGCAGCGATTCGGTGAACTTTTTATTTCCATTTTCTGCCAGTTGCAGCAAATTTTCTTTTATGGTCAATCCGTTGATATGATATTCGTCCATTTTGTTTTTGTAAGATAGGGTTAGATTTTCAGTCCCATGATATAATCGTTCATATAATATCCGTTGCCTATATGGAAATCTCCTTCTGCAACTTTTTCCATTCCTAAATGTTGGTAGAATTGTAAAGCCTTATTGTTACGGTTTACATTCAAGTGCATTTCGCAAGGTCCGGGATGGATTTCTTTAATTGCTTTGACGGCCTGCTCAAATAGTGCTTTGCCCAACCGGCAACCTTGAAAACGAGGAAGTACATAGATTTTCTGCAGATGAAATAAATGTTCTCCTTCGGGCTGTATGGAAACATATCCGGCAGCTTCTCCATCTTTGTAAGCTATGTAATAGATGTGCCCTTCTTCTTCTATTTGTTTACGCAGATTTTTCGGAGAGTACATCCAGTCCATCATGTAATCCAATTGTTCTTTTGAAAGAATTTCCTGGTAGGTGGCCGGAAATACAATCTGAGCCATCTCGTTAATCAACTGAATATCATTGGTTGTCGCTTTTTGTATGGTAAACATGATCTTTATATCTTTTTAGGGTTATAACGAGAGACAAAGATAAACTTTTTACAACAAAAAAAGGGAACTTCCTTTCTTTTACTTGTTTAAATATTAATTTATGCAAAATAATAGAACTATGTAATACAAGGTACTGATATAATACATATGTTTGTGCCAAACAAAGTATTATAAATTATGAATGTAGACAATGTACGATCTCAGATGCGCAAAGGAATGCTGGAATACTGCATTTTATTGTTGTTGCACAAAGAGCCGTCATATGCTTCGGATATCATTCAAAGATTGAAAGAAGCCCGGCTCATTGTAGTAGAAGGGACGCTTTATCCGCTGCTTACCCGGCTGAAAAACGATGACCTGCTCTCATACGAATGGGTAGAGTCTACTCAGGGACCACCTCGTAAATATTATAATCTCACTCCTCAGGGTGAAATATTCCTTAGCGGATTGGAGACTGCTTGGGAGGAGTTGACGAATACAGTGAATCATTTAAAAAACAATTAAAAACAGGATACAATGAAAAAGACTTTAACCATAAATTTAGGAGGTACCGTTTATCATATAGACGAAGACGCTTACCACTTGTTGGATAATTATTTAGCTAATTTACGCATTCACTTTCGTCGTGAGGAAGGTGCGGAGGAGATTGTACATGATATGGAATTACGCATATCTGAACTGTTTGCTGACCGTTTGAATGAGGGCAAACAGGTTATTACCATTGAGGATGTGGAAGAAATCATAGCCCGGATGGGTAAACCTGAAGAACTCTCTGGTGAAGGGAATGGAGAAACATCCGGTTCGGAAAAGACAAAAGGGACCACTGTACGCCGTCTGTTTCGTGATCCGGACAATAAAGTGCTGGGTGGTGTGGCTTCCGGATTGGCCGCTTATATGGGATGGGATGTTACTTGGGTACGTATCATTCTATTGGTTCTTGGCTTCTTTGTTCATGGGGTGATATTGGCTTATATCATAGCGTGGATTATTATTCCTATGGCGCATACCGCCCCCGAGAAACTCGCCATGAAGGGGGCTGCTATTAATGTGGAGAATATAGGCAAGACTGTAACAGACGGATTTGAAAAAGTGAATGATTATGTACGCTCAGATCGTCCTAGAAGTATCTTGCAAAAGATAGGGGAGGGGATTGTGTCTGTGGCGGGGTTCCTTATCAAATTCCTGCTTGTTTTCATTGCTATTTGCTGTGCGCCTGTATTGTTTGTATTATTGATTGTCTTTTTTGCATTGCTGATGGCGGCCACAGGGCTGATTGCTGCATTGCCGGCAGTGCTTTATGAGGTGCTGCCTGCAGTTAATTGGGCTACGGTGGGTAGCTCTCCGGGGTTGACTGTCGCTATGTCCGTTGCAGGTATTCTGGTTATCGGTATTCCTATTATAGGACTGATACACATGCTGATGCGTCATTTTGGAGGTTGGCAACCCATGTCCATTGTAACCAAAATTATATTTATCGTATTGTGGCTCATCGCTTTGGGAGTGGGTGTTTTCTTTGTACTGAATGATCCAAATATTGCTTCAATGATATCGTATAGTTTATAAAATACACTATCTTTGCAGATGGAAAGTTGGGAATCAAGAGGTGTCTTGTTCTCAACTCTCCGTTTTTTTGTAAGGAATATCAAACATATATAAATACTATGACTAAGAAGATTTTATTGCTGGGTTCTGGCGAATTAGGTAAAGAATTCGTCATTGCGGCAAAACGTAAAGGGCAGTATGTTATTGCTTGCGACTCTTACGCAGGTGCTCCGGCCATGCAGGTGGCTGATGAATTTGAAGTGTTCAGTATGCTTGACGGTGATGCATTGGATGCTGTGGTAGCCAAACACAAGCCGGATATAATTGTGCCTGAAATTGAAGCTATCCGTACCGAACGTCTGTATCATTTGGAACAGGAAGGTATCCAAGTAGTGCCGAGTGCCCGTGCTGTGAATTTCACGATGAACCGTAAGGCTATTCGTGATTTGGCAGCTAAGGAATTAGGATTAAAGACAGCCAAATATTTCTATGCCAAGTCTCTGGAGGAGTTGAAAGAAGCTGCAAAAGAAATTGGTTTCCCCTGTGTGGTGAAGCCTTTGATGTCTTCATCCGGTAAAGGCCAGTCTTTGGTCAAGAGCGCGGATGAGTTGGAACAGGCATGGCATTATGGGTGTGAAGGCAGTCGTGGAGATATTAAAGAATTGATCATTGAGGAATTTATTCAGTTCGATAGTGAGATAACTTTGCTCACCGTCACTCAGAAAAACGGTCCTACTTTGTTCTGTCCGCCTATCGGACATGTACAGAAAGGAGGAGATTATAGAGAAAGTTTCCAACCGGCACATATTGATCCCGAACATTTGAAGGAAGCGCAACGTATGGCTGATAAGGTAACGGCAGCTCTGACTGGTGCGGGAATCTGGGGAGTTGAATTTTTCTTGAGTCATGAAAACGGAGTTTATTTCTCCGAACTTTCTCCCCGTCCGCATGATACCGGAATGGTGACTTTGGCAGGTACTCAGAATTTAAATGAGTTTGAGTTGCATCTGCGGGCGGTGTTAGGACTTCCTATTCCTGAAATTACACAAGAACGCATAGGGGCCAGTGCAGTGATTCTTTCTCCTATTGCCAGCAAGGAAGCTCCCCGTTATCGTGGTGAGGAAGAAGTTTGTAAGGAGACAAATACTTATCTCCGTATTTTTGGTAAACCTTATACAAAATTGAATCGCCGTATGGGGGTTGTGGTTTGTTATGCTCCTAATGGCAGTGACTTGGACGCTTTGCGTGACAAATGCAAGGCTGTTGCTGCAAAGGTAGAGGTGTATTAATATCTTGTATTGATGGATATAAAATAAAGGTCCGGGCTTTCCCAAGTCCGGACTTTTTGTTGTTCCGAAGGTATGCTTCCCTGGAACAAGGTTTTATAGTCTCTCTTTTGTGACTAACATTACAGAGAAATAATAATAGAGAGAACTCCACATCAATGGTTACGGTATAATAAGATAAATTCTTTTTGGCAAAATTGCAACATTTAATAATCTCAGACAATACCTACAAATAATGATTTTGATAGATACCTTTTCTACTTTCGTTTATTATAGCTATAAATAGGGATGTCTGACTGTCCAGAATACCTATATCATGCGATTGCACAGACAGATGGCAAACCTTATCTTTGCATTGTAAATAAGTCATATAAAAATTACGTAAACCACAAGTTAGTTATTAGTTAGTAGTCTCCCTGCGAAGTGATTCGCGGGGAGTGCTTCTTTTATGGGGTAATTTCCTTTTTTTATAGTGTTTCAGGTTCTTTGTCCAAGTTGGTTTCTATTTGTTTCGGAAAGGATAGCTTTTCATTGATGGATGAGGGCTATCCGTTTGCGTAGCTATGCATTCCTCCTAACAGAAAATTCACTCCGAAGTAAGTAATCAGTACTGTTATAAAAGCAGTTATACAGAAAACATGAAAAAACATGGTGCGATGAAACCATGGCAGTGATCTCGGATGCAGTGCCAAGGCATATACCAGCATGGTGATTAAGGCCCATACTTCTTTAGGATCCCATCCCCAATAGCGTCCCCATGATACGTTTGCCCATACAGCACCAATGAAAATACCGATAGCGAGTAAGAAAATTGCCGGATAAAGAATTATTTGGCTTATTATCTGCAATCGTTCTATTTGTTCTTTGCATTCTTTCTGTGATTGGTGGAGTATGACCGCTGTTACACCATTCAGCATGATAAATGCCAGCAGCGAATAAGCGATCATGATAACTACTACGTGGATACTCAATAATGGAGATTGCAGAACCGGCATCAGTTGTGTGATTTGTGGGTTTGATTCTCCCAGCATGGATACCATCAGCGTAAGTCCGCAAAGCAGGAAACCGAAAGGGAGCAACATTGCGAATTTACGTTGTAGCAGAAAAGTGAGCAATAGCGTACACCATGCCATGAACTGCATGGTTTCGAAGCCGTTGGACAATGGCAGATGATTGCTCACATAACCACGCAGGCAGATAGCAGCCGACAAATAGGTAAAAACAATCCATAGCAAAATATTCAATATTATGATTGCCTTCCGGCTTGTTCTCTTTTGCGATGCCATGCAATGGCAATAATAGATAAAACATATCAGGCCGATGCAAATACATGCCATGGCGACAGATTTGCTATAATCAAATTGATTATATATTTTCTCAGCCTTGAATTTATTATCTGCAGGAAGCAGTCCGTCACACTCTTTCTGCTGGTATTTCTTGATTTTTTCTAATAACAGGCAGGCATCATTGTACTTTTTCATCACAATCATTTCGTTTACATAACTCATAGATTTACGAATGAATACCCATTTGTCATTATCCATATCTTGAGGTAATTGGTCGCTTTGCGAATACCATTCCAATGTCTTTCCGGCTATATTGCGACAAGGGAATATTTTCATCATGGCACCGGTACATACTAAATTGATGATATTGAATTTCTCATCAGCTTCTTCTATGCCTCGTTTGTCAGTCACCTGTTCTCCTGAACGGATATGGTTCATCATTTTTTCCAGCTTGTATTCATTAATGGTACTGATATAGTCTTTCAGCCTGGCGTAATTCCCTTCTATTTCCAGTAATTTACGGGCTTCATTACTCTTGATTCGTATAATTGGTTCATTTTTCCAACTGTCATAATAAAACAGCCATCCGGTAAGTACTTCTTCTGGTGTCAGTCCTTTATATGAGGAACTACCGTAAAGTTTGACTGTAAAATCACGGGCAAAGGTTTGTAAAGGACAGATACGGTTGTTGTATAAAATATATAAATCTCCAAAATGTTCGGCTACTTCGCGCGGAAGCACCTTGGGGGATGGACTGTTTGCTTTGAGAAAATTACTGTTGAGACTGAATGCGAATAAAAGCAAGATGACTGTCAAGCTTCTGTGTAGCAAAGGGCTTTTCAGCAGTTGGCGGAACCGACTTTGCGGGCTGAAGAAAAAGAAAACGGTGGAAAGTAGCAATAAAGTATATCCTGCATAAGTGATTCCTATACCATAAGGATCATGAGATACACTAAATACGCTTACCTTCATTATCTTCACTGTAGCCTGATTGATAAAAGCGATAGTGCTGGTATGAAAATATATGATTCATGGAAACCTTCCCCTGTATCTGGCGGTGGCAGTCTTTGTCTGCTACTGAAATATGACTGATAAAGTCCAATTGGAGCCAAGGTTCCTTTGTAAATAAATAATTTCAAATTGGTTTAGTGTGATGCTGAAAGGTAGCTAGGTGGGAAATTCCTTTGGAATCGGTGAAAGAGGTCTAGTTGTTCTCCTTGGCGGACACAGCATAGTGCCTTGTTCTCCATATATCCATGTGGTGAATGCCCCTGCCAATATAAAGAGAAGAGAAAGATGAAGCAAAAAAATAACAGGCTGACGATGCAGTTTGCTTTTTTATGATGTATAATAAGGAAGTAATTTGCGGTTACTCCCCATAAAATGACAAAAGGTACGGAACTGTAGATATACTCGTTTACAAAGTCCGTACCATATATTTTTTCCAATATAGTAGCTATAGTAAGAATCAGAAGTAATATGCCTAGCAGACTGAAGGCAGTTCGTTTTAATAATTTCATGTAGTTATAATTTTCTGAAAGATAACCAGAAGGTGAATCTTGAATTTGTCTCATCCCCCTGAATGTCCTGTCATATTATTGGTGATAGGATTCAGGAGGGAGACAATCTGTTTCATTGCTTAAATGGCATCAATAAATTTGACGATGGCGTCACGATCTTCTTTACTGAGTTCGCGGAACTTGTCAATGCTCCAGCGTGCGTCACTATTTGAAGCTCCATGCCACATAATGGCTTCAATGACATTACGTGCACGACAGTCATGCAAACGGTCGCTGTGTCCGGCACAGATTAAGGAAAGTCCGCGTCCCCAAAGAGGAGTGGTACGGCACCATCCCGTGCGGATATTGTTCTTCATTTCCAGGCGGTGTTGAACCATATCTGAATATGGCCAGATAGTTTGGTGTGGATAGCGTGGCAGACGGCTGTCACCATCTTTGAAGTATCCGTTCGGATCGGGATAATTATCGTCTCCTGTAGTCCATGACGGACGATGGCAAGTAGCACAGCCTATTTCACGGAATAATTTGTGACCTCTCTGAACTGTTTCGTCATCCAGATTCCGTGCGGCAGGAACTGCCAGTCCTCTGTGCCATATCATGAAGTTTACATAATCTTCGTCTGTCATTTCCACCGGAAGTTCCTTATTCATCAGATAGTTGTATATATCTTGTTCTACATTACCGGTCTGTTTCCATTCAGGGAAATAGTTATAAAAATCTTTTTGTACATCCGGGTCTTTGGAGGCTGTTTTGGCATACGTGTCAGTCATGTAGTGATAACGGCGGTCACTACGGGTAACATTGGTGATGTTCCAGATTGCATTGGCACCGGGACCATCCTGTATGGAAGATCTGGTCAAAGCGTAAGTATAACGTTTGGGATATTGTTTACCTGTAAGTCCCTTATAGAGTGAAGTCCACTCTCCGTTTGCGAAGATGGCTGGATTCAATTTTACACCTGCTTTTTCCTGACGTGCATATTCTGCTTTCAACGAATCATCGGGAATGGCATCTAGTAATCCGGTTCCGTAGATACCAATGGTAGATTCCAGCAAAACTACTACATCAGAGTAGTTGACAGGGGTGACAACTTGATTATAAGTAGCCTCCAAAGGTACGTAGTATGCATCTTGAGGAATAGTCACTTCCGGATAGATCAGACTGTATGTTTCTCCGTCAGGAAATTTATTTCCCCATTCGTCTGTGTAAGGCAGCCAGTCTATTTTTATCTTATCTTCATCTATTGGTGCTTTGAAAGGGGCTACAGCTTTGGTTTGAGGCATTCCCGTTAAAGAACTTAGGTAGTTATCCTTTCCATCGGTCACAACAAGTAGATATCCATTTCCCCAGTCATCAGCACGATAACGGTCTACCCGTTTGCCATGACCGTATCCGGGGTGGCAGTTCATACATGAATTGCGGATATAAAGCGGTCCCAAACCATTGAAAGGTTTGGAATTCTGCGTATAAGAACGTTCAAAGAAATATTCCCCATATTTGAATTTGTCGGTCATACCTGCATTTTCCGTTGCAGGAGTAGGATCTTCATAAGCAGAAGCGGAATTGTTGAAGGTTGTACCCAATTCTCCGCCTGCATAGGTCTCTACATTTACGTTGATATCAGGATTGACTTCCGGAGATTTGTTTTCCGGATTGTCATCGTCATTACAGGCTGTTAGCGAGAGCATTGTAAGGCCGCATAGAGCAGCAAGCCAGTGTATTTTAAAATAACTTATTCATATAAGAAATGTTTAAAGTTAGTTACTTTTCAAATTTATATACCAAAAGAATCTACATAAGGTTGTCCTCCCCCGGTCTTTTTTCACTATCATGTCTGTTGTAGAGGGGACAT
>ENA-OQBV01001470-OQBV01001470.1-human-gut-metagenome-genome-assembly--contig:-NODE-1470-length-11540-cov-4.649873_pt1 | contig 11540 bp, 10 predicted proteins | sample MGYA00242750_ERZ504559 | MGnify/ENA primary metagenome ERZ504559 (study PRJEB26092, sample SAMD00036230) | human gut metagenome | host: Homo sapiens | study: EMG produced TPA metagenomics assembly of...
GATGAATTACCGGGTAGATGCCAGCTATACTTATAAAAAAGAATTCAGGACAGGAAGATTACTGCTTTTCCGTGCAGGGCTATACAACATCGTAGGAAACCCGCCTGAAGAAGAAATACTGAATTTCTATTCCGTACACTGGCACCGGAACTGTCTTCCGTACGGTTCCATCAGCTTTAAGTTCTGAATATACTTCCGAAATCTGACAGTTTTACTGTCCAGAGCGGGTATTTGTGTAAAAATTTTCCCTTTACTACAAGACTTTGATTATAAATTGTTACTTTTGGGGCCTGAATCTAAAAATTTACATATTATGATTACATTTACCCTTTGCCTGCTGGCACTGATCATCGGATACTTCACTTACGGAAAACTGGTGGAACGTATCTTCAAGCCAGACAACCGCCAGACTCCCGCATTAGTTCATCCAGACGGAGTAGATTACATGGTTCTTCCTACGTGGAAGATCTTTATGATCCAGTTTCTCAACATAGCAGGAGTAGGTCCTATCTTCGGAGCCATTATGGGTGCTATGTTCGGAACAGCTTCCTACCTGTGGATTGTTCTGGGTTCCATATTTGCCGGTGCGGTACACGACTATTTTTTCGGGGATGCTCTCACTGAGAAATGACGGAGAAAGCCTGCCGGAAATAGTAGGCCGTTACCTGGGAAAATCCACCAAACAGATCATGCGAGCCTTCACGGTCATTCTGATGATGCTGGTCGGTGCCGTGTTTGTTGCCTCACCGGCAGGACTTCTGGCAAAGCTTACTCCGGAATCACTGGACGTAACCTTCTGGATTATCGTCATTTTCGTCTATTATATTCTGGCCACTCTTCTGCCCATTGACAAAATTATCGGAAAAGTATATCCCTTATTTGCCATTGCCCTGATCTTTATGGCACTGGGATTATTAACCATGCTTTATGTGAACGCACCCGAATTGCCGGAATTATGGGATACCCTGGAAAATACGCATCCTCATGCGGAAACAACCCCCATCTTCCCGATGATGTTCATCACAATTGCCTGTGGAGCCATTTCCGGTTTTCATGCAACTCAAAGCCCGTTGATGGCACGCTGCATGCGCAGTGAACGTCATGGACGTCCTATCTTCTACGGAGCAATGATCACGGAAGGCATCGTAGCCCTGATCTGGGCCACTGTAGCTACCTATTTCTTCCATGAAAACGGTATGGGCATCAGCGATGCTTCTGTCGTTGTGTTCGATATCAGCAAAGAATGGTTAGGTACAGTCGGAAGTATTCTGGCCATCCTGGGAGTTGTTGCCGCACCGATCACAAGTGGAGACACCGCTTTCCGCTCTGCCCGCCTGATCGTTGCAGATTTTCTGAACTTTGAGCAGAAATCCATGAAGAGCCGCCTGTATATCTGCGTGCCCATGTTCTTCCTTGCCAGCGGATTACTTCTGTACAGCTTACGGGATGCCGACGGATTTCAGGTCATCTGGCGATATTTTGCATGGGCCAATCAGACCCTGGCCGTATTCACCCTGTGGACAATAACCGTATGGCTGGTACAGGAAAAGAAAGGATATTCCTTCCTGGTCACCTTCCTGCCCGCCCTTTTTATGACGACCGTCTGTGCAACCTATATCTGCATTGCTCCGGAAGGTTTCGGAATCGGTAAAAACCTGATTCCCATCCTCTCACCCGTCTTTCTGATTATAGCAGCATTATGGTTCTATTTCTGGTATACCCGACACAAGGCCCATTCCTGAATCCGGCATTGGAGTAAAATGGCTTCCGACAACATCTTTTAAATCAACAGCCATCTTTTGAAAAAGATCCCCTATTTTTACGTCCTGAAAAGCCATACATTTTATTAACCCCAGGATTTCATGAGTCAGAAAACACTGAAATCTCTTTAAACCAATTATTTATGTATAAAAGATTACTCCTTTCCGGATTGGCTCTTACTACACTCGCTTCGTATGGAACCGAATCTGCAGCTCCCGCCAAAGACAAACCGAACATCATTATGTTTCTGGTTGACGACATGGGATGGCAAGATACCTCAGTTCCTTTCTACAACAATCAGACCAGCAATCTGAACACCCGCTTCCAGACTCCCAATATGGAGAGACTGGCCAGGATGGGGGTGAAATTTACGGAAGCCTATGCCTGCGCCATATCTTCTCCAACCCGATGCAGTCTGATGTCCGGAATGAATGCTTCGCGTCACAGAGTAACGAACTGGACCCTGGAACTCAACCAGCAAACAGATGCTACAAGCGATGTCATATCTCTGCCTTCATGGAATTATAACGGCATCCAGCCGGAAGGGGCAGACAGCATCAGCAATGCAACTCCGATCACTTCCCTTCCGCAAGTGCTGAAAGACAACGGATACAGAACCATCCATTGCGGAAAAGCTCACTTCGGTGCAAGAACCACTCCCGGAGAAGATCCGGCCCAGATGGGATTTGACGTAAATATTGCAGGAGGGGCCAATGGAGCTCCGGGAAGCTATCTCGGAACCAGAAACTTCGGAGAAGGATCGCGCTTTGCGGTTCACGGACTGGAAAAATACTACGGGAAAGACATATTCCTGACAGAAGCTTTAACGCTCGAAGCGATCAGGGAAATGGATGAATCGGTTCAGATGAAACAGCCTTTCTATCTGTACATGTCACACTATGCAGTCCATTCTCCCTACGATGATGACGCACGTTTCAGCGGAAAATACAGAGGAAAAGAAGACAAGCAGCTCAACGCTCCCCTGAATGAAAGAGAAGCCCGATATGCGGCCCTGGTAGAAGGCATGGACAAAAGCCTGGGAGACATTCTGGATTATCTGAATTCGAAACCCGAAGTAGCACAGAATACCATTATCCTGTTTATGTCTGACAACGGAGGACAAGGACTGAACAACGTACGTCAAGGTGTTGAAAACCGGGATCAGAACTATCCGGCACGCGCCGGTAAAGGCTCTGCCTTCATGGGAGGAGTCAGAGAACCCATGATGGTGTACTGGCCCGGAGTAACCCGGCCCGGCACCGAATGTGCACAGAGAGTCATCATCGAAGACTTCTACCCGACGATTCTGAAAATGGCCGGAGTCAAATCCTACAAAACCAGACAAGTCATTGACGGAGTCAGCTTTGCAGATGCTCTGAAAGAACATCGCATCAATCCAGACCGGACACTCATCTGGCACTTCCCGAACCTTTGGGGAGAAACCCAGAACAAGGAAGAAGGTTACGGAGCTTACTCTGCTATCCTGAAAGGAGACTATCACCTCATCTATACCTGGGAAACCAGACAACTCCGCCTTTACAACGTGAAGGAAGACATTGGCGAACAAAACGACCTGGCACAATCCATGCCGGATAAAGTGAAAGAACTGGCCAAAGAACTTTCTGACTACCTGAGAGCCAGAGATGCCCAGAGACCAACATTGATCCAGACCAACAGTCTGATTCCTTATCCCGACGAAAAGTAAAGACCAATCCATAGGATTCAAAAAACGGCAGAAGTTCAGAACACGACTTCTGCCGTTTACTTACCTGAAAACAATACAGACATCTTCACAGATATCACTTTACCATTCAAACAGGCATATCTAGAGGTGTTTACAAACAATAATCATCCGCTTTTTCACAAAGACAAAATAAAGATTTTCTTCAAACACAAGCAAGCAAAATCGACCAATGTCCATGAAAAGCCCACGAATGCAAACAACTCTCCAACGAATCTTTTTTCACCGGCTTCCATCCTCTCCTTTTATTCATGTCACCCACTCCACGCTATAATGACATGACAGATTATCATCAAAAACGACAAAAAATCATCCCGGCCGAAATGGTCCTGAATTTGTATAATCGTAAAACGAAAAATAAGAGAAAGGAGGTTCGCACTACAGATCAGTCAACACAGATTTACTAAAGAATAAACATCCTCTACTCAGGAATAGAGTTCTAAGATTCAACAAAACAAGATAACTTCATAAAAGCAAGATTATATGACTACTCCAGACACAAAAACTACAGAAGATAAATATATCGGCGTACTGACTTCCGGTGGAGATGCTTCAGGTATGAATGCTGCCATCCGGGCTGTCACACGCAGCGCCATTTTCAACGGATTCAAGGTAAAAGGTATCTACCGGGGATATGAAGGCCTGATCACAGGTGAAATCAAGGAACTGACCACAGAAACGGTCAGCAACATCATCCAGCGGGGAGGAACCATCCTGAAGACAGCGCGTTCACAGGCATTCATGACCCCGGAAGGACGGAAAAAAGCCTATGAAACCATGCAAAAGGAACACATCGTTGCACTGATAGTCATCGGAGGTGACGGTTCTCTTACAGGAGCACGTATCTTTGCCGAGGAATATAACGTAGTCTGCATCGGACTTCCGGGCACGATCGACAATGACCTGTATGGTACGGATTACACCATCGGATACGATACAGCCCTGAATACGATTGTGGAATGTGTGGATAAGATCCGGGACACAGCTACCTCACACGACCGAATTTTCTTTGTTGAAGTCATGGGACGGGATGCCGGATATCTGGCCCAGAACAGTGCCATCGCCTCCGGAGCAGAAGCTGCCATCATACCGGAAGACCGCACGGATGCCGACCAGCTGGAACAATTTATCAGCCGCGGATTCCGGAAAACCAAGAACAGCAGCATCGTCATTGTTTCGGAAAGCCCCAAAGATGGAGGGGCCATGCACTATGCAGACCGCGTCAAAAAAGAATACCCGCAGTATGACGTACGGGTATCCATTCTGGGACACCTGCAGCGGGGAGGATCTCCAAGTGCATACGACCGTATTCTGGCAAGCCGGCTGGGAACCGGAGCCATCGAAGCCTTACTGGAAGGACAGCGCAACGTTCTGATAGGCATCCGCAACAATCAGGTTGTCTATATACCTTTTGCGGAAGCTATCAAAGATGACAAGCCTTTCGACAAGAGCCTGATCAAGGTACTCAACGAATTATCTATTTAATTTACAACCATTTATAATATTCAAAGAGCTGGTTTCACCAATGAAATCAGCTCTTTTGTTTTATCTGGATTCATCATGCGGTCGTTGCGCCTGAATCGTGCGGTCGTTGAAGCCCAAACGTGCGGTCGTTGGAGCCCAATCGTGCAGTCGTTGAAGACCAATCGTGCGGTCGTTTGAAAATAAATCACACCATATTTGAAAATACAAAAAGAATTTATACCTTTACCCCGAAAAACAAGACAAGAATGTTAACTCGAAAGAACTATGAAAGGTGTTATCCTTATATTGCTATGTATGCTTGTAGCCTCTTGCCGGATGCGTCCGGTTTCTTCGGGACTGGAAGAAACCTTGTCGCAAGCGGGAAGCAATCGGGACGAATTGTTCCGGGTACTTGCCCACTATGAAAAAGAAGGGGATTCCTTGAAATTGCGTGCTGCACAATTCCTGCTCGAAAACATGGCGGGGAAAGCGTACGCTACCGGTCGGGTGGTAGACGAGTATTGCGCTTTCATGGATTCCGTATTCCGTACGGGACATAAGAGTGAGGAGGAGCTGCCATCAATTTACGAACAGTACGAAAAACAGGCGCGCTACTTGAAGGAAGAGCCGGTTCTCGCCTTGGACGCACGGACTCTGACCGCTGACTATCTGATTCGGAACATTGACGAAGCCTTTGCCGTATGGGACCGACCGTGGAACCGCCATCTTTCCTTCAATGAATTTTGCGAGTGGATATTGCCCTACCGTGTCAGTGGAGAAGTGCCGGAGGAGTGGCGCACCTTGTATCGGGAGCGTTTCGAACCTCTTTTGCAATCGGACACAATACGGACAGCCAGGCAGGCTTGTACGGTTATCAACAACGAACTGATCAAGTATTCTATCTGCATACCCGAAAAGTCGGTGCTTCCGGTTACTTTGCCCGCTCATCTTCTGATGAACATTAAGTTCGGTTTGTGCGGGGACTATGCCAACTTAGCCATGTTCGCCATGCGTGCGGCGGGGATTCCGGCAGGCATTGAAATCGTGCCTTTTTGGGGACGGGGAAACGGCAGACATACTTTTAATGTAGTATACGACAGCGACAGTACTTTTCATGACTTTTCCGGAGCAGAGCAGAATCCGGACGAACACCTGATCCGTTTCCGCCACGAAATGCCAAAAGTATATAGAAAGACTTTCGGCAAGCAGCCTTCCTCGCTGGCTATGCAGTGCGGGGATGAAGACATTCCCGACTTTTTCAAGAATCCCTGCCTGGAGGATGTTACCGGCAACTATCCGTTTATCGAAGCCCGGGATATTACTGTTCCGGTGGAGGGGCATCCCGACCGCAAGTTCGCCTATCTGTGCGTGTACCATCCCACCCAATGGATTCCCGTGGCGTGGGGCAGGCGGCAGGGCGACAGCGTCCGCTTCCAGAACGTATGCCCGAACATCGTGTACCATCCGGCATTGTATGCCGACGGGAAGCTGCAACTGACCGGTCATCCTTTCCTGCTGGATACGTTGGGATGCGTCAATGTGCTTGCTCCTCAGGCGGATACCGTGAACTGCGTGCTTAGTACACTGTACAAGGATGCTCCCAAACTGATAAAACTGCTTCCCTCCTTTGTCGGGGGCAAGATACAAGGAGCCAACCGTCCCGATTTCAGCGATGCGGTTACATACTATACCTTTACGGAACAGCCTACTTTTAAGTATACCACGGTGGATTGCAGGAATACAAAGCCTTGCAAGTACCTGCGTTACCTGTCGTCCGATTGTGGCACAGGCAATATGGCGGACTTGGAATTTTATGCCGAAGGTTCGGATGTTCCCTTGAAAGGAAAAGTGATAGGGCATTACAAGCCCAGCCTACAGTTTTTCGATTCCGGTGCGGAAGCGATGTTCGATAGTAACCCCATTACATTTTTCCATACGGCAGATACGCTGAGCTGGGGAGGATTGGAACTGGAAAAGCCGACAGCTGTTTCCCGCATCCGCTTCATTATCCGCAGCGAAAACAATGGCATACGTAAGGGAAGCGAGTACGAATTGTTCTATATGGATAAGGACAAGTGGGTATCTCTGGGCAGGCAGATTGCCACAGAGGACGACCGCCTGGAATATAAAGGTGTGCCCAAGAACGCTTTGTTCAGGTGGATCGACCATACAAAAGACAATTCAAAGAGAATATTTATCATAGAAAACAAAAAGGAAGTTTGGTATTGAAAACTATGGAAACATTAAGGACATCATCGTATATAATTCCTGTCAAGCTGGAAAGTGAAGAGGGAAAGTATATGCTTATTCATGGATATACAGGGGCTGTAGATATTGTAACAGAGGATTTATTGGAGGAGATAAAGAATATTAACTCTGTATCCAATTTATCATCCGATACGTTGCAAATATTAAAAGAAAGGGGATATATAACGACTAAATCCCAAAGTGAGGAGTATACCTATGTAGCTCGAATCGCTAAAGCTTTGCATCGTAAGTGTGAAGTGCTAAGTACTGTTTTTACATGGGTCGTTACTTATAATTGCAATTTTCGTTGCCCTTATTGTTTTGAAAGCAGAAAAAATAAAGATGGGAATGTACGAATTGTATTCACAAAGGAAATGGTTGATAATGCTTATTATGCTATGGATTGTATTCAACCACATAAGCAATTGTGTTCTAATGTTATTTACGCATTTATGGTGGAGAACCTCTTTTATCTGAAAATAAAGAAATAGTTACATATATAGTAGAAGAAGGAATAAAGAGAGGATATTCGTTTGTTGCTATAACTAATGGCTATGAAGTTGATTTTTTTGAAGATTTGTTAGGTGAAGATAAAATTCGCAAACTTCAGATAACCATTGATGGCCCTAAAGAAATCCATAATAAGCGCCGGATTCATTTTCGAGATAATAATACATTTGATAAAATAATCTCTAACATAGCTTTAGCCTTACATAAAGGTGTAAAAATTGTTGTGAGAGTAAATATTGATAATTCTAATATTAATGAATTCAATGAATTAAAGATTTTTTTTGAGCAAAAAGGCTTCTATTCTTATTCTAATTTTCAGATGTATGCAGCATTATTGAAAGATAATGATTCTATTATGGAAGCAGAGCACCAAGATCTTGATTTTTTGTCTATGCAGTCTTTTATAGATCAACGAAAACAATATGACTCTTCTTCTCAAGGTCTTGATTATGGAATTTATAAAAAGATATATAAAGCAATATTTGAAAAACGTTCTGTACATTTTAAGTCTATTAGTTGTGCAGCTCAGGCTAATGGCTATGTATTAGATCCATTGGGTAATATCTATCCTTGTTGGGAAGTTATAGGTAAAAAAGAACATATAGAAGGTAAATATTCTTCTGAAGGAGTTACTTGGAACAATGAGGTTTTGCGCCAATGGAAAAATACAACTGTAGGGCAGAAAAAACCATGTAATCACTGTAAATATGCACTTTTATGTGGAGGAGGATGTCCTTATTATCATATATTGGGGAAACATATGCAATGTATTTTATTCCCTAAATCTTTATACTTGGCTGTAAATAAAGCTTTTGAAGAGCTTAAAATAAGTATTAATCAAAATTTTTAAATTATGGAAAAACAAACTTTAAAAAAAGACAAAGAATTGGTGTCTTTGAATCCAGCATCAACAGAGTTTGATTTACAAAAACTTGAAGAACGTTTAGAAACAGATCCTTTAATGTTGGATGGGTTGCTAAACATTGCTACCTCTATTGATGACACTTCTTCCTTTTCCCCATTGAACAATGACGATGAATGTACACATTGTAGTGGTTCTGTTGCATGCAATATACATTAATCGAATTGTTGAAGAATTTATCATTTTTATTAACAATTGCATGGGACATATGTCCCATGCTCATACATTACATTTATGATATAAATCTTATACTGAATAAGATTATAAGAGTACTGATTTTCAATGACTCAATTCTTTATTCTGCGTAAACTTTACAATATATGTATAAAAGAATATTCTACTGGCTATTGATTTTGTTTATGGTTCTGCCATTGCATGCTCAATATGTTGTGAGAGGTTATGTACTTGATACAAAACATCAGGTAGTTCCTTTTTCTTCCGTTCTATTACTTAGCTTAGATTCTACTTTGGTCAAAGGAACTACAACGGATAGCGCTGGAGTTTTTCGGCTTTCTGGTGTTCAGACAGGGAAATATATTATAAAAATAAGCAACATTAGTTATATCAGTCTGTATAAAGAAATACAAGTATCAGCCTCTGATTATACCTTGTCTCCTTTTATTTTGAAAGATAATAATGTAGCACTAGATGAGGTTGTTGTAAGAGGAAATTCTTTTATACGTAAAAAAGATCATATATTGGTTATTCCAGATAGAATACAGAAAAGTCATTCTTATTCTGGTTATGATTTACTCTACAATTTAATGATTCCGGGACTTAATGTAAATGCCAATAAAGGGATTGTTAGAACTGCAAGAGGAGAAGCGACTCTGTATATAAACGGAGTTAAGGCAGAGTTGCGTGAAATACAGAACCTGCGTCCTAAAGAGATTGAAAAAATAGAATATTATGATACTCCTTCAGGTATTTATACCGGGGATATAGCTTCCATTAATTATGTAACAAAGACGTATCAATTGGGTGGATATATATCGTTGGATGGATGGCAGAATATTGGTTATCTTGCCGGAAATTATAATTTGGGAGCAAAAATGGATCGTAATCAATGGAGTTATACCTTTTTTAGTGGGTATAACATGAATAAATATGATGGGATCCAAGAAAACAGAACGGAAGGAATGAATATATCAAACTCCTATATTAATAGGAATCTTGTTAATCAAGATGCTTTTTTGCGTGACAATCAGCAATATGCACAATTTAAGGTAAATTATAAAGCGGAAAAATACAATATTTATGGTCTTGCAGGGTTGGTACGCAAATCTACTCCTGAAAATAATCAGGGCAATCTGTTACATTATGAAAATAGTGCGTATGAAGATGTCTTGTCGTTAAGTTCAGCAACAGAAAAGAATCTGAAGCCTTCTATGTGCGTTGATGGCCTTTTCTATCCTACTTCCCGGCAGCGCATCCATATAAACGTAATGGGAAATTATGCACACAATACTTATAGCAGAAATTATACGGAAAATGAATTGGAGTCTTTTACCTATGCCGATGAAGATTTATACTCTTTTAGAGCGATGGGAGTATACAATATAACATTTAAGAACAGTTCTGTAGGAGCTAGCTTTTTGCACGATCATTACATCTCTTCATCTTTATATGAAGGTGACTATTGTTCGTGGCAGCATTTGTGGAGGGGAGAATCACTTCTTAATTTGAGTTATATGCAGCATCTGTTCGACAATAAGGTAACTTTGATGATAAATCCCGGTTTTTCTTTATTAAATTATAAATTACATACTCAGGCAAAACGTCAGGATTGGACGTTTCGTACAAACTCTTGGATTAGATATCAATTGCATGCCAATCATCTATTTTCTTTAGGATTTGCTATGGGAAATTTTCAACCTGATATCAGTTATGTAAATACTGTTGATCAGACTATTGATTTTTTACGTATTCAGCGTGGCAATCCCAATCTGGACAACCCGGTTCTCCAGGAGTACTTTTTCACTTACGATGCTACGCTAAATCCTGTAAATCTGCAAATAAGCTCTTGGTATACCAAGATTAAAAATAATGTCTCTGTAGATTATTATTCGGAAGGAGAAAAACTGATAAGCAGTTATCAGTCGAATACTACATATGATAAGTGGAAACTGGAGTTAATAGCTTCATGTCGTATTTCTGAAGACTTAAGAATTAATTCAACATTAAAATATGAAAGATTTAAAATTCTTGGAGCTCAAGGGCTATCAACGGATCATTTTATGGCTTCTTTGCAAGCTAACTATTTTATAAAATCATTCACATTGAGCGCATGGGGAAAAAGCACGGAGAAAACATTAGACAATAAGAAGTTGGCGATAAAGAAAGCTCCGGCTTTATATGGTATTTCATTGCGTTATAATAAGGAGAATTGGATGGCGGAAGTGGGAACAGAAAATCCGTTTACTCGAAAAAATAATTATCGTGAATATTCTTGTATGAGTGCTTATCAGTACTACCAAGTGCGCACCAGCCGTATATATCAGCAAACCGCTTATGTAAAACTGGCTTATACGTTTGATTTTGGCAAGAAGACTTCCCGTGAAGCCAATACAGTGGACAAAAGCATAAACAGTGCGATCTTGAAAGTAAGATAAATATAAAATATCATGAGCAATTACAGCGACATCACCATCCACCATCCCTTTTCTTCTTCGGTGCAGAAGGAAAAGTATCTGTTGTCCTACAACGGGCAATACTACGAAGCCAGTCACGCCATTGTGGAACTGGTGGAAGAACTGCAACGGTATGAGGCCAAGATTATGTTGCGATTCATAACCAGGACGTGCCCAATTGCTGATCTCATACCATTCAAGACCGGCTGCGCTCAGTAGATCGTCGGCAATCTCATACTTGGTCGCCTCATCGTCATCATCAGGC
>ENA-OQBV01001471-OQBV01001471.1-human-gut-metagenome-genome-assembly--contig:-NODE-1471-length-11535-cov-3.187675_pt1 | contig 11535 bp, 14 predicted proteins | sample MGYA00242750_ERZ504559 | MGnify/ENA primary metagenome ERZ504559 (study PRJEB26092, sample SAMD00036230) | human gut metagenome | host: Homo sapiens | study: EMG produced TPA metagenomics assembly of...
CTTCTTCTTCTATCTTTTTCAATGATTTTTGTTGCCTGCCACGACGCGTCCACCTCTCTTTACAGTTTCACACCGTTGACCATGATGAAGGAAATCAGAAGGCTCAATACGGCGTACGTTTCAACCATAGCGGTCAAAATGATGCCTTTACCGGTTTCTTCCGGACGTTTTGCCGTCAGGTAGATACCGGAAGCAGCTACCTTGCCCTGATAGATACCAGAAAGCAGGCCGCCAATACCCATCGGCAGACCAGCAAAGAGAAGGGACAGGCCCTGATAAAGGGTGAGGTCCTTCGGAGCTCCGCTGACAAGACCAATATTCATGATGATGACAAACCCAATCAATAGACCGTAAATGCCCTGCGTACCAGGAAGGGCCTGAAGCACGAGAACCTTACCAAACTTATCCGGATCTTCACTGACAACGCCGCTGGCAGCCTGGCCGGCAATCCCGACACCCATGGCGCTGCCAACGCCGGCAAGGGCAGCCGCAATGGCGGCGCCGCAGATAGCAAGAGCTGTTCCTAAACTAATCATGATTCATATCCTCCTTAAATTGGCTTATTTCACGATATCCGTGTATTTGGTGCGAAGCGCCAGCGGAACAAACGCGCGGCCGCCTGCTTCATAGAACTTACCAAAGAATTCAATGTACTGCAGCCGGGAGCTGTGAACAAAAGCACCCAGGATGTTGATGATGATATTGAAGAAATGACCGCCTACAAGAACGACCACAGCGGCGGCTGTTCCCACAGGTCCAGCCGCAATGAGCATCTGGGCAACCGTATTGATGACCATGGCGATGACGCCCGTTGCTAGACCTAAGGCAAAGATACGGGAATAGCTCAAGAGGTCACTGAGGTAGCCACTGATGTTATAAAGGCTCAGGACACCGCCAATCAGGCGGCTCACGATTCCCTTCTTATCCCGTCCCCCAAATAGGACGATGATGGCAGCGCCCAAAAGGGCGATATCTTTTCCGATACTGCCTGGTACAAACGGCATGAGGAAAAGACCGGTAAAGAGGATGAGCCAGCTGAACTGGTCGCAGACAGCCCCCATGATGTCGCCATCGCGAATCAGGAGATAGGCCTTGGTCAGCATCCCCAGCGCCAGATGAAGGATGCCAAGGCCAAAGCAGAGGGCAAGCATCTTCAGTGGTTCATTCATAGGGACAAAAAGCAGCGGATGCCATTCCAGGCCAAACCAGCCGCCAAAAAGTGCCCCCCCAGATAATGGTTGAGATACTGCCAAAGAGGCAGACCATAACGAGCTGACCGCCCAATCCCTGGGGTTTTACTTTCTTCATGACAAGATAAAGCAAGATCGTCAGGACAAGACCGTAGCCTGCATCAGAAAGCATCATTCCAAAGAAGATGAAATGGAACGGTGCCATTAAAAAATCAGGGTCGAGGGTCCCGGCCTTAGGAAGGGAGTAAAGCCCAATGACGGATTCATAAGGTGCCACAAGCTTGTTGTTTTCAAGGACCGTCGGTGGGATTTCCCCTTCGTTAGGATTCCGGAAGATCAGCTGGTAAGCATCCGTTACCCCGCTGATGACCTGTTCCACATGTGACTGCCTATCCCCGCGGATCCAGCCTGTTAGGACAAAGGCACGTTCTGTTTCGATGCCGGCATCGGCAAGGCGGTCCTTTTCCGCACTTAGCTGATCATAATAGAGCTCAACGGAGGCTTTTTCCTTAGCCGCTTCCTTTGCTTCAAAGCGCAGTTTTTCGGCTTCGATTTCCCTGCCCTTCGCCTCTTCCGCCAGTTCTTTTGCCACGCACCGGGCAAGGCCGCTGCGCTTAGGAAGAACGGCTTCCGTAAATTCATGGTCCTTGAGGAGGTGTTTGACCCCTTCTTCCGCATCCTTGTGAGCAAGGACAACGAGGGCCTGTCCATCGGGAGCAAGGCCATAGGTCTTCATTTCCGCAAGAAGCGGTTCAAGGCCTTCCCGAACAGCGTCCACTTCCTTATCGGGCACAAAGCCTACAAACAGGCGGGTATCTTCCGTAAAACTCAGCTGTTCCAAGGGAATATCAAGGTCCAGCCAAGGATTCAGGCTCTCTATTTGGGTACGGAGGGCGGCTGCTTCACTGTCAAGGGAGGCCACCCGATTAGCCAAGGTATCCACCCGTTCCGTGACCTTCTCACCCGTTTGACTGGGCGTTAGGAAAGCATCATAGGACAGTTCCGTCCGCTTGGGAAAGAGACCTCCCTTGGCCCCGTTCTGCGCCATAAAACGCAGGACCTGACCGGCCTTTTCCAATTGGGCGCTCACTTCTTCCGCGCCTTCAAGGCCTTTTTTCTCCCCTTCGGATTCAATCATGACACTGCCATCTTTCTGCAGGGCCATGAGCAGGGCGTCGCGATCTTGCTTGAGCGCATAAAGCGTCCATTTTTTCATTTTGACTAGCATTCGATCACGACCTTTTCCATAATGTACTTCACCGCATTGTCAAGACGGGCGCGGGCGGCCTCCGCCTTTTGCCGATCTTCTTCGGCCTTTCGGGCGACAAAGGCATCAGCTTCCTTATGGGCCTTTGCTTCTGCTTCCGAAACGGTCTTCTGCGCTGCCTCCCGGGCCTTTGCCACGAGGGCGTCCGCTTCCTTCCGGGCTTCTTCCTGGGCATCGCGCAAAAGCGTGCGGGCAGCTGCCGTCTTTTCTTTCTTCAGTTCATCAGCAGCCTTTTCTGCAGCTTTGATATCTTCTAACATGGACATGGTCTCACCACCTTTGCTCCATTAATGTGCAGCGTAAAACTGTACATTTTCCCCTACTTCCTCGCAAAAAGAAGATGAAAAACATAACAGCTTATTTCATTATACAATATTTCAGTCAAGAATTGTCAAAAATTCTTTGGATTTTTTAAAATAATTCTATTTTAAGAACTTATATTATTTCCCTTTATGACCTGCCATCGCGATAAGGTCCGGAAAACAGTGGGAAAAGTGCTGAAACCCCGCATCCTCCTTATTTTTAAAGCGAATTGTTCACAAAAAATCCATAAAAAAACTGCCGCTTCACGCAGCAGTTTTTATCCACAAAGAAACGAACCCTGTTTTAGCAGAGGTCAAAGACCTACACGATGGCTCCACAGCGGATAAGCACACAGGAGCACGGTCACAAGGAGCATGAAATAATCCCACACGCCAAGTTTCATAGGCCGGCGATTGCGGTACGTATTGGGCCCAAAGCCCTTAAGTTCCATAGAAAGGGCAAGCGTGTCCGACTTGGCAACAGCCCGCATGACAAGGGGTTTGACAACAGCCAGATAGGCAAATAGACGTTTCAAGGCATTGCCGCGGTTGGAATACCCCCGACAGGACTGGGCGTCAAGGGTGATGGCGCTGTCTGACAGGAAATCCGGTACAAAGCGCAGGGCAGTCGTGAGCATAAAAGCATACTCATAGGGCATATGGAACTTTTCTACAAGAGCCTGGGCAATATCCTGGATCTTCGTCGATGCCAAAAGGCAGAGGAAGGCCGTTGTCATAACAAACATCCGCAGGCCGCCCGTCAGGGCCACTTCAAGACTCGAGCCAAAAAGCATCTGGAAGATAATCATGAGAGCCGTAAAGACCGTCAAGGTTCCGATGGCCGCCATGGTGGCGCGGTCCCGTTTAATATAAAGAAGGATGACAAGTTCCAAGGCAAGGATCATGGCAACAGCCGGGATAGGAAGCAAAAAGACCCAGGCTGTGACAGCAAGGACGAGGACAAGGCGCGTAAACGCAGTCAATTTCATTTTCCCTCGCCTCCTTTCAGCGCAAGCTTGCTGCAGAGCTCTTCCGGCGTCGTCACACCCGTTACTTTCATTTGCGCGCAGATGCGGGAAAGAATAGGCTGTTTCAGTCCCCACGCCTCAATGGGACGCTTGCCGTCAAAAAGCTCCGCTGTAAGGCCATCATAGACGAGGTCCCCATGGGACAGGACGAGGGCCCGTGTTGTATAAGTTCGGGCAATATCCATATCATGGGTAATGAGGATGAGTGTCATATGGCGCTCCTGCTGAAGTCTGCCAAGATACGCCATCATATGACACTTTTCCTGTTCGTCCTGCCCGTTGGTGATTTCATCAAGGATCAAGGTCTTAGGCTGAAGCGCAAGGGCCGTCGCAACGCCAAGGCGGCGTTTCTGACCAAAGGAAAGGGCCCGCGGGTAACGGTCCAAAAAAGGCGTCAGTCCCATGGCCTCTACGGCATCCCGCACCTGACGGTCAATGGTGGATCGAGGAAGCTTCTTATTGGCGAGCCCATAGGCCACTTCTTCATAGACCGTATCCCCCAAGATCTGCAGGTCTGGATTCTGGAATACGTAGCCAATCTGGTCGGCCAGGTCTGCCGGTTCAAAATTGACAATATCCCGGCCATCGATGAGGACTTGCCCGCTGCGGGGATGATTGAGGGCCATAAAAAGACGGCTCAGGGTTGTTTTGCCGCTTCCATTATGCCCCAAAAGGGCCACCGCCTCCCCATCATGGATGGTACAGCTGATATCGTTCAAGACGGGTATGCCCCGCCGATAGGCAAAGGTTACGGTTTTTGCTTCAATCATGGTCTTTCTCCTTTTCAAAGCGTTCCGCAAGTTCCTGCAGGGCTGCCGCTTCACTGCGCCAATCCTGCAGTGTTACGGGGTACTTTGCTTCAAGGCCCAGTTTGATGCGCCACAGTTCAGGGAGGTTGGCCCGGAGTGATTCCTGGGGAAAGGCCCGGCGGGCGGCTTCCTCAAAGGGACCTTGAACCTTGATCTTTCCTGTTTCCATAAGCACCATATGAGTCATGTAGGGCAGCAGATAATTAAGGTCATGTTCCACAACGACAACGGTCATTCCGTGGGCTTTATGGATCCGGTCCACAAGGGCATACAGGGAACGAGCCCCATCAGGGTCCATGGCCGAAACCGGTTCATCAAGGATAAGGATATCAGGACGTGTCGCAAGGACGGAGGCCAAAAGCAGGCGCTGCCGCTGTCCGCCCGACAGCTCATCAAGCTGGTAGTTTTCCCGGTCCGGCAATCCGACGTCATTTAAGGCCTCTTTGACGCGGGCGTCGACTTCATCAGGACTGAAACCGTGATTCAAAAGGCTGAAACTGATTTCCTCACCTGCCGTGAGGGAGACCATCTGGCTTTCGTAATCATCAAGCATAATGCCAACGCGCATGGCAAGATCCGAAATCTTTTTATCGCGGATATCTTCGCCGAGCACTTCTACCGCCCCGGCATAGCGGCCGCCATAGTAGGTCGGCACAATCCCCGTCATGGCCCGGCAGAGAGTCGTCTTGCCGGCGCCGCTGGGTCCTGCGATGGCCGTAAAGGAACCTTTTTCAACGGAAAGATTGATATCCTTCAAAAGAACATCGCTCTGGGGATAGGCGTAATAAAATCCCGAAAGACGGATGACACTGTCACTCATGGTCTTCACCTCCTGTCGTATGGAATACCTTTTCTACCGGCCTATAAAGGACCTGTGTAATGAGTGCATTGAGGACAGCAACGACAAGCACGACAGGCAGCATGACCTTGAGCCACGTGGAAAAGGGAAGACCCAGGACAATACAGAGGATGTTCGTGAAAACAGAACCACTCACAAGGGTGGCAAAAAAGCCGATGATAAGGGGGACCAGACGAAATTTTCCCAGATGGAGGGAGACAAAAGCCTTCACAAGAAGGCAGGCTGTCAAGGACCCTGCAATTTCACTGGCAATGTTGCCCAAAGGAAATGCCGATTTGGAAGAAGGCACAATGGTAAGCCCTGCCACAAATCCCGTCCCCAGGGCGCGCAAAAGACCAGGATGAGTCAAATTGGTGGTTATGGAATACATGGCAATGGTCCAGTTGGGCGTCACCCCGCCCACATTGGGACTGATGGTATGCAAAATGACACCAATGGCAAGCAGCAGGGCTGTAATGGCCACCCAGCGGTGGCTGTCCCTCGCAGCTTCCACGGTGATGAGTTCCGGTACTTCTTTTTCCATCTCCTATCCTTCCTTTCTTCCGTTGTAATGGATTATCTTCCTAGTGTATTTTTTTCAGATGGCAATGTCAATGGCATTTCCCCCAGATTGGCAAAAATCCACGCAAAAAGGAAGTCCGCCCAAAACAGTCCTTTCTCTCCTCATTCGTCATGAAGACAGTAATGGCAGCCTGTGTCCATCTCGACGAGATACCCTGTATTCACTTTCCTTTTGGCCAAAACTGTTTTTCAGCCAATTCATGATTTTGCGGCAGACACGAATGGTTAATGATGATAACCATTCGGATTAGGAATGTTATATTAAAAGATGGGGGACCTTGACAATCTTTTTTAGGTCCCGTATAATAAGTTCACTCATCAGAGGGTACGCTGTTCAAAAGAAACAGTACGCCGGATAAGATGACAGGCTGAAATGCCTGTTTTCTTATCCGGCGTTTTTTATTCCCGCTTTCTCTGCAGAAAGGAGCCTTTTCATGTCTTCACGAATCGATTTTACCTCGGGCAGCGTTCCCCGCGCCCTCATCCAACTTTGCCCTTCCTGTCATGTTTGCTCTTTTTCTCCAAGCCATGTACGGCACCGTCGATCTTCTTATCGTCGGTCAGTTCGCTTCCAGCACGGACGTTTCCGCTGTGGCTACAGGATCCCAGATTATGCAGACTGTGACGAACCTCATCAGTTCCCTTGCCACGGGAACGACAGTCCTTTTGGGACAGAAGATCGGTCAAAAAAAGCCTTCAGAAGGCGGCAAAATTGCAGGAGCCTCCCTGATCCTTTTTGCCCTCATCGGCATTGCCTTCAGCCTCTTATTGACCCTGGGTGCGGCCCCCTTGAGCCGCGCCATGAATGCTCCGGAAGCCGCTTTTTTGAAGACGGTCCATTATCTATCCATCTGCGGCGGCGGCGCCCTCATCATGATCTTCTATAACCTCATTGGCGGACTCTTCCGCGGTATGGGGGATTCCCGCACCCCCTTTATTGCCGTAGCCATTGCCTGCGTGTCAAACATCGTTCTTGACCTCCTTATGGTCGCCGTCTTTTCTTTTGGTGCCGCCGGCGCGGCCTTGGCAACGGTCCTCTCCCAAGCCATCAGCGTCCTTGTTTCCTATCACCTCATCTCCAACCGGCCCCTGCCCTTTGCAATGACGCGGGCCCATGTCACCTTCCATAAGGAAACAATCAAACGGATCCTTTCCTTGGGAATCCCCCTTGCCGTGCAGGATCTTTTTGTCGGCCTGTCCTTCCTCATCATCCTCGCCATTGCCAACAGCCTCGGGGTTAAATGCTTCGGCCGGCGTAGGGGTCTCAGAAAAAATCTGCGGCTTCATCATGCTGGTCTCTGCTGCCTTTATGCAATCCATGGCGGCCTTTACGGCACAAAACAAGGGGGCTGGCCGCATGGACCGTGCCATCAAGGGCCTTCAGTGTGCCATGGGCCTTTCCTGCGGCTGCGGCCTTATCATGGGCTTTTCACCTTTTTCACGGCGACATCCTGGCCGGCCTGTTTACCTCTTCCCCATCCGTTATGGCAGCGGCGGCAGACTACCTAAAAGCCTACGCTTTTGATGCTTTTCTTACAAGTTTTCTCTTCTGTTTCATTGGCTTTTACAATGGGCTGGGTCTCACCTCGTTTGTCATGGCTCAAGGGATATTGGGATCCTTTGGGGTCCGCGTTCCCCTTTCCTATCTCCTGAGCCAATTCCAACCGGTGTCCCTTTTCCATATTGGTCTGGCAACACCGTGCTCAACCCTCATCCAGATTGTTCTTTGCCTTGGCTGCTGGTCCTTGCTCAAAAAGCATCACCCGCACCTACAGTAAAAGGGTCTGTGAAGAAATGATTGGTTCTTCCTGCACAGACCCTTTTTCACGTATGATGGCGGAACAAATAGCCCGCAAGGATCAAGGTCACAATAGCGACGACGGTCAGGGGCAATAAATTCCAGGAAAGACTGGTAAGGGGCAGCCCCTCCAGGTAAATGCGCCGGATGAGTTCCAGGCCAAAGCGTAGGGGATCGATATAGGTCACGGTCTGTAGGAAGACCGGCATATTCTGGATTGGCGTAATGATTCCCGAGAGAAGGGCCATAGGGACCATCATGACAATGACGTAAACGAGTACCTGCTGCATATTCTTTGAAATGGCGGAAACGCAGAGCCCAATCCCGGTAGAGCTGAGGACATAGAAGAAAACCGCGGCATAAAAATCAAGAAAGGACCCTGCAAAAGGCACCTTGAACCAGAAAGACTGATAAAAAGCAGGATCGTACACTGGATGATGCCGACAATCATGGGTGGAACGGCTTTTGCCGATGAGGATAATGGGCTCTGAAATGGGCGCCACCAAGATCTGCTCGAACGTTCCTTCTTCCCGTTCCCGGGCGACGGAAAGGCCCGAGAGCAGAAAGACCTGGGAAAAACTCAAGAGTCCAATGATGCCTGGCAGAAAGAACCACCGTGTAATCTGGTTGGGATTGAACCAAGTCCGCATTTCCAAGGCCACGGGCTTTTGCTTCCGCTCCTTTCCTGATTGTACCGACTGATGATCTGCCCCATATGGCCTATGACCTGGCCAGCAATCACCGTGTTGCGTCCATCGGCAATAACTTGTACGGGGGCTTCCTGAGCGTGGTTCAGTCGCCTGGAAAAATCAGGAGGAATGGAAACAGCCATGACAACCTCGCCCCGGTTGATATAGTCACTGATTTCCTCGGCATTTTGAAGCGTCACAGCCCGCTGGAAAAATCCCGTTCCATCAATACGGGAAATCAGCTCAGCCGATTCCTTGCTGTGACTTAGGTCGATCACAGCATAAGGGGCTTTCTCCAAATTGTAGTTGGCTGCATAGCCAAAGAGGAAACCCAGGATGATACAGGGCACGACAATGATGAGGCGTGTCGCCTTATCCTGCCAGATGGCCAGGATTTCCTTGCGGCAGATGACGGCCAGCTGTTCCAAATAAAGCTGTATGCCTTCCATCATTCCACCTTCTTTCTGGTCATCCCAAAGGCCGCGCCAATAAAGAAGATTCCATATAAGAGCAGGAGGCCGCCCTCCTTAAGGAGAATCCCCCAATGGGTGCCGGAAAGAAAAAGGGCCCGGATGCAGGTCAAATAGTGACTGAAGGGAAGGATGGCACCGATAAGCTGGACCCCTATCGGAGTGGACCGCAAATCAAAGATAAACCCTGAAAGGATAAAGCAGGGAAGGAAGCTGATCAAAAGGGAGGACTGGCAGGCAAGGAACTGATTCTTGGTCACTTCAGAGATGACAAGCCCGATGCCAAGGGCAACCATAAGATAAATCATGGAAATCAAGATCACCATCGCAAGAGAGCCCACAAGGGGCACCTCAAAGAGGAACCGCGAGAAAAAAAGACAAAGAAAAACCCCCACCATAGCCACACAAAAATAAGGGATAATCTTGGCAAGAATCAGTTCCAAAGGACGGACGGGCGTAACAAAAAGGGATTCAAAAGTGCCCCGTTCCCACTCCCGAGCCATGACGATAGCCGTCAACATGATGCCCACAAGGGTTACTATCAGCATAATCAGCCCTGGCAGGAAAAACCAGGTACTGGAATTGGCATCATTGAACCACATGCGGGGCTCAAGGACGACCTGTGCCGATCCTGCCACTCCCTTCTGCCGCCTCAAAAAAGAAGCTATCCCGCTTTCAATATAGGTCTGGGTCGTCATGGCCGTGGCTGTTTCCACCCCATCGAGAGCGACAAAGATTTTTGCCCGGCCCTGAGAAAGCCTGGATGTGAAATCCGGCGGAATATCGATAATGACACTGGCCTTTCGATCGAGCAAGAGGGCTTCGGCTTCCTTGAAAGAGGTGACGTAAGTAGGAGAAAAATAGCGGGATCCATTCAGGAAACTCACCGCATCCTGGGCTTTAGGAGAAGGATCTTCCAAAACAACTGCCGTGGAAATATCCCGGATATCAAGGGAAATGCCATACCCGATAATCAGGATCAACGCAATGGGAAGGACAATCCCCAGCAAAAGGGAACTGGAATCGCGGGAGAGCTGGAGAAACTCTTTTTGATCAAAGCACCCATCCGCCGCAGGAATCCATTCATCACGAGTTCTCTCCTTTCCTTCGCGCCTGTTCAACAATCGTCATAAAGATTTCATCCATATCCGCCCCCTCCTTATGGAGGGTTTGCCGGATTTCCGCAGGACTTCCAATGGCCAATAGATGGCCATTGTCCTGAATCATGAAACGGTCACAGTATTCAGCCTCTTCCATGAAATGGGTCGTAATGATGATGGTGGTTCCTCGAGCCGCTAGGGCCGTGATCTGCCGCCAAAAATTGCGCCGCGTAAGTGGGTCGATTCCCGATGTCGGTTCATCGAGAAAAGGATCTTGGGTTCATGAAGGAGTGCGCAAGCCATGGAAAGCCGCTGCTTATATCCGCCCGGGAGGTCACCAGCCTTACGGTCAAGACAATCGGACAAGTAAAATTCATGGGTAACAGCCTCAATCCGCTGAGCCAATTTTTTAGGGCCAAGTCCATAGACGCCCCCAAAAAAGAGCAGGTTTTCCTTGACGCTCATATGGCGATACAGCGAAAATTTCTGCGCGACATACCCAATATGGGCCCTTGCCTGTGTCCGGGCCTGCCGCAGGTTGACGCCCGCCACAGAAAGAAAACCGCTTGTTGCTGGCAATAGCCCGCAAAGCATCTTGAAGGTCGTTGTCTTACCCGCCCCGTTCGGCCCCAAAAGTCCAAAGATTTCCCCTTCATGGACTTCAAAGGAAGTATTGGAAACCGCTGTAAAGTCCCCAAATTTGCGGACCAGATTCTTGACAATGATATTCACGTTCCGAGGGCTGGACAGCGCTTCCTGATCAAGGGATCCACCAGCTTGGGAAAGGGGAAGGGAATCTTCTTCCGCTTTTTTCAAAAGGATCATGAAGCCATCTTCCAGCGTGGAAGGAACCGGCTCTGCCTTGATCCCGCGTTTTTCGAGATAAGGAACACCAGTCACGCCTTCCTGGAGGATAAAATGAACCTTCCCGCCGCGGGGCACGGCATCGACCACATGGTCCCGGTCATCGATGAGCTGGGCCTGCAGGAGACGGGTCGGCTGCTTTTTAGGGGATTCAAGGGCATAGCAGCGGCCCCTAGCAACCTCCGCAAGACCGTCTGGAGTCCCGCTAAAAAGAAGCTGTCCCTTGTTAAGGACATAGACCTTTTGACACAGTGCCGCTTCATTCATATAAGCGGTACTGACAAGGACGGATAAATTTTCTTCATGGACAAATTCCTGAAGGATTTCCCACAATTCCCGCCGGCTGAGGGGATCGACACCGACCGTAGGTTCATCTAGGAGCAAAAGTTCCGGCGACCGAACCAAGGTGCAGGACAGACCAAGTTTTTGTTTCATTCCGCCTGACAGATTGCCTGCAAGACGATCGGTAAAACGTTCCAAGCCCATCATGGTCAGCAGTTTATGAAGCCAGTTCCGGCCTTTTTTTCCTTTGGGCACGCCATGAAGGTCGGCAATAAAGTTCCATGTTTTCCTGTATGGTCAGGTCCTCATAAAGGCC
>ENA-OQBV01001472-OQBV01001472.1-human-gut-metagenome-genome-assembly--contig:-NODE-1472-length-11535-cov-2.283748_pt1 | contig 11535 bp, 14 predicted proteins | sample MGYA00242750_ERZ504559 | MGnify/ENA primary metagenome ERZ504559 (study PRJEB26092, sample SAMD00036230) | human gut metagenome | host: Homo sapiens | study: EMG produced TPA metagenomics assembly of...
CAGCGCTGATATCTGTTTTTTCCATGGGCAAAGGTTCAGAAATATCTGCGGAAACATGAAAGTCAATATGATTCTGTTCCATCAGAGCAGCCTTGGCGCTGAGAATAATATTCACAGTGGTATCTCCACAGTATTTCAGAGTGCGGGAAGCCCCTGTCTGTTCCAGAAGCTCCCTGAGATATCCCTCTCTCTGGTCGTCCGGAAGAGCCAGCGCTGTCTGAAGGTGATTTGTCATATCATGCTTTAAACGCCTGATCTCAAAATGCTGATTTTCCATAGCTTCATAGTACCGTCTGTTCTGCTCTGCCAGAAGAGCCTCCTCTTCCAGTTTCTGCTGCCGGGCCAGAACCACCATGGTCCATAAAAGCCCTGCAAAAGCCGAAAGGGACAAAAGCAGGAGAAACAGATACTGAACAGAGATCCCTGCAGTATCATAATCGCTTAACAGCACCAGACTGAATACAATTCCCAAAGGAGGAAGCGTCAGGATAAAAAGAAGCCTCCACATGGAAGGCGCCAGTTCAAAATCTCTGTCCGGTCCCAACTTCCGGATCAAAATCCACAGCCCTGCACAAAAAAATATTTTTATCACGATCTGATACATCTGATAAAACGGCGACCAGTTATCCACCAGCGCATTAAAAGAAAACACCGTACTGGCTGTCATCAGTCCCACTGTCAGCCTTTTTATGACGCTTCCCTCACAGCAGATCATAATAGCTGCAATAAAAAATACAAACGTGGGAACAATATTTCCCCAGTCTGCCAGATAGATCACCATACCGCCTAAAAATCCGCAGGCAGTCACAAGAATCATTCTGAGGAATTTGCTGTTTTTCACTTTCAGCAGGCGTCCCACTGCCATAAACAGACAGATTCCCATAACCGAAAGCCAGGCAATTGTCAAAAACAAAAGCTCTGCATTTTTTCTCATAGGCCTGCCCCCTTCAGCATAAGCTCCGCAAGTCCTTTTCAGCGCCTCTTCCTTCATCCCCCGGCTTACCGGAAGATTTTTTCCGCCTGTAAGGATTTCATCATGACCAATATACTCCACATGATCTCCGTTTACCAGATATCTTTGGTGAATCCTCACAAACCGTGCATCCACCTGAGACTGTACCTCAGAAAGCTTTCCGTAAAAAGCGTATTCTCTGTTTTCCGTTACCAGATACACCTGTCTTCTGTCGCTGTAAAAATACAGGATCTGATCCAGAGCTATCCGGAAGGTTCCCTCCTGATTCTGGAACACAAAATCTTTTTCCCGTCTGGAATAAAACGCTTCTCTGGCTCTTGACACAATCTGTCTGATCCGTTCTTCCCCGGCAGGTTTCATCACATAGTCCAGAGCCCCTGTCCGGTATCCGTCAAATACATACTCGGAATATCCTGTCACAAATACAAGAAGAATGGTTTTGTCGAACTCCCGTATCCTTTCCGCAGCCTCCATGCCTGTCATTTCTTTCATTTCCACATCCAGAAAAAGAAGATCGATCTCTCCCGGATGTTTTTTCAGCCAACGGACCGCAGTTTCTCCTGAACTGAATTCATATACAATTTCCTCATCCGTTTCATATATGGATTTTTCAAGCTGAAATCCGCAGCTGATCCCTGGCCTCCTGTTCATCGTCGCACAAAGCGATTCTCAGCATAATATCTCCTCCTGCTGCTTTTATATCCTTTACTGATGCTCCTCGCTTCAGATTTCTTTTATCATACCACAACCACAGCTTCCGGCGCATGCCAAACTTTACAAAAATCCTTCTATTCTTTACATTTTTCGCAGAGACCTGCAAAACTTTACCTGAAAAATGCCAAACTTTACAGCCTGGATTCCGGCTGTTTTTTTTCTGTGGTATGGTAAAAGCACAACAGCAGAACATCTGTAAATTTTTAACATAAGACGAGGAGGAATTTTATGTTATCTGTAAAAAAATCTGGAAAAATCCTATACTACCGGCAATCGTACCTATACAGTGCTGAAAGGAATCAGCTTTTCTGTTGCCAAAGGCGAATTTGTAGCTGTAAATGGGGCCCTCCGGTTCCGGAAAAAGTACGCTTCTTAACTGTATTTCCTGCTATATCCCTTTTGAAAAAGGCAGGATCACCCTGGGCGGACAGGAATTAAGCTCCCTGACACCGGAACAGCTTGCCTCTGTCCGCAACGAAAAGCTTGGCTTTGTTTTTCAGGACTTTATGCTTCTTGACGGACTTTCTGTCCGTGAAAACATTCTTGTTCCCAGAATCATCCGACAAAATGTGGACAAAGAAGGGGAGCGTTACGCAGATCAGCTTATGGAGCTTTTTGGTATCAGTCATATCCGAAACAAATATCCGGCAGAGATTTCCGGCGGAGAACGTCAGAGAACCGCAGTTGCAAGAAGTCTGATCAACCATCCTCTGATGCTTCTTGCTGACGAACCTACGGGAAATCTGGACAGCACATCAAGCAGGATCGTTATTGAATCTTTTGAAAATGCAAGACAGAATCTGGACGCTACTATTTTTATGGTCACACACGACAGCTTTTCCGCTTCCTTCTGTGACCGGGTGATCCTGCTGAAGGACGGAAATATCTACCGTCAGCTTGAAAAAAACATTCAGACAAGAAGTGCTTTTCATGACACACTGTTAAACGCAATCAAAGAAATGAGTGGTGATATGTAATGGATAACAGAAAAAGAAGATCGATCAAAACTATGGCGGAACTGGAAAGCCGCCTTCGCCGTACCAACCAGAAGCAGGCAGCTCTTTACCTGTTCTGCAATTTTATTTCTCTTATGCTGATGACAGCTTATTCGGGACTGATGTTTTCTCCCACTGTACAGGATATTTTTCCTCCGGGAGGCGACAGCCGGAAACAGTTATACGCCATCTTCGTTCTGGCCCTGTTCGGCTGCGTTATATTTACGATTTATGCTGCCAGCCTTTTTTTCCGCAAAAAATCACGGCAGCTTGGCATCCTTATGGCTCTCGGAGCTTCCAGAAAAACACTTGGCGCCCGGTCTTTTCCGTGAGGTGCTGCTTTTAAGCGGCAGCTCTGCTGTTCTGGGAACTCTGGCAGGTTTTCCCTTCCTGTTTCTTCTGTGGACTGCCTTCCGGATTTTTATTGTAAATCAGAGAATGGTTCTGAACGTAGATTTCCGGTGTCTCTGGGTATCTGCAGGCTTCACAGCCCTGGTTGTGATCTGCGCATGCGTTCTTGCTTTTCTTTATATGAAACGCACCAATATTCTGGACGTGATCCAGGAAGAGCATCAGAACGAGCCTGTAAAAGAGCTTGGACGCTGGTGCGGCCCTGTGGGTATTGTCCTGATTCTGGCAGGCGCAGTTGCAGGATACGAAGGTCCAACTGTATACATGAATGTGTTTCACAGATATCCATCCCCTTTTCTCAACCTTTTGTACGCTCCTGCTTTTGCAGGTCTTTACATGGTCATGCTTCACACAGTTGTCAACGGCTGGACCTCCAGACGCAAAAATCCCTGGAAAAACATCATTGCCAGAAGTATGATGAAATTTCAGGGAAAACAGACGGTAAACAGTCTCCTTGTTACTACTGTGCTGGTTGCAGGCGGCTGCTTCGGGATTTTTTATCTGCCGATGCTTCATACCGGACTTTCCATGGGCTCCGAAAGCCGCACCTATGACTATTCCTGGTTCTGGCCCTCCGACCAGTCTCTCCCTTCTGAAGAAGAGATTTATTCTCTGGCAGAAAAACATGATTTTCAGATTAAAGACTGGCTACAGTGTTCCTATCTTTCCCTTGCCTGTGATAATAACATGCAGATTCTGAACCCGGACAACACTCTTTCCTATCAGCATTTTGACATTGCCGATGAATGTCATGCCCTGTCAGAGTCCACCTATAATCAGATCACCGGACAGAACATTTCACTGGATCCCGGCTTCTTCTACGCAGTTACAAATGAAGAAGAAACCGCTTACGATACAGTGGAAAATGCAACACTTTTTACAAACATGACTACCAGGAAAGAGCTTCCCGTTACCTGTAAAGGCTTTGTACATTTTGAAGATGTGGCATCTCACGGCACTGCTGTTCTGGATGACAACGACTACGAAAAAATCTCTCAGGGACTTGCTCCTGAATGGACCGGTTCCATGATCTGGTTTAATTCAGAAGGAAAAGACAGTTACGCCTTTGCACAGGAGCTCTTTGTGAAAATTGTAAATTCCTATGATGACCAGCACTTCAGCAACAGCTATTATGATCCGGTTCAGTATGTTATGACAGAGGGCTATACAAATAATTACTATGGTTCCACCTATACTGTCAGTCCGGAGGAACGGCAGGTGGACCGTACCAACATCAACAGTTCTGACTTCCGGATGTACTGGAATTATATTCCTCAGTTCCGTATTATGGATGCTCAGGATCAGCTGAAAACCTTTGGAGTATTTATGATGACCTTTTTGTTCATTGCCATTATCTGCATTACCGCAGCCCTGGTCATTGCCTATACCCGCTGTCAGACCATTGCCCTGAACAATGCCTATGTGTTTTCAGATCTGATGCGTCTTGGCGCTTCTCCCGCCTTTCTTGGCAGAGAGCTTCAGAGACAGGCTGGTCCGGTATTCAAAATTCCTGCCATCAGCGGAATGTCGCTGATGATCCTGCTTTATTTTATGATTTTGCTTGCCAATGACGGACTTCTGACAAAATCCGAAATTCTCGGTTTTGCCATGTGCCTGGAAGTAGCTGCCGTGATCGCCCTTATCATTTACGCTGTTTTCCGCCGCACGCTGCGCAGTCTGAGAAAACAGCTGGGTATCTGCTCCTCAGAACAGTAAATGATCCGATACGCTCCGTCCACAGCAACCCCACCTACAGTTTTATTCATAATTAATACCTGATTGCAGACTAATCTGTCCTGTCTTCCATCACAGTTCCCGGGAAGTTCATAAACAGTACCAAAAAGCCGGAGCGGATTCATCCACAATGAATGAACCGCTCCGGCCATCTGTGCCTGTCACCGCACAACCACAATATTTTTATTTCCTTCAAACTCCTTCGGACAACGATCCGTAATCACTTCCGCTTCCTTAAAATCCCGAAAGGTCACAGAACTGATCTGACCGAATTTTGAAGCATCACTGAGTACATAGGCTTTTCTGCACTGCTCCATGGCTTTCCTTTTTACCAGAGCCTCGCTGGCATCCGGTGTTGTAAAGCCCTCATGCTTCGTCACTCCGTTTGTCCCGAAAAATCCTCTTGTAAAATGATACATCTGAAGCATCTGTAAAGCAAAGCTTCCGATCACTGCCTCTGTGGAGCCTTTCAGTTCACCGCCTATAAGCGTAACATGAATGCCTCTCTGAGCCAGCATTCTTGCATGTGATACACCATTTGTCACAAAGGCAGCCCGGGTATTCTCCAGATAATCCAGCATATAACCTGTGGTGGTTCCCGCATCCAGAAATACAAAATCCGTGGGTTCGATCAGGCCTGCGGCGTATCTGGCAATTTTCTTTTTTTCTTCGATATTAAGATCTGATTTCTGAGCAACAGTAGGCTCATAGGCAGATACTGCATTTTCCAGAGAAACTGCTCCGCCAAAAACCTTTGTCAGACGTCCCATTTTGTCAAGAGCCGTAATATCTCTTCTGACAGTGGACTCCGATGTGTCCAGAATCTCCTTCAGCTCCGTGACTGTGACACTTTTCCTTGTTTCCAGAAGTTCCAGGATGATCTCATATCTTTGCTCTGTCAGCATGGTTTCTCTCCTGATTACAGCTTCTCCTGCATGAATTTGCTTACTGCCTCGCAGGCAGCATCCTCATCCGCTACCCTCGAAAGTAAAGGTTACTTCATGACCTTTTTTACGCCAAGTCCCATCAGAGCCAGAAGTTTTCTGCAGTCTGCTTTCTTGCCTTCTTTTTCAATGGTGACCACAGACTCAAACTGCTTCACAAGCTTTACGAGCTCGCCTGCCGGACGTGCGTGGATTCCCTCATTGTCAGTTACTACATACTTGAATTCTTTCATGGTTTATCCTCCAGTTTATTTATTTTTATGCTGTTTTCTTTTTTAACACTCCCAGAAGGACGGCTGAGATCAACGTACCTGCCACAAGAGCAACCACATATGCCATTGTGTTTCCCACAACCGGGAATACGAAAATTCCTCCGTGAGGAGCCATCAGTGTACAGTCAAACATCATGGAAACAGCGCCTGCCACTGCTGAACCGATGATACAGGACGGAAGTACATGGAGAGGATCAGATGCCGCAAAAGGAATCGCTCCCTCTGTGATAAATGCCAGACCCATAATAAAGTTAGTAGGCGCCGCCTCTCTCTCTTCTTTAGTAAATTTGTTTTTTGAAAAGCAGGCTTGCCAGGGCAATGGCACATGGAGGTGTCATTCCTCCGATCATAACAGCTGCCATAATATCATAATTGCCTGCTGCAATGGACGCTGTGCCAAACACATAAGCTGCCTTGTTAAAAGGACCGCCCATATCAATAGCCATCATACCGCCAAGAATAAGTCCTAAAATTACTTTACTTGAATTTCCCATGCCTGTCAAGGCATTATTTAATCCGGTGTTCAATCCGCCCATTAAGGGTTCCACAACAAAAGTCATACAAAGTCCCATTACGAGAATTCCCACAACCGGATAGATCAGAACAGGGGCGATCTTTTCCAGGGCTTCCGGTAGCTTATCGCAGATTTTGCGAAGCCCGAGGATCAGATAGCCTGCAAGAAAGCCTGCAAAAAGAGCTCCCAGAAAACCGGATTTTCCGTTTGCTGCGATCATTCCGCCTACAAGACCTACTGCAAGAGCCGGTCTGTCGCCGATGGCCATGGCAATAAAGCCTGCCAGTATCGGAAGCATAAAGCCAAACGCTGTTCCGCCGATGTTCTTGAGAACAGCGGCCACCGGAGTAATGGTACCGAAGTTTGCTCTCTGGTCCGCAGGGAGAGAATTCAGATCCACACTGAGACCGTCAATCAAAAAAGCAAGGGCAATCAGAATGCCGCCGCCCACTACTAAAGGAAGCATATGGGAAACGCCGTTCATGAGCTGCGTATATATTTTGTGGCCGGCGCCTCCGCCTGCCTTTGCTGCCGCCGAAGAATTCGATGCTCCCGCTGCTGCGTGATATACAGGAGCATCCCCTGCAATGGCTCTTTCCACCAGGGCATCCGCCTTGCTGATTCCGTCAGAAACCTGACATTCGATCAGCTTCTTTCCATCAAAACGTTCCATGGGAACCTGTGCATCCGCCGCCACGATAATGCAGTCAGCCTCCTGGATCTCCTGATCTGTAAGAACGTTTTTGGCTCCGCCGGAGCCTCTTGTCTCCACCTTGATAAAACAGTTTCTGGCCTTTGCCGCTTTTTCAATTCCTTCTGCCGCCATATAGGTGTGGGCAATTCCGGTAGGACAGGAGGTAACTGCCAGGATTTTTACCTGTCCCTCATCTGCGCTTCCCGTATCAGCCAGTCTCTCATCAATATCTTTTTTCTCATCGTCAGCTTTGTCAATAATTTCCATAAACTCATCTACAGACTGTGCGTTTCTCAGAGAGGCGGTAAATTCCTCATCCATCAGCATAACAGAAAGTTTACTGAGCACATCCAGATGGATATTATCTTCTGTATTTGGAGCTGCGATCAGGAACAGAAGAGTCACAGGCTCGTCATCAAGGGCTTCAACTCCACTGCCGTTCTTTACTACCATTGCAGCAAGACCGGGCTTTCGTACTGCGTCACATTTACCATGTGGAATGGCAATTCCTTCTCCGATTCCTGTTGTACTTTCCTGTTCTCTTGCATATACCTGTTTCCGGTAGGCTTCCCTGTCGCTGATTTTTTTCACTCTTTACCATAAGGTCTACAGCCATATCAAGAGCCTCTGATTTACTCTTTGGTGCTGCACTCAGCGATACGCTTCTTCTGTCAAGCAGATCTGTGATCCTCATATGTTTCCCCTCCTGTTTTTGTCCGGCTACCTGACGGTAAACCGCTTCTACCTCTTTGCCTGTGGCCAGATTTTCTGAAAAGGCACTGGCGCTGCCTGCTGCGATTCCCATGTAAAAAGCATGGCGGTAATCTCTTTTTCCATCCAGCCTGCCATAAAGCCTGCTACCATGGAATCTCCTGCGCCAACGCCGTTTACAAGCGTACCTGTGGGAACCGGTTTCTTATAAACCTGTCCGTTTGCAGCGATGAGAACTGCTCCCTCCCCTGCCATGGAGATCAGAACATTTTCCGCTCCCATCTCCTGCAGTTTCTTTCCATATGGAACAACGTCCTCTCTCGTCTTTAACTCCACGCCAAAGATCTCACCAAGCTCATGGTTATTGGGCTTTACAAGAAAAGGATGATATTTCAGAACCTTTACCAGAAGATCTTTTGTGGCATCCACCACAGTCATCACGCCTCTTCCCTCCAGCCTTTTCATAATCCGCTCATACATGTCATCAGGCATGGAAGCCGGGATGCTTCCTGCGAGAAACAGAACATCTCCTTCCTTCAGGCTGTCAAGTTTTTCCACAGCTCCTCCACTCTCTCCGGGCTGATATCCGGTCCTGCTCCGTTGATCTCTGTTCCGTCTATGGATTTCAGCTTCAGGTTAATTCGGGAAATTCCCCTTTCAATCCTGATGAAATCCGATTCCACTCCCATTTCCTGAAGTCTGCGGATAATCTCATCTCCGGTAAAGCCTGCGGTAAATCCAAAGCTCTGTTGCAGATCCAAGATTCCTGAGAACTATGGACACATTGATTCCCTTTCCCCCGGGAAGAATCAACTCTGAGCTTGTCCTGTTGGTAAGCCCCAGCTTAAAAATCTTCCACATCTACAATGTAATCCAGAGACGGATTAAAAGTAACTGTACAGATCAATTTTTTCACCTCTCCTTACAATAATTTTCATTTAATGTATGACTGAGTTTGAAGTTATTTCTCTTTATGTTTCATAGTATACAGTTATAATCATCCAAATTCAATCAAACTAATTCACAAAATTCAGGATTATTTTTGGTTGAATTTGCACAAAAAAATACCCTCTGACAGTTTCCGGGGTTTTCCCTGTCTGCCAGAAGGTATCCTGTTATTTTGTCCGGTATTTCATTTCTCCGGAATGTCTCTGTTTTTTTTCTTACGGTGCTTTACGCACTCTGTCAGCAGAAATTCAATCTGACCGTTAATGGAACGGAAGTCGTCCTCCGCCCACTGAGCCAGTTCATTATAAAGAGAGGCGGAAACCCTCAGTGGTATCTGCTTTTTTGTTTTTTCTTTTGATGCAGCCGGCATGGCTTCCGCCTCCTTTACTTATTTACTTTCTATATTAATAGATTGAGCCGCTGTTGACAATAGGCTGCGCATCTTTATTTCCGCAAAGTACTACAAGAAGATTGCTAACCATAGCTGCCTTGCGTTCTTCATCAAGCTCCACCACATTGTTTTCACTGAGCTGATTCAAAGCCATCTCCACCATACCCACGGCTCCTTCCACGATTTTCTGACGGGCGTCAATGATTGCCGCAGCCTGCTGTCTCTGAAGCATTGCAGCAGCGATTTCCGGAGCATATGCCAGATGGGTGATCCTTACGTCCAGAATCTCAAGTCCGGCTTCCTCAACCTTGGACTGAAGCTCTGCCTGCATGATATCCGCAATTTCCTGACAGCTTCCCCGAAGAGTCTTTTCGCCGCAGTCGCCATTGTCATAAGGATAATTTCTTGCAGCATTTCTGGTAACTGCATCACACTGGATCGAAAGAAATTCTGCATACTGCTCTACATTCAGAACTGCCTTGGTGGCATTTGCAACCTTCCAGATCACAATGGTACCGATCTCTACCGGATTGCCCAGCTCGTCATTGACCTTCTGGCGTTTATTGTCCAGAGTCATGGTTTTAAGAGAAACTGCCTTGGATGCTGCCCTCGCGCCTCCGCCGCTTAAATTAATGTTAATGGAACCGGATTTTGCATTACTCTGCTTTTCCTCATTATCAATAGTCTGCGCTGCCGGGCCTACTGTTTCACAGAAAGGATTGATCCAGTAAAATCCCTCGTTATAAAGTGTTCCATAGTAGCTTCCGAACAAAGTCAGCACAAGAGCCTCATTTGGATGGATTACCTTCAGTCCGCAGAACATAATAATTCCGCCAACATTCAAAAGTACGCCCAGCACAATACAAACTGCAAGAACCACTCCGCCAGCCGGCTTATCTGCCCCAAACCAGGTAGCTCCCAGAACATACATGGGAATTCCCGCCAGAGTCACCAGCAGTGACGCAACTGCCATGGGAAATCCCGGCGCAGCCTTAAGCTTCTTTTCTTCCGTAAATTTTACTTCTGCCATAATCTCTTTCCTCCCTGCTTTTCGCAAATACAGGCCCTCCTGTATTTACGTTTCCTCTCCGTTCCCTCTTTTCGGAAACAGAATTAATTTGATATCTTTTTGATATCATCATAATATATCTTTTCCTGTAAAAAGTCAATATTTTTCTGATAATTTTCAAAGAACAAAAGAGAAAAGATCCGCTTCGAACTTCCTAAATCCCTCAATCCTTGAGGGACTTGTTCCGCTTTGCGCGCCAGATGCAGACTGCCATGGGCAGTCATATTCCGCATGCATCTGGTCGCATCCTCGTGGAGCGTTTTTTGTTTATTCAGAAACTAGTACAAAATGTACTAATTTCCTAATAAATAAAAAAAGGAGCCGAAGCTCCTAATCAGAATGTTTTTTTATATAGTTCATTGTCTGGTACCGTCTCCAGATAGAACAGAACGTCCAGACAATGCTGATTCCCGCCGCAATGGAAAGAGCGTACTGAAGCGTCAGACTTCCGTATTCAGAAATCTCTCTGGTATTTCCGCTGACAGCAGCGCTCATTGTATAATACAGAGAGCTTCCCGGAATCAGAGGCACCACTGAAGGTATTACAAACAAAAGCGTTGGCGCCATTTTTTTTCCGCGCAAATATCTCTGCGTAAACTGCCGCAAAAGCAGATGCCACAAGGCCTGAAGCAAAAATATGCTGTGTCACATCAAACATCAGAAGATAACATCCCCAGCACAGGGCTCCACCAAGAGAACCGGCCATCCAGAGGCTTCTTCGAAGCCGGAAGATCATGGAAATCCCAGAGATCCCATAAACGCCATAGCAAGCTGCAAAATCACTTCTTTCATATTCCCACCATCCATATAGAAGCCATAAAGCCACTGGCAAGGGCTCCGGCCCACAAAATACTTTCAATCAGCCGCATAATTCCTGCAATCGTATCTCCCATCAGCATATCGCGGATTGAATTTGTGATAGCAATTCCGGGTATCAGCAGCATAATATCCCCGATCATAATCTTATCTGCGTGAAAAAAACGGCAGAAACTTTACCGTCAGGCAGATCAATGTACCTGTAAAAAAGGAACACACCAGGTTAAACATTACATTATTCGCCAGAAAGCTGTGCGCCTTTTTCCTGAAAAAAGACAGATGATGACTGCAAAAAAACGGCTGCTGCCAGCCCGTCTGCAAAGCTTCCTCCAAAAAACAACAGCAAAGC
>ENA-OQBV01001473-OQBV01001473.1-human-gut-metagenome-genome-assembly--contig:-NODE-1473-length-11535-cov-2.283222_pt1 | contig 11535 bp, 14 predicted proteins | sample MGYA00242750_ERZ504559 | MGnify/ENA primary metagenome ERZ504559 (study PRJEB26092, sample SAMD00036230) | human gut metagenome | host: Homo sapiens | study: EMG produced TPA metagenomics assembly of...
GGTCTTGTACTGGCATTTACAAACGGAATCCTGAAAAAAGACTGCAAAGGAATGAACAGCCTGTTTCCGGCGATTCCCGCCTTTATCCTGTTCCACCCGTTTACAGTGGAAAGCTTTGGCGGTCTTCCCGGAACCTTATGGATCATCCTTGTTCCTGTTGTTCTGTTCCTTTCTGTAAAACAGACCTTAAAATTTGCCCGCACCGGAAAGGCCTTCCGAGGTCTTCCTGTAGATATGCTGGCAGCAGGATTTATCTATATGATACTGAGCATTTATTAAAAATCAACTTCCGAGATCCGTATATGGATTTCGGGAGTTTTCTGTTTATCTCATTCTCTGCATCATTATGACAGTTTCTTCAAAGCCATATCCGCTGTACATTCGCAGGACATTTTCTTTTTTCACAAAATGGACATAAAAATATCATTTGACAAACCTTATTCCTGATGATATAATTCCTCCCCGATAACTCAGCAGAAAGGAGCGTTTTCATGACATTTTATCAGGAACTGCAGTTAAATCAGGCGGGGTCAAAATCACTTATCAAAAGCTGTGCAACCTCCGGTGAAAAGCTGCATCACACACTTGTTTATCTGTTTAAGATTTTTATTACCATGGTATTTTGCGTGGCCTTTGTTATGGGATACGGCAAAATTTTCGGAGATGAAAACAGTATCGTAGGCGTTATTATTCTCCTCTGTGTTATGGTTTTCCGAAATGCAGACTTTGGAATGAAGATGACTGGCTCCCTTGCTTCTATGGCAATTATCTTTTCTATTCTGGCCTTTGGCCCAAGACTTGCCAATATGGCCGGACTCTTCGGCGAACTTCTTATTAATGCAGCCTGCATCTTTGTGCTTCTTCTCCTAGGCTGCCACAACATTATGATGTCCAATCATTCCACTATCGTCCTTGGTTATCTTCTTCTCTATGGTTATGACACCACAGGAAAGGACTATCTTCTCAGACTGGCAGCTATTGCCGCAGGCGCTCTTCTTACGGGAATTGTTTTTTACAGAAATCACCGCAGCAGAACATACAAAAGAACTCTCTCTGATGTTGTAAAAGAATTCCGTATTGATTCTCTTCGGACACGCTGGCAGCTGACTGTGACCTTTGGCGTATCTACCGCGATCTTTCTGGGAGGTCTTTTTCATATTCCCAGAACCATGTGGATCGGAATTGCAGCCATGTCAGTACTTATGCCGTTCCGGGATGATCTGAAAGGCCGGGTAAAGGGACGTATTCCGGGAAATATTATCGGAGGTGTTGTTTTTCTTGCCCTCTATCTTCTGTTTTCCCCTTCTATTTTGCCTTATATTGGAATAATCGGAGGTGTGGGCGTAGGACTTTCTGCTTCCTATAAATGGCAGGCAGTATTTAATTCGCTTGGCGCAATGGCGATCGCAACAGCCATCCTGGGGCTTCCGGGAGCAATTCTTTTCCGTATTCTGAACAATATTCTGGGTTCCGTTTACGGCCAGCTTTTTGAAAAAATTCAGCAGCGGGATTCTGGATCGGTTCACAGCCTCCACACCCTGCGCAGAAGCATAAAAGCAGAGCATTTTTCTCAGGAAAATAAGTACAGAAGGTATGAATTTTCCCGGTAAATAATAAAGAGTACAGATTCCTCAGATACTGAGGTGGTCTGTACTCTTTTTGCATTTCTTATTTTTTACTGATTTTCCTCCACTATATCGCGAACCAGACAACGGATAAAATCTCTGCACTTGCCGCATCCGGTACCGAAGCCGGTAAGCTTCTGGACTTCCTCGTAGGTGGATGCGCCTGATTTTACCGCATCCTCAATCATACCATAGGTAATGTTCTTGCAATGACATGCTTCTTTCTCCCGCTTCATATCCTGTCTCCTTTCTTTTCTTATTCCCAGCTCTTCCAGGGAGCCTGCCCCTTCTGCCACAGCTCTTCCAGAAGATTCTTTTCTCTTAATGTGTCCATACACTGCCAGAAGCCCTTGTGCCGGTAAGCGTTCAGTTCTCCTCTTCTGGCTGCCTCCACCAATGGTTCCTTTTCAAACACAGTATCGTCACCCTCAATAAGATCCATGATCTCCGGTTCCAGAACCATAAATCCGGCGTTGATCCAGCCCCCGTCCTCTTTTTTCTTTTCCTTAAAATTCGTAATGGTTCCATCTTCACAGATATCCAGAATTCCAAAACGTCCTCCCGGCTGGGCTGCTGTAATGGTTGCCATTTTTCCATGGGATCTATGATAATCCAGAAGTTCCTTCAGATCAATATCTGCAACTCCATCCCCATAAGTCAGCATAAACGTGTCTCCGTCCAGATATTCCCTGACTCTTTTTATCCTGCCTCCGGTCATCGTATTCAGTCCGGTATCCACCAGTGTTACTTTCCACGGTTCCAGGACATTATTGTGAACGATCATTTTGTTTTCCTGAGTAAAATCAAAGGTAATATTACTGTTGTGCAAATAATAATCTGCAAACCACTCCTTGATCACATGCTGTTTGTAACCGCAGCAGATTACAAATTCATGAAATCCATAATGAGAATACATTTTCATAATATGCCACAAAATCGGCTTTTCACCTATCTCGATCATGGGCTTCGGTTTCAGGTGGCTTTCCTCACTGATCCTTGTGCCAAATCCGCCTGCCAAAATTACAACCTTCATATATGTCTCCAATCCTTATTCAGTATCTTGTATCATGTGCTGCCGCATTTGTACGACTTCATTATCATTTATTCTAATACAAATCACAGAAAAATGGAACCACCAAAATAAAGCAAAAAATACAGGCTCTTTTCCATCCTGATATTTCGGATTTCAAGATACCTGTATTCTTTATTCTTCAGCAAAAACTAAAAGCATTATTTCTGCTGCAAATCACCAAATGTAGTTTTTTCTTAAAAGGATCTGGAAGCTTTCTTCTCCTGTGTCTCTTTCCAGATCCTTTCTGCCTCCGGAGCCCATTTCGCTGCATATTCCACGCATTTTCCGCAAAGATGTTCCGGGGTTTCCGGCGACTGAAGATCTGTGGAATGTGCGCCGGATTCTTTTACAAGCCTCTGAAGGATCTCAGGATTCTCCAGCATGGGACATGGACGAAGCATATTGTCGTTAAACGGCTGATTGTTGTGGTAAGCCATAAATAACGGCTGTTTCAGTATCTCAAGAATTGTATTTTCTCTGATATTTCCATTGGAATAATGGATAAATACACAGGGTTCCGCGTCTCCGTTTGCATTAATATGAAAATAATTTCTTCCGCCTGCAATACAGCCTCCTACAAACTCACCGTCATTCTGGAAGTCCATGGTAAAAAGTCCCGGCCCATGTTCCATATTGCGGATTTCCCTGACTCTGTGGTGCATATATGTTCTCTGCTCCACTGTGGGAAGCAGTTCCGGTGAAGCCTCGTTTCCAACCGGCATATAGTGGAAATACAGAGAATACCGGCAGCCTTTTTCCACCAGCATCTGAATAAACTCATCGCTTGTAACACTTTCAATATTCTGGCTTGTATAACAGATGGAGGTTCCGAATACAAGACCGTTTTCTTTCAGAAGCTCCATGGCATGCATAACCTTTCCGTAAACACCCTCGCCCCGGCGAAGATCATTAACTTCCGGTTTTCCTTCGAGACTGAGCGCAAGAAAAAGATTTCCTGCCTCCTGCATCTGACGGCACAGTTCCTCATCCACAAGAGTACCATTGGTATATGCCAGAAAAATACAGTCATTATGCTTTTTGCAGAGAGCAATCACGTCTTTTTTACGTACAAGAGGCTCTCCGCCTGTAAGCATATAAAAATAAATCCCCAGTTCTTTTCCCTGCGTGATCACAGAATCCATTTCGTCAAAGGTCAGATTCAGTTTATTTCCATACTCCGCTGCCCAGCACCCGGTACAGTGCAGGTTACAGGCACTTGTAGGATCCATTAAGATAATCCAGGGAATGTTGCAGTTATGGATCTTTCTCATTTCGCGGATTGTCCTGGTTCCATTATAAAACGCTTCATATCCCAGATTCAGAAGAGTTGTCTTCAGCACATTGGGATGCAGCTGATCAGCCATGGAATTAATATATGTATTCAGGGTATATCCCTGGTTTAAAGTTACTCTCCTCAGATATTCCCAGTTGATCCCCAGATCAAATTCATCCATATACTTCTGTGCAGTATCAAGGATTTTTTCATAGGCCTGTTCCCGGTTCTTACTTGATCTGGCTAAGCTCATGATCTACGATTCTGGAAAATACCTTTCTTCCTGCTGCGTGTGTTACCCTGTTCATCTGAAAACTCCTCCTTACAGCGCCTGCTGCGCATGGTCAATCATATCTTTTCTTATGTTCATAAACACATTATATTCTCCTGTGTTATTTTTTCCATAAACAAAAACAGGACAGTGTTTAGTTTTTTACCACTGTCCTCTATCTGGCTAAAAAGCTCTGTATCTTTATTAAATTCAGGTTTCCAGAATACGAAGAAGAAAATTTTCCTCATTCCCTCTTGTGATTATAGCTCCCAGCATTTTTATCAATTCCTCGGGATCCTGCTCCATTCCGTCTCTTACCCATGAAAAAATAATTCCTTCAAAGGCATAGGTATAAAAATCTGTAATAAATTTTCGTTTTTCGGGAGCAACCGTTATTCCCTCTGCCATCTCATCCAAAATATTACTGATAATTTTAACAATATATGTATACATAAACCTCAGAAGATAATCTTTCTGAACAGATGCGTAAGTACTCATGATAAATTTTTTATTTTCCCGGGCATAGGTAAAAAACCTCCGAAAACGTTCTTCCCAGTTGTCAGCAGGATCGTCTCCCATAATGGCACTTTCCACCTCACTGCAATAAATCCACTCCACCAGATCATAAATATCCTTGAAATGATAATAAAAAGTGTGTCTGTTAATCCCACAGGCTTCTGCAAGGTCTGTCACAGTGATTTTGGAAAGAGGCTTCTTTCCATCATTTTTTTCAGAGCTTCTGCAAGAGCTTCTCTTTGTTATTGTTGACATAATTCCTCCATGCTTTGACTCTGGTTCCTATTTAAGCTTTTTCAGACTGTCAAACGGTATCTTTCCGCCAAAAATGATCCAGAGCGCTTCCTACCGTTACATCAGTTTTCCTTTTCCATAAATTTCAAGAGTACGAATGTCCTCCATACTTCCCACACCGCCCGCATAAGTTACTGACCGTTCTCCATACTCTGCAAGCAGCTTTACCAGTTCTGCCTCAATTCCTCCGGCTTTTCCTTCTACATCTACGCCATGAATCAGAAATTCATCGCAGTGGGCGCCAAGCTCCCTCAATGTATCCAAAGTTATCTTTACATCTGTAAATTTCTGCCATCTGTCCGTTACGATGTAGTAAGCTCCGTTCTTTTTCCGACAGCTGAGATCAAGTACCAGATGCTCTTTTCCTGTTTCTTTTTCTATTTTTTCCAGGTTTTCCCAGGACAGCCTTCCATTTCGGAAAACATAGGAGGTAACAATCACATGACTTGCGCCTACATCAAGATAATCCTCTGCATTTTCCGGGCAGACCCCTCCGCCGATCTGAAGGCCTCCCGGATAGGTTTTTAAAGCGTTCAGCGCCTGTTTTTTTGTTTCCTGATAATAGGGTGAATCTTCCGGATTGAGAAGGATCACTATGGCCTCCCTGTAATCCGGAATCTCTGTACAGCGCCTGCATAAAAAGCAGCATCCTGCTCTGACACAAAATTACTCTCTTGCCTGATCGCCTGTGTCTCTCAGACTTCCCCAACAATCTGTTTCACCTTACCATTATGTATGTCAATACCACGGACGGAATTTCACTGATTCATCCTCCTTTATCCCTGCACATATCCTGTACTTCCTGTCTTTTACAGAATATATTGCAGCACGTAATATGTTTCTATGTAAGGACATGCTCCTACAGATACTGTCCCGTATCGGCATGTCTCTGTATGGCAGCAGCTGCAGACCAGATGCAGACTGCCGTAAGCCGTCATATTCCGCAGGCATCTGGCCGCATCCTGTGGAAGTGTTTCTTATTCACCGGAATGGCCTGTACAGAACGTACTGTTTTACCAGTAAATAAAAAGCTACCTTCCCTCTGCCGCATTTCCCACTGCGTCACCTACATCTTCTACTGCGTTGCCCACGCCCTCACCGAGATCTTTTACACTGTTTCCCAGCTCACCGGAAACGGTATCATCATTTCTGTCAGTACTCTGATCCATGGTGCCGTCCGCAGCATCATCTGTTCTGTCTCCTGCAACAGTGTTGTCATCAGCAGCGTTATTTTCAGATGCAGTATTGTCATTCTTTGTATCTGTATCCGCAGAAGTCCCATTGTTATCTGTCCTATTATCATCTGTCCTGTCAGCATCCGGAACTGCATTCCTCATTATCCATATTGTTGTCTCTGTCTCCGTTGTCCATCACGTTATCTTTTGCTGTGTTTGTTTCGTCTGCATTATTGTCTGTTCTTTCTCCACAGGCGGTAAATGCATGTTAATGCCAGTACAAGCATCATACCTGTAATGATCTTTTTGATGTTTTTCATCCTGATTGTCTCCTTTTCTTGGAATTTTAAAGCTCATACAGGTAATATGCGTAATTTTTTCAGTTTTATTCGTGTAAAAAAATTCCAAAAAAGGCAGGACTACTGCTTTTCAGCACTTGTCCTGCCCTGATTATTAACCCTCGATCACATCGGCCATATCATAACGGCCTGCCGGCTTTCCTGCCAGGAATTTAGCTGCCTCAACAGCGCCTTTTCCAAATACAGCTTTGGAATATGCAGTATGCTTAAATTCAATCACTTCATCCGGACCTGCAAAGATCACCTCATGCTCTCCTACGATTGTTCCTCCCCGAACAGCAGAGATACCAATTTCTTTATCAGAGCGCATTTCTCTCTTCTGGCTGCGGTCATAAACATATTTATATTCATTGCCCATAGCTTCATTGAGACTGTCTGCCAGCGCAAGAGCAGTTCCGCTTGGGGCATCCAGCTTCAGACGGTGATGGCGTTCTACAATCTCCATATCAAATCCGGCTGTTGCCAGAACCCTGGCCGCCTCCTGGATCAGTTTCAGAAGGGTATTGATTCCAAGAGACATATTTGCTGATTTCAGCACTGCTGTTTTCTTTGCTGTTTCTTCTACCCTGGCCAGCTGCTCTTCACTGAGCCCTGTTGTGCACAGAACCAGAGGAAGATTCCTTTCTCCGCAATAATCAAGAAGCGCATCAACTGCTTTTGCAGAAGAAAAATCAATCACTACATCCACGTCTTCCTGACAGGCAGAAAGATCTGTATACACCGGATAAGAAGTATTACCTGTATCCGCAATATCCACTCCCACAGTGATCTCCGCCTCCGGATCCTTTTCCACAAGTTCTGAGATTACCTGGCCCATATGGCCACAGCATCCGTGCATCATAATTTTTATCATAATTCCCTCCTCTGTGTGCCTGTATGCACACATCCAGATATGTGTAAAATCATATCTGCTTTATTGCCTGTAAACTGGCAGGCATCTGAATTTGATCCGGCTTCTTGTTTATGCAAGTTTAAGACCATAATCCTTCATTGCTTTTGCAAGAGTTTCTTTGTTGCTCTCCTCCATTTCGCAGAGAGGCATACGAAGAGGACCTACTTCCATACCCATCATGTTCATGGCTGTTTTAACCGGAATCGGATTTACCTCACAGAAAAGTGCATTGATCAGCGGAATTGCTTCAAGCTGAAGTCTTGCCGCCTCTCTGGTATCTCCTTCCATGAATTTCATAACAATATCATGTGTCTGCTTCGGAGCAACATTTGACAGAACAGAAATAACTCCAAGTCCGCCCAGAGACATAATCGGAAGAATCTGATCGTCATTTCCGGAATAAAGCTCCAGATCCTCTCCCGCCATAGACATCATTTTTGCAATCTGAGAAAGATCTCCGCTGGCAGCCTTGATTCCAACAATATTTTTTACATTTTTTACAAGTGCGGCTACGGTAGCCGGCTGAAGGTTACAGCCGGTGCGACTTGGCACATTGTACATAATGATCGGTGTTTCCGGAACGGCATTGGCAATCGCTGTATAATGAGCGATCAGACCTTTCTGTGTAGCTTTATTATAATAAGGAGTTACAACCAGAAGCGCATCCACACCATAGGAAGCAGCCTCCTTTGACATCATAATTGCAGTTTCTGTACAGTTGGAGCCTGTACCTGCAATCACAGGAACACGTTTTGCCACCTTATCCACTGCAAATTTGATAGTTTTCAGATGTTCTCCGTGAGTCATTGTAGATGATTCGCCGGTTGTTCCACAGATAATAACAGCATCCGTACTGTTAGCAATCTGAAACTCCAGAATTTCCTCCAGTTTTTCATAATTTACACTCCCGTCCTCATGCATCGGGGTGATAATAGCAACGCCTGCGCCCTTAAAAATTGCCATATAAGTTCCTCCTTTTATTCTTCTGTACTATATTATGCAAATCACAGTCTTCCCGAATCACGGATTTTACTGTTGCTCTGAATCATTTCCGACCATATCCTCAGTGAGCCTTATCACTGTGTCCACATAGGGTCTCAATCCTTCCGGCAGATTCGAACCGGTCATAACAATCTGCATACTTTCGTCTTTCTGCCTGAGAATGTCTGCAACTGTTTCCACAGAAACAATTCCCTGTTCCATGACACCAAGGATTTCATCCAGCAAAAGGAAATCACATTCCTGGGTCACAACTACTTTTCTGGCAAAATTCAATCCATTTAAAATATTAGAACGTTCTTCTGCCTTTTCCTCATCACTCAGATCATCATAGCAGCAGTCCCTTTTTTCAAAGCGGAAGATCTTGATATCCAGATCATCCAACTGCTCCAGAAAATCAACAGAACGTGTTTCTTTTCCCTTAAGAAACTGAATGATAATAACGCTCTTTCCCTCAGCAGCCGCACGAAGACTGTGCCCCAGAGCCAGTGTCGTCTTTCCCTTCGCGCTTCCGCAGTATACTTCTGTTAATTCTTTTTTCATGACAATTCCTCTTAATATTGATGAAACTGCATCTTTTTCAATGTCCTTATCTTACCTCAGTTCGCCTGAAATTGCAAGCTTTTCCGTCCTCTGTCAGTATTCAGAAGCCTTCTAATCGGTGAAAATAATCTGCCTATACTAAAATGTCGAAAAATGCTCTGTTTTTATTGCGTGCCGTAATAAAATAGTATATAATAAACCCATAAAAGACATGCAGAGTAAATTCATATGCGTAAAGTGCCATCCGGATAGAGAGTTGCCGGAAGGACGAAAAGAGAAATCTTGCGGTATATGGGTTGCATCTCGCTGCAACAGAGGGTAAATATTTTTGGTTATCTCCTATTGTGGTCAGATATCTGCGAAGGGAGGTAATTTTTTTATGGAAAAAAACAAAAACATGTTTCTTTCTTCAGCCAAAGAGCTGAAGAGTGTGCCTGCTCTTGCCATGTGCGCAATGTTTGCGGCACTTGCACTGATCCTGAATTCAGTGGCATCCATTAATCTGGGTCCGTATATCAAAATCGGATTTTCCGGTATTCCAAACCAGATTGTTGACTATCTGTTTGGTCCCATTACCGGAGGCTTATTTGCAGGAATTCTGGATCTTGTAAAATATTTCATGAAACCTGACGGAGCCTTTTTCTTTGGCTTTACGTTTAACGCAATGCTCGCAGCCTTTATTTACGGATGCTTTTATTACCGTCAGAAGCTGACTCTGAAAAGAGTTCTGATCGCCAAGCTGGTAGTGGTTCTTGTTGTCAATGTAGTTCTGAACACTCTGTGGCTTGACATGCTGTACGGCAAAGGTTTCCTTGCAATTCTGCCTGCACGCGCAGTAAAAAATCTGATCATGTGGCCAATTGACTCCTTTATCTTTTTCACGATTACCAGACTGATCGAACAGACAGGCGTTTTCCGCAGCTTTAAAAAGACTGTTGTAAAGCAGGCCTGAATTTCCAGCTGAATAACAGATGAAACAAGCCCCTGCCGGTGTATGAATCCGTCAGGGGTTTTGTTCAGCCAGGCACATATTCTTGTATTTTCTATTCCCACAGAACCACTCGATACCAGGCGCCGCCCATATATTTGCCCCATTCATCTGCTTATGTGCAGAAATAATACAGCCGCCTGAATGAGGCAATGCATGTTTCGGGCTCTACTCCATGTATTTCCAGCTTGCTTACTGTAAACTTCATAGGCGATTCTTTTTTCTGCCTGGTTCTCACCCAGCTTTTTTTACATATTCCCGGCTCTGGATACGGCCCCAGATCAGAACATGTCCCCCAACAGCAAAAGCAGAGGCATACCGGGCGTTTCTTCCCCAGCAGATACAGGGTATGTAATCAGATTTTCCATAAGGACGGTTTACAGCCATCAGAAGATCCGCAATTTCTCTTCCCAGCGGAGTTTTGCGGTAAACCGGCGGTTTACAGATATATCCGTCCAGAAAGATCTGATTTACGGGAACTGAGTCGTCCTCTTCCTCTACAAATCTTACCTCCCTTGCAAAAACAGAAAGTACCAGACGGTTGTGTTTTTCCTCGTGACGGTTATAGGACCGGAACTGACCGTGGATTTCTATATACTCTCCCACGTAATCCTGCGTTACATCCAGAAGTCTTTCGGATACCATGACAGGAATCCTGTCCTCTGAATCACTGAGTCTCTTTACGATCAGATCCATCACATAAAAGCCCTCTCCAAATACCTGATGACTGAAAGTAAAGCCCGTATCAATTTTCCCCATGATTGATACCTGATTGTTTTCAATAATTTTGTCTGCCATAATATAGTTCTCCTTCCTCTTTGGGTATTTTGTCTATATTAGCCTATGTACCTGCCCGGAAGTTTAGAACCAAAATCTTAAAAAATTTTTTTGAATGCCTTGTAATCTGCGAAAAATGTGGTAAACTGAAATGTCGTACCATGAATAAAAAACACATTAATATAGAAGAAAAAAGAAAGGATTTCAAATTTTATGAAGACCAAACGCGAAGATGTACGCAATGTTGCCATTATCGCCCATGTAGACCATGGCAAAACCACTCTGGTGGATCAGCTTCTGAAACAAAGCGGTGTTTTTCCGTGAAAATCAGGAAGTACAGGAACGTGTCATGGACTCCAATGATATCGAACGTGAACGTGGTATCACTATTTTGTCCAAAAAACACTGCTGTCCATTATAAAGGCGTAAAAATCAATATCATCGACACTCCCGGACACGCTGATTTCGGCGGAGAGGTAGAGCGTGTACTGAAAATGGTAGACGGCGTAATTCTTCTTGTAGATGCCTTTTGAAGGCGCTATGCCTCAAGACAAAATTCAGTTCTTAAAAAAGCTCTGGAGCTTAACCTTCACGTAATTGTCTGCATTAATAAGATCGACCGTCCCGAGGCCCGCCCTGACGAAGTAATTGATGAAGTTCTTGAGCTTCTCATGGATCTGGAGGCTTCTGACGAGCAGCTTGACTGTCCGTTCCTGTATGCATCCGCAAAGGCAGGACATGCAGTTCTTGA
>ENA-OQBV01001474-OQBV01001474.1-human-gut-metagenome-genome-assembly--contig:-NODE-1474-length-11532-cov-2.477510_pt1 | contig 11532 bp, 14 predicted proteins | sample MGYA00242750_ERZ504559 | MGnify/ENA primary metagenome ERZ504559 (study PRJEB26092, sample SAMD00036230) | human gut metagenome | host: Homo sapiens | study: EMG produced TPA metagenomics assembly of...
ACGTTTGTTTACTTTTACCTTTGTATCATAATCAGAAGAAAGCATCTGATCAATGTGGAAATACTCGCCTTCGATCAGTCTTGATACCACCTTTGTCTGATCAAACTCAAATAAAATGTGGTTGTCTGCAAAATAAATATCCACCATATCCTCAGCTTCACCTGTCAGGATCTTGCTGATCTCCTGAAGTGTCTTTCCAGGAACGACAACCTTTAACGGACTGTAGTTTTCTTTTAACTCGATATTTCGGATGGAAATACGGTGTCCGTCCAGAGATACAACTCTCAGACGGTTCTCGTTGATTTCAAAAAAGTTCACCGGTCATCAGTTTGTTTGTATCGTTATCTGCGATAGAGAAAATGGTCTGGCGTACCACATCCTTTAACGTAAACTGGGAAATGGTGATGGACTCATTTTTCTCAATATATGGAAGATAAGAAAAATCTTCACCGGATTTTCCTGCGATGGTAAATTTTGCTTTTTCACAGGTAATGATGGTCTGGAAAGAATCATCCGACTCGATCACAACCTCATTATCCGGAAGTTTACGAACAATCTCAGAAAAGAATTTTGCATCCAGTGCGATGATTTCCTCTCTCAACGATCTCTCCTTCAATCACGGTCTCTATTCCAAGTTCCATATCATTCGCAGTCAGCTTGATCTCATTTGCCGATGCATCAATAAGAATACATTCCAGAATCGGCATGGTTGTTCTGGACGGAACAGCCTTTGATACAATGCTGACACCTTTTACCAGGTTTGCTTTTGAACAGATTATTTTCATAATGTTAATAACTCCTTTCAGGCATCATAGCTTTCACATAATATATCTATATATAAATGGTTTTTCGTCGAATCGTCTTAGCGTATGTGTATAAGTGGATAACGTTCCACCACCTTACGTTAAGCAGATTTTCACCATATTTTTTTCTGTTTTTTTGCGTGGATTGCTACTTACAGTTTGGGGACAATCTGTGAAAAATTCCGTTTTTCTCCGGCATCAGATGCACACCTTAAAGGATCTCACGTACATTTTCTCTCAACGTGATACCTGAGATTTCCGTTTTTCCACAGATTTCCACAACGCTTTCCTCTGTTATCTACACGTATATCAACATGTAATCAGCATGTTTCATCTGTTTATCCACATATTGTCCACTTAATTTGGGTTAATTTTCTTCTTGATCGTCTCTACCGTCTTTGCAACAGCTTCATCTGCACTGACATCCTCTGCCACCTTCTTAATCCCATGAACCACCGTGGAGTGATCTCTGCCGCCAAGCACTTTTCCAATGGCTTCCAGCGATGCATCCGTCATATTTTTACACAGATACATGGCAATCTGCCTTGGTTTTGCCACATCATTACTCCGGGATTTTGACAAAATCTGTTCGATACTGATGCCAAAATGCTCCGCAACCACTTCCATAATGAGCTGTGGTGTCACAATGCGGGGCTTGTCCGGTGAAATGATATTCTGCAATTCCTTCTGCGCGATCTCCATGGTGATCTCCGTCTGAACCAGATTGACGTACGCCATCAGCTTATTTAAGGCACCTTCCAGTTCACGGATGTTCGACTTAATATTGACCGCTATGTAATTCAGGATCTCATCACTCAGCTCAAATCCATCCCGCTCCGCTTTCTTTTTCAGGATTGCCATACGGGTTTCATAATCCGGCGAACCGATATCTGCCAGAAGTCCCCATTCAAAACGGGAACGGATGCGTTCTTCTAATGTCTCCATTTCCTTTGGCGGACGGTCACTGGACAAAATGATCTGCTTTTTCGCCACATGAAGTTCATTAAAGGTATGGAAAAATTCTTCCTGCGTGCTTTCTTTTCCTATAATAAACTGCACATCATCGATCAGAAGCACATCGATACTGCGGTATTTCTCCCGAAAACGGCTCATAGCAGTATTATTGCCATTTCTAATCGCCTCAATCAGTTCATTGGTAAATGTTTCCGATGAAACGTACAGCACCTTCATCCCCGGATGATTTTCCTGAATAAAATGTGCAATGGAATGCATCAGATGTGTCTTTCCCAGACCTACACCACCATATAAAAACAGCGGATTGTAGATTTCTCCGGGTGATTCTGCCACTGCCAGCGACGCTGACTGTGCAAACCGGTTATTATTTCCCACTACAAATGTATCGAATGTATAGTTCGGATTCAGGTTCGACCGTTCCGCTTCCTCTGTCGTAGCCTGCCGCGCCGGATGCGGCATTTTGAGTTTTCTGGCCTGCTCCGGAAGAACAAATTCAATCTCATATTCCATCCCGATGATCTCTGCCACTGCAACCTTGAGTGGAAGGTAATACTTCTTATTAATATAAGTAAGTCCCATCTGCTCACTGGAAACCAGTACAAAAATGCGGTTATTCTGGATAGAAAAGATCTGAAGCGGCTTCAACCAGGTATTAAAAGAAATATCTGTCAGCTCATGTTCCCGTTTTACAGTCAGAAGGATCTCACTCCATTTTTCTTCGACTAACTGCATAACTATCTCCATTTCTTTATTAGTAGCGGTAAGTATCCAATGTCTATGATAACTCAAATCGCGCCATTTTTCAATGAAAACTTCCGAACCGTACAGGGGATAATAGACGGGGCAAAAATGGATTTTCGGGCGTTTTACACGTTTTTCTAAAACTTTTCAATTTTCTATTGACTTGTCTGACTTTTTTTGTTATCATCCGAAATGATGCTACGAGGAATGGAGGTGTATCACATATGAAAATGACTTATCAGCCGAAAAAGAGACAGAGAGCGAAAGTTCACGGTTTCAGAAAAAGATGAGTACAGCAGGCGGAAGAAAAGTATTGGCTGCTAGAAGATTAAAAGGAAGAAAAAAATTACAGCTTAGGCCACAACGTTTTGTGGTCTTTTCTTCTCTTTAGACAAATTGTTGTAAATCAGAGGACAAGAGACATGCATTTTTCAGAATCATTAAAAAAGAACAGAGATTTCCGGACAGTTTACCGGGAAGGTAGATCTTATGCAAACAGACTTTTTAGTCATGTATACGCTGAAAAATGACTCGGACAGAAACAGATTTAGGAATTTCCGTTAGTAAGAAAGTTGGTAACAGTGTTGTCCGGCACCATATTACCAGATTAGTAAGAGAAAGTTACAGACTGCATGAAGAGATGTTCCATAGTGGTTGGGACATTGTAGTCATCGCAAGGGCAGGCGCAAAAAACGCATCATATCACGAAATCGAATCCGCATTGCTGCACTTGGGAAATCTTCAGAAAATTATGAACCCCGAAGAAAAGAAGATGGAATCACATTGAAAAAAATATTGATTTTTTTAATAAAATGGTATCGTAAATATATTTCTCCGATGAAAACCACGAAATGTCCGTATTACCCGACCTGTTCCACCTATGGACTGGAAGCGGTAGAGAAGTATGGAGCATGGAAGGGTGGATTACTTGCGCTCTGGCGCATTTTACGCTGTAATCCGTTCTCAAAGGGTGGTTACGATCCGGTTCCATGATTATAGGAGGCAACCAGATGGATTCCTTATTTTTACTTACTCAGAATTCAGGTAAGATTTTAGGACCAATCGCAAAGGTACTCGGTTACCTTATGAACGCAATCTACGCTTTTATGGATAAATTTTTTACACATCCAGAACGTAGGTTTAACAATCATCTTATTTACGATTGTTATCTATCTTTGCTTACTTCCGCTTACCTACAAGCAGCAGAAGTTCTCAAAGATGTCACAGATCATGAATCCTGAGATTCAGGCAATTCAGAAAAAGTATAAAAACCGAAGAGATCAGGCATCTGTTCAGGCAATGAATGAAGAGACACAGGCCGTTTACCAGAAATACGGCGTATCCCCGTCCGGTAGCTGTGTATTTATGCTGATCCAGCTCCCGATCCTGTTTGCTCTCTATCGTGTTATTTACAATGTACCGGCATACATCACAAACGTTAAGAGTACATTTGACGGCGTTGTAACCGGTATTATGGGTACCAGCGGATATCAGGATACCATGAACAGTTTCCTTGAGACAGTTTCCAAGAAAAACTCCGTATTCCGTGGTATTTCTCTGAATTTTTCAGGAACGACTCAGCAGGCTCATGATTCTATCGTTGACGTATTGTACAAATGTACCAGCGATAACTGGACATTACTCCAGGATAAATTCAGCGGTCTGTCAGATGTTATTGCAAGTACCCAGTCTGCAGTAGAGCATTTTAATAACTTCCTCGGAATCAATATCGTATATTCTCCGAAGACAATTATTACAACAAGTGCTCACGAAGGACATTATGTACTGATTATTCTGGCTTTACTTGTACCGATCCTTGCAGCTTTAACACAGTTCCTGAATATCCGTCTGATGCCACAGGCAGCTTCAAACGGCGGACAGCAGGAAGCTATGGCAGGTCAGATGAAGATGATGAACTACATGATGCCTTTATATTCTGTATTCATCGTATTCTTCCTTCCGGTCGGTGTTGGTATCTACTGGATCGCAGGTTCCGTAATTCGAAGCTTCCAGCAGTTCCTTCTGAACAAGCATTTTGATAAGATGGATCTTGAGAAAGTGATCAAAGAGAACCAGGCAAAAGCAGCTGCAAAGAATAAGAAGAAAATTGAGAAAAAAGGCGTAGCCGGCGAACAGATCGCAAACGCTGCCAAAGTAAACACTCGTAATATCCAGTACAGATCTATGGCAGACAAAGCAGCTTCCGTTTCCACAAAAGATGTGAAACAGGATACAAACAAAAAATACAAAGAGGGAAGCATGGCTTCCAAAGCAAATCTTGTAAAAGATTTTAATAACAAAAATACAAAATAGGGGAGGGCATTGTAATGGATTTTATCGAATTTACAGGAAAAACTGTTGATGATGCACTTACAAACGCTCTGGTTGAGTTTGGCGTAACAAGCGATCAGATTGAGTATGAAGTGTTAGAAAAAGGCAGTTCAGGATTTCTTGGATTCAACAGTAAACCGGCAAAGATCAAAGCCCGTAAAAAATATACCGTTGTAGATCATATCAGAAATTTCCTTTCTCAGGTATTTGACGCTATGGGACTGGAAGTTGAGATTCTGATCAAACCTTCCGATGAAGAAAATGTATACGATGTAGAGCTGAAAGGCAATGAGATGGGTGTTCTGATCGGCAAACGTGGTCAGACACTTGACTCTTTACAGTACCTTACAAAACCTCGCGATCAACAAACATTCTGAGACTTATACCAGAGTAAAACTTGATACAGAGGATTACCGTAAGAGAAGAAAAGAGACACTGGAAAATCTCGCAAGGAATATTGCTTACAAAGTAAAACGTACGAAAAAAGCAGTATCCCTTGAGCCGATGAACCCATTTGAGAGACGTGTGATCCATTCCGCATTGCAGAATGACCGTTACGTTTCTACACACAGCGAAGGTGATGAGCCTTACAGACATGTTGTAATTACATTAAAAAGACAGTAATTTTTGAGTTTATTTTAAATTAAAAAACTTTCAGCAAAGACGGATGTGGACACGGATAATTTTCTGTGTCTGCTGCGCCGCTTATATCCGCTTCCTTCCGCGAACTCACTTGCAAAACCAGCAAGCTCAAACACACTCACGGAAGCGGGCTATGCTCGCAGCCACGATGAAAATTAACCTATCGTCCGGCATCCGTCTTTTGCTGAAAGTTTTCTTTACGTTATGAAATAAAAATATTATAATAAAAAACAAGATGCATAATTGTGAGAGTACGAAGTACGAAACAATTCGTATGGCATCTTTTGACCCCACCATCTAATTTATTTTCTATTAGATACTTTCGGATTCTTTGATTATAACAAAATAACTATTTTGAAATGTTCCGAAAGTATATTAATATTTAATCTGAGAGAAGAACACAAATATGAAAACTGATACAATCGCAGCGATTGCAACAGCCATGTCTAATTCCGGTATCGGAATCGTCCGCATCAGCGGTGACGAAGCATTAGAAGTTGCAGATCGCATTTTTCGTCCAAAAAAGGGAAGCCGCAAGGTTTCCGATATGGAGACACATACCATCCATTATGGCTATGTGGTAGACGGTGAAGAAGTAGTAGATGAAGTTATGCTTCTGATCATGAAAGCACCGCGCAGTTATACCTGCGAAGATACCATCGAAATCGACTGTCACGGTGGTGTTCTGGTTATGAAAAAAATACTGGAAACAGTTTTAAAATATGGAGCCCGCCCGGCAGAACCGGGAGAGTTTACCAAACGGGCATTCTTAAACGGACGTATTGATCTGTCCCAGGCAGAGTCCGTAATCGACGTAATTAACGCCCAAAATGAACTGGCGCTAAAGAGCTCCGTCAGCCAGTTACAGGGCGCCGTTTTGGAGAAAATAAAGGACATCCGTGCCGTTGTACTGCATGAGATCGCCTTTATCGAATCCGCTCTGGATGATCCGGAGCACGTTTCACTGGATGGCTATCCGGAGCAGTTACGTGGGATCATGAGCGATGCCCACTCCAAAGTAAAAAAACTGCTGGATTCTTCCGATAACGGAAAAATGTTAAAAGAAGGTATCAACACCGCCATCGTCGGAAAACCAAACGCCGGAAAATCCTCCCTGCTGAATATTCTGGTGGGAGAGGAGCGTGCCATTGTTACAGAGATTGCCGGTACAACACGCGATATTCTGCAAGAGCAGATTCAGATCGGTGGCATTGGATTAAACGTCATTGATACTGCCGGGATCCGCGACACAGAAGATATTGTTGAAAAAATCGGTGTCAACAAATCCAGAGAATATATTGAAAAAGCAGACTTGATCATCTATGTTAGTGGATTCCTCTACAGAACTGGATGAAAACGACCAGGAGATCATTGAAGCCATTCAGGATAAGAAAGCAATCGTTCTGTTAAATAAATCCGATCTGGATGCCAAGACTGATGCAGCCATTTTACAGGAACGTTTAGACAAACCGATTCTTTCCTTTCAGCAAAAAATAACACCGGAATCCATGAGCTGGAAAAACTCATTGAGGAGATGTTTTTCAGTGGAAAACTGTCCTTCAATGATGAAGTATATATCACAAAATATCCGTCAGAAAAAATGCTCTGGCAGAGGCAGAGAGCAGCCTGAAAATGGTGTTACAGAGCATAGACGACGGAATGCCGGAAGATTTCTTTACCATTGATATGATGAATGCCTATGAGGTCTTAGGCACGATTATCGGCGAATCTGTGGGTGAGGATCTGGTAAATGAGATCTTCAGTAAATTCTGTATGGGTAAATAAACTAACAGGATTTAGCTCAATTATTGTTTTGTGAAATAATAATTAGATTATGAACAAGTACTATAAGTAGATTACAAATATCTACTCGGATAAATTCTCTTTGTAAAAACATGGAGTAATGTTTATTTTGTATATTGTTTGTATGTTATATAATCAATAGAAAATATGATAGTATTTTCCATTTGTTATATAGCAGTTGTAATATAAAGTAATATTTCTATGAGGAAAAATATATGCCAGTTATAAAAGAAAATTATGATGTTTGTATCGTCGGCGCAGGTCATGCGGGCTGCGAAGCAGCCCTTGCCTGCGCACGACTGGGACTGGAAACCATTCTTTTTACCATCAGCATTGAAAGCGTAGCCATGATGCCGTGTAATCCGAATATCGGAGGCAGCTCCAAAGGTCATCTGGTGCGCGAAATCGATGCCTTAGGCGGTGAGATGGGCGTCAATATCGACCATACCTTTATCCAGTCTAAAATGTTAAATAAATCAAAAGGACCTGCCGTTCATTCCCTGCGTGCACAGGCGGACAAAGCCGATTACAGTGCCAGAATGAGACAGGTATTGCAAAACACCGACCATCTGACACTGCGTCAGGCAGAGGTTACCGAATTAATGGTAGAAGATAAGCAAATTCGTGGTGTGAAAACGTTTTCAGGAGCAGAGTATTATGCAAAAGCGGTCGTACTTTGTACCGGTACTTATCTGAAAGCCCGCTGTCTTTACGGAGATGTGGTCAATCACACCGGGCCAAACGGACTGCAGGCAGCTAACCATCTGACCGATTCCCTGGTTGCAAATGGAGTAGAAATGTTCCGTTTCAAAACAGGTACACCGGCACGTATCGACAGACGTTCCGTTGATTTTTCCAAAATGCAGGAACAGCTCGGCGATGAGAGAGTCGTACCGTTCTCATTTACAACCAATCCGGATGATGTACAGATCGATCAGGTCAGCTGCTGGTTGACCTATACCAACGAAAAAACACATGAGATTATCCGCGAAAATTTAAGCCGATCCCCGCTTTTTTCCGGCATGATCGAAGGAACCGGTCCTCGTTACTGTCCGTCTATCGAAGACAAAGTAGTGAAATTTGCAGATAAAAACCGCCATCAGGTATTCATTGAACCAGAAGGAATTCACACCAATGAAATGTATATCGGCGGTATGTCCAGCTCCCTTCCTGAAGATGTACAGTATGCGATGTACCACACTGTACCGGGATTAGAGAATGTCAAGATTGTAAGGAATGCCTACGCAATTGAGTATGACTGTATCAATCCGCGTCAGCTGTATCCGTCTCTGGAATTTAAGGAAATCTCCGGTCTGTTCAGTGGTGGACAGTTTAACGGAAGTTCCGGATATGAAGAAGCAGCAGCTCAGGGACTGATTGCCGGAATCAATGCTGCTATGAAAGTAAAAGGTAGAGAACCGCTGATTCTGGATCGTTCCGAATCCTACATTGGCGTATTGATCGATGATCTGGTTACAAAAGAAAACCATGAACCATACCGTATGATGACTTCCCGTGCAGAATACAGACTGTTACTCCGTCAGGATAACGCTGATCTGCGTCTGACCAGACACGGTTACGAAGTCGGATTAATTCCGCAGGAACGTTATGACTATGTTGTAAAAAAGGAACAGCTCATCGAAGAAGAAGTACAGCGTGTGGAAAATGTTCATTTAGGAGCATCTGCACCGGTACAGAAATTGATGGCAGAGTACAACAGCCAGCCACTCAATACCGGTACATCCCTTGCAGAACTGATTCGCCGTCCGGAATTAAATTATGATGTTTTGGCACCGATTGATCCGGAACGTCCGGAACTGACAGAGGACGTCCGCGAACAGGTAAATATCAATATTAAATATGACGGATATATCAAACGCCAGATCAAACAGGTAAAACAGTTTAAGAAACTGGAAAGCAAAAAGCTGCCGCCAAACTTTGATTACAATCAGATCAGCGGTTTACGCATGGAAGCACAGCAGAAACTGAACCTGTATCAGCCGATCTCCATCGGACAGGCTTCCCGTATTTCGGGTGTGTCCCCGGCGGACATTTCTGTCATTTTAGTATATTTGGAACAATTACACTATCAGCAGAAAAAAGAACAAGAACAGGATAAATAAACGTATGAGTTATGATCTGACCAAATTCAAACACGGTCTGGAAGAACTGAACATCACTCTGACAGACGAACAGATAGAACAGTTTCTGCAGTATTATGAAATGCTTGTAGAAAAAAATAAAGTAATGAACCTTACTGGCATTACAGAATACGAAGAAGTCATTCAGAAACATTTTCTGGACAGTCTTTCTCTGATCCGCGTGATTCCGGATATTGCCAGTCAGAAACTGACCGTCATCGATCTTGGAACCGGTGCCGGTTTCCCAGGTATTCCGTTAAAAATTGCATTTCCGGAATTAGAGATTACCCTGATGGATTCTCTGAACAAAAGAATCCTGTTCCTTCAGGAAGTGATCGATGCACTTGGCCTAAAAAAAGTATCTGCCGTTCACGGAAGAGCAGAAGAGATGGCTTCCAATGCTACGCACAGACAGCAGTATGATCTCTGTGTTTCACGTGCAGTCTCCAATCTGGCAGTACTTACAGAATACTGTTTGCCATTTGTAAAAAAAGGCGGATTATTTGTTTCCTACAAATCCGCAGATTCTGATGCAGAAATTCAGGAAGGAAAGAAGGCGATTTCTATTCTTGGTGGAAAACTTACTTCCGTAGACAAATTCCAGTTACCAGATTCCGATCTGAGACGTGCACTGGTTTGTATTAAGAAAGTAAAAGATACACCAAAGAAATATCCAAGAAAAGCAGGTACACCTGCAAAGTTACCACTTAAATAACAAATATATGGTATAAAAAATATAAGAGAGAAAATATATTGATTACACTTGACGAATGACAAAATCACAAAATAATAAAATTGTAATAGAAATAGAACTGTTGTTGAAAAATAGCAGTCTATTTTTCTGAATTTTATCAGTCAAAAAATGACACAACAGAAATGTTTCACGTGAAACATATTTGCTGTGTCTTTTTATCATTATGAGTGAAGAATAATATTTACCAGATGTACAAATTTATCCGGTGCTTCCATCTGTGGAAGACAAGTAGTATTCGGAATATATGCATCTTCAATCGCTGGATTGAACTCCTGATAATCATTAATAACATCTTCAATAAACGGATGCTCTTTTCCACCGATCAGACAAATGCTGTTGTTGATCTTTTTAATTGCAGATACCACATTGATATTGGTGTAATAACTTTTGATACTTGCAAGCAGATATTTTCCACCGCCATCACCAATATGTGCTGCCTGATAGTAAGTCTGGATCGTTTTTTTCAGAAACCATGTGTCCTTTGTAATAGTAGTTATTTACAAATGCATCAATGATCCGGTTCTTACTTACTTCCATATTATAAATAAACGTACCGATAATTGGCAGTTCAATCAGGAACTTCAGCATATTTTTCTACGTCCCGGTGCTTTTGCCAGTTCGTACAAGTCAGTTGGTGTTACTCCGATGATCTTATCATAGTATTTAGATTCCATCTGACATCCCATAATTACAAAAGAAAGGGAATCTCCTGTAGCAATAACATCTGTCTTTTCTTCAATTACTGCATGGATAAAATCATTTACTAACTGAACATATAAATAATTGGTGTATGTCATATTCGGTTTTTCAGAGCGTCCACATCCTAATAAATCAATGGCATATACGGTATGATCCTCAGACATTTTTTTTGATCACTGCTTTCCACTCATAAGAAGATGAGGTCGGATCCAGATCATGGATCAGTAATACAGGCTTTCCTTTTCCGCTTTTTGTATAATAGATATTTCCATATTTCCAGTGATAATATTTTCCACCACCGGTCGGTAAATGGTCTGTCATATGTGAGAAAACACTGATCAGCTTATTAATAATAATAATCAGACCAGCTACAATACATAGTAATAATGCGCTATTCTTAATATGCTTTTTCATCAATAAACCCCTTTCGCATTTAATCATTTTAATACCTATATTTATAATCCATTGCCCCTTGAGATACAAATACTTTTTTTTACAAGAATGCTCCGGCATTCTTTGTTGCGAGGTGCGCGTCATGCAATTGCATGACATACTTCAACTGCGCACCTCTGTAATCCTGCCGGAGGCTATATCAGATGGGGGATTGGCTCCCACCACTGATACTAGCTTGTTTCTCACCACC
>ENA-OQBV01001475-OQBV01001475.1-human-gut-metagenome-genome-assembly--contig:-NODE-1475-length-11531-cov-2.945984_pt1 | contig 11531 bp, 9 predicted proteins | sample MGYA00242750_ERZ504559 | MGnify/ENA primary metagenome ERZ504559 (study PRJEB26092, sample SAMD00036230) | human gut metagenome | host: Homo sapiens | study: EMG produced TPA metagenomics assembly of...
CTCAATTCGATTGACTGAAATAAGTCTGTAATTCAGCCTTCTTTTGTCAAATGTTCCTGCTTCATCCGTTCCTGACAGTGTGAACACAATTTTTCCAACGGATACGAGGGGCCTCATCCCCACCTAAATGGATATAGCTGGAGGGGAAAAGTTCCACCACCTCATCCAGAATATCCTGCATAAAGGTAAAAGTAGATTCCTTAGTACAATAAATGTCATTGAAAACACCCCAACGGCCTTCCACCTCAAAAGGTCCTCCGGTACAGGAATATTCAGGATAAGCAGTCAGTGCCGCCACGCTATGTCCCGGCATTTCTATCTCAGGAATAATTTCCACAAAACGCTTCTTGGCATACGCCACCACTTCTTTGATATCTTCCTGTGTATAAAATCCACCATAGCGTTTGGTATTCCATTCAGTAGGATTGTCCCACATATATCCCACAATCGTTTTCTTACGGTAACCTCCGACGGTAGTCAGTTTGGGATATTTCTTGATTTCGATACGCCATCCCTGGTCATCAGTCAGATGCCAATGAAGGATGTTCAATTTATGAAAAGCAAGCAAGTCGATGTGACGCTTTACATCTTCCTTAGGAATGAAGTGGCGGGAAACATCAAGCATCACTCCGCGATAAGAGAATGCAGGCGAATCTTCTATCACCACACAAGGGATGTTCCATTTTATTTTTTCCGCCACCTGCTTGTCACTTTCAATGGCAGAAGGTAATAATTGGCGCAAAGTTTGAAAAGCATAGAAAATGCCTTTAGGGGTTTTGGCATCTATATGGATAGAAGATGAAGAGACTGTCAGCTTGTATGATTCCTCATTGGGAAGAGCTGTGTTAAGCCGGCAACGAATCACATTGGAAGAACGGGGAGTGGAAGAGACCTCCAATGAGAACCCGGCAGCCGTATCAAACAAATCATTCCAGAAAGATACGGCATTGCGCATCTCCTCGTTATCTACTGACAACGTAATTACAGTTTTGTCATTTACCGTAAAATTGCCTCTTTTTTCGATGCACTTTTGCGGCATCGGGATAATGGAAACCGATGCCTGCAAAGTGCCGAATAACAACACTAAAAATGAAAAGGTTAGAATTAATTTCTTCATGGTTTATTTTTTATTTGTTGGATAATTCGGACTATATAAAAGATTTTTATTGCGGATGACCAACTTGCCGTCTTTCACCCACTCTTCCCCTCTTTCCTGCAAATGTCCGGCCATCGCTTTCCGCATCTTTTCCAATGTCTTTCCGGAAGCCTTGGCTTTTGACAAATCATGCAATTCGTATGGGTCTTTTGACAAATCGAACAATTGTTCCTCACCTGTACGGAAAAACCAGATATACTTTATTTTCCCATCCGTCAAAGCACACCAATAATTATCCGCCCAATAAGCGGTGGAATGTTCTATATCAATATATTCACGCCAGGGAGCTTTCCCTTTTTCCAATAAAGGAAGTAAAGACAGACCGTCTATTTCTTCCGGAATCCGGCAGCCGTTCAATGCCAGAAAAGTAGGAAGCAAGTCGCGTAACTCCACCGGAGCCTCTATTTTTTCACCGGGTTTCAGGCTACTTTTCATGTTTTCGGGTAACTTTATAATAAAAGGAATAGCTGCCGAACCTTCATAAGCATACGTTTTACGCCACAAATGATGATCTCCCAACATATCGCCATGATCGGCAACAAAGCATATCAGCGCATTGTCATACATTCCTTTCTTTTTCAGTTCATCCACAATGCGCCCTACCTGCTCATCAATAAAAGTAACCGAAGCGTAATAATACTTACGGGAATTCCGGGCATATTCCACTCCATAGTTTCCTACAGCCGCTTCAGGATTTTTTTCGGGATGAGTATCTATTGCCAGATCTTTACACCAGTCACCTACAACGGGAGCGGGTATTTTTCTGCCCTCATACTTATCCACTATTCGCCGGGGAGGATCATACGGACTATGCGGACGGGCAAAAGACACTTTCAAAAACAAAGGCCGTTCAGAAGAATAACCTTTTATCGCCTCCACCGCCCTGTCTCCTGTCCATACGGTAGGATGCAAGCGCTCGGGCAAAGCATACGCTTTCGCTCCGTGGGCATTCCACTCCACCCCTGTACTGTCGGGATTCAGGCCGAAAGCCTGCGTATTGAACCATTTACGATAATCACTCATAAAATAAGGAGACTCCACACGTCCGCTTTCATCCAGAATAGTCACTTCGAATCCATGCAACACATTCTGCGGATGCCAATGCATCTTTCCTATTCCCAATGTATGATAGCCCAAGTCTTTCAACATCTGCGGCATTTCATAAGGATAATGCTCCGCCACCTGTCCATATCCTAACAAGCCATGATGCCAGGGAGACATACCCGTCAGCATACCCGCACGTGCCGGAGTACTGCTTGGAGCAGCCGTATAGGCATTACAAAACAAATGCCCATCGGCTGCCAAGCGATCCACATTTGGAGAAATCACAGCTTCATTTCCCGCACATCCCAATGCATCCCAACGTTGTTGGTCAGTCATTATCAAGATGATATGCGGTTGCTTTTTTTCCGGTTGTGCAGCCTGTCCGGACATAGCGGACAAACCAAGGCTACCGGCCATACACCATCCTACATAGTTATACTTTTTCATTACTTATCAGTTTTTAGAAAATAAAATGTTTAATTCCGCTACCCCCATGCTCTTTTTGACCATCCACTGTTGACAAGGCATGGAAACGGATGTAGCGTCCTTTATGCGTCTGCCGGAAAATTACCTGCTGTTCTACAGGATTGTTCTGAATATTGGCAAACTCTCCACGGGCTGCCTCTTCCCATCGGATTCCATCCAAAGAGATCTCAATCATATATTTTACAACAATTCCATTAGCCCATCGTGCCTGATCAGGCAGATAGCTTATACCGGTCATTTCCTTTGCTGATTGCAAGTCAACCTCAAGCACATCTTTTCCAACCCAAGTTGTATGCTGGTTTTCATCAAAAACAAGCGTACCGGCTTTATCAGGCAAGGTGCTCCAATGAGCCTTACTGCCGGTAAAAGTACGCGTAACAGTTGTTGACTTTTTCTTTCCGTCCACTGCTATCGCTTTAATAATCCGATCACCGTCTGCCGGAACAGGCGACTGGTAACGAGGGCTTACACCAGGTTGTGGCTCTTTACCATCTGTAGTATAATAGATAGAAGCATCCTTATTGCTGCATACCAACTTCACCTCTCCATTCTTATTTCTGGTAATCACAGGAGCATCCAGCGGAGTTTCCGCTTTAAAGACCTGTATTTCTGCCAGACAAGGTGCCTCCCATGCATCTGTTATCCGTATTCGCAGACGTGAAGCAGTGACTTCGGGAAAACGCAGAATCCGTTTATAACCGATAGTAGTCTGTTCATCCAATTTCTGCCAATTCCCATTATCAAAATATTCTACAACAAACTGCTTTACTCTTTGCCCTTTCTCAATAAACTCTTGCAATAACAAACGGTTGAAAGTTAATTCTTTTCCAAAATCCACTTCCAGTACAGGCGTTTTTGTATCAGCTTCCCAATATGTACCTCGGTTGCCATCCAAAGTATATTTCAACTTCTTACGGTTCTTGCCCGTTACTTTCATTTTCTGATTAACGAGATTCTTCTTTAGTTCAGAGGTATATCGCCGATACCATTCTACCAAACGCAAGGAATCCTGCTCAGGAATCAATCCTTCTTGATTGGGGGTCAGATTAAGCAATAACAAACTGTTACGTCCCACACTCTCATAATAAATGTCAGTCAATTGGGACAATGATTTCAGTTTATGGTCTTCCGAAGCATGATAATACCAACCGGGACGGACAGATACATCGGTTTCTGAAGGAATCCATAACGTACCATCCGCATGTCCACGCATCCACTGCTTACCATTTGGTATTCCCTTATCATAAAGCTCCGGCTTTCTCACTGTACTCCAATGTTCTTCCAAAGCATATCCTTCCTCATTGCCTACCCAGCGAATGTTCTGTGCACTTCCACCATGCACCACACAGTTGGGTTGCAATTCATATACCATTTCTGTCAAAGATTCCCATGGATAGTAATCTGCGGCAATCTTTCGGGTATGTAAGGAATCTGTACTATAATAACCACGTCCCCCATTGGCGCCATCAAACCAAAACTCATACAATTCCCCATAATTAGTCAGCAATTCGCGCAACTGATTGCGGAAGTAAGTGATGTATTCCGGTTTTCCATAATCAGGATGGTTACAATCCCAAGGAGAAAGGTACAATCCCACTTTCATCCCATACTCATGGCAAGCATCCACAAATTCGCGTACCAAATCGCCTTTTCCGTTCTTCCATGGAGAATTCTTCACACTGTATTCCGTATAAGCCGACGGCCACAAACAAAACCCGTCATGATGCTTGGCAGTAAGGATCACTCCTTTCAGTCCCGCTTCTTTACAAGTCCGTATCCATTGACGACAGTCTAACTTAGTCGGATTAAAGATGGCAGGGGACTCGTTGCCATATCCCCACTCCATATCCGTATAAGTATTCACGCTAAAATGAACAAATGCCGTTGTTTCCATCTGCTGCCATTGCAATTGTACCGGTGTAGGTACAGGCAAGGTCTGTGCCTTTACCGGAAAGCATAAAACTCCCAGTATGACACTTAATAAGAATGTCTTATTCATTGTCTTTATTTTACAAAGTCTGTATCGTTATATTGGATTTGCAATTTCTTCAACTCCGCCTGCATATCAGCCAATACTTCACTATAAGCAGGATCATTGATTACATTGTGCATCTCGGCAGGGTCTTTTTCCAAGTCATAAAGTTCCCATGCATCAATGTCATTGTAGAAGTGAATCAATTTATAAGGGTCTGTACGTACTCCATAGTGACGTTTCACCATGTGTTCGGCAGGATATTCATAAAAATGATAATATAATGATTTACGCCAGCCCGCAGGCTTCTTTCCTTTCAATAAAGGTAACAAAGACTCGCCTTGAATATCTTCGGGTACTTTTACACCTGCCAGTTCCAGGAAAGTAGGTGCATAGTCTATATTCTGTACCATTTCAGTTATATCACCTTTCCTGTCAAATCCTTTCGGCAAACGCATTATCAACGGAGTACGCATGGATTCCTCATACATGAAACGCTTGTCAAACCATCCGTGCTCTCCCATATAAAATCCTTGGTCTGATGTATAGACAACTAATGTATTATCCAGCAACCCGTTTTCTTCCAGATAATTGAGCACACGTCCTACATTATCATCCAGTGATTTGACTGTTTTCATATAGTCGCGCATATAACGTTGGAATTTCCAATTAGCCAAATCCTTTCCTTGCGGATTCTTCTGATAAAAATCATCGATCACAGGACCGTAGAATGCATCCCACGCGGCACGCTGTCTTTCGTCCATACGTCCGATAAAGCTTTCATACAATGATTTCAAACGGGATTCCTTGTCAGGGCGGAGCATTTTCAGATCATATATCATATCCATATCTTTCACAATACTCATCTCCTGAGCCGCAGCTGCGGAACGGCCCTCATAATCGTCAAAGAAATTATCGGGTAAAGTAAATTCTTTATCTTCGTATAAGGCTAGATTACAGGTATCCGCCATCCAATTACGATGAATAGCCTTATGATGAATAAGCAGACAGAAAGGTTTTTCTTTATCGCGCTTATTTTCCATCCAGTCTATGGCATCATCGGTAATCAGATTAGTGATGTACCCATGTCTCTGAATGGTATCATTGGTTTGTGTGATGAAATCCGGATTATAATAATCACCTTGTCCGGGAACTATTTCCCAATAAGTAAAGCCTGTCGGCAAACTTTCCAAATGCCATTTCCCAATTAATGCAGTCTGATAACCCGCTTTCTGCAATAGTTTCGGAAAAGTTTGCTGCGATGAATCAAATACGCAGGTAGAGTTATCATAAAATTTATTCTCACAACTATGTTTGCCCGTAAGCATACAAGCACGACTAGGGCCACTCAGAGAGTTTGCGACAAAACTGTTTGTAAAACGTACCCCCTCATTGGCTATCCGATCCAAATTGGGTGTATCCATATAACGTTTGTCATAGCAACTCATCATTTGAGCTGTATGATCGTCCGTCATAATATAGACAATATTCAAAGGTTTTTCTGTTTACCGGCTCCGTACAGCCGGTCAGAGCGGATATCGCCAATAGTCCGCCATAAATCAATTTGTTTTGATGTTCCATTTAATGGTAATGACTTAAAGTTTAAAAATAAGTTGATCCTTTGTCGCCAAACAAAGGTACTCTCTATTTATATGGCAATCGGGAAAGGAATTGTTCCTAAAGAAATAAGATATTTTTTTATAAGGTTTGAAAGTTTATCATCACACTCTTTCATTTGGATAAATCGCATCCGATTTTCTCAAATGGAAGCCGGGGGAATCCATTGATCCGTTGATAAATGAGCGCATCATCCTTAAATCCCTTCAACGGATCAGCAGCATCCACAAACCCTGGATCCGAACCGGTAGCCCAATTGTTATACAATTCCAGCCATTCGCTCTGTCCGCGCACCACATTTCCTATCTTATAAAACAAGTTTCCTTCTATCACATTGCCTTTTGGATAAGAAGTGTCATTGTCCCAATATGCAGCGAGCAAAGGATAGGCCGTACTGTAAGGAGGATTTTTTATAATTGACTGTTTGCAAACGCTGATCAATTATCGCACCTTTCTCTATCATGAATTTGCCCCAGCCCTGCATACGCGCATCTATATGAATGGCAACAGGAGAATCTATAAATATATTATGCCGGTAATGATTATTATGTCCCCCACCGATTAGTACCGGCAAAGACCCTGCTTTGTGATAAATATTACCATAAACTTCCGCTCCGCAAGCTCCGTCATCATGATAAGTAGCCGTTACACGATGGCGCGGACTCAATTCATGAAAATAACAATAACGGATAACATTTCCCTGCTCCGAAGGATCACGACCATAATAAACAGCTCCCTGATCATCGACTTCAGAACACACATTCGTTATGTCACACAGTTCTATCACATGGTTATTTCCATGAAACAGGATAGCCATGCTGGGCGCATCATAGATGTCACATTTAGAGATGCGGTTACCCACACCATCCATCCATATTCCGGGACGATAGGATTTCTCAATCCGGTTATAATCATGTATCCGGCAATTCTCCACATAGTTTCCGGCAGGGGTCAATGAGGCTCTGTCTCCTCCTCCCAGACTGATACCTCCGGCACCTACATTATAAATATGACAATCCACGACTCCGTTTTCCGTTCCTCCTTCGCGGTTGAACAGGATGTTCTGATAAACCGTTCCCATCAAATCACCCACGACACGCGAAGCTGGATTGCCTCCCGACTCGTGCCCTCTTTGGTTACCAGCCTTCAACGTTCCCTTTCCGATGGATACGCCCACTCCGCCCATATTGCGTATAATGCAATTCTTAATTAAAGCACGATGGGTATTCTCCATATAGACACCGATATGCCTGCCATACTCGAAAGTGATGCCTTGTACCTTCACATCTTTGCAATGCTCTATAGCCAGCAAGGGCCCTTCCAATAAAGAAACACTCCAATTTTCCATCTTTCCGGCAAGCGGATATACATACATCTTCCCTCTCCCGGCATCAATCACGTATTCGCCCGGCCCATCCAGTTCCTCCAGCAGGTTCAAGGCAAACCATTGACGCCAAGGCGCACCTGTCATAAATCCATATACCGTATGCTGCCCTGTATGAATCATTTTATGTATCGTGTCAATGCTTTCCACACAAATCATGTCATCGGCATAACCGTGCGCAAAGTATCCGCTTATCCACATATTCTCTACCGATTTCCAACTCGAAGGGCGCTCTTCCTGATATCCGGATACAGGGAAAGGAGCCTCTTTCCCTTCCTTAGCCATCCCCGATTCCTGTATTTTTTCCAATCATAACCGTAGAGTCATTCGGTCAACGGGCTATTCGCAGAGGCTGGCCATCCGCAAAGATTTCCGTCCATGCCGCCTGGCTGGGCCTTCCGAAACCTGTAGCGTGCAGGGCCACCAGCTCCATCCGGTTTTTCTTGAAGTCAAACTCTCTTATCAGACTTGCGGGCAGAAGCGGATCGCCCAAGCGGAAGTCACTGGGAAAATAACGGATAGGATCCCCTTCCTTCCGTTCCTCCGGAATAATTTTATATGATTTCTCCGGCGCATTCGGATTATGGGGATCCGCATCCTCGCCTATCGTCCAGTTAATTCCGATCTGGCATTGCGGCTCACGGCTTTTGATGGTTCTGTATATGCCTTCTACCGGCCAGCGATAACCGGGTTTCACCCAACTTCCATCAAACCAGAACTCCACTATTTTAGTATATTTTTCCGTGATGTCCATCAGTTCGTCCAATTGCTTCAACATGTATGTATTGTACTTCCTGTCCGACTCCACATTGTCAACATCCGCATTGACTTTCCTGTCCCACAACGAGTAATACAGTCCCAGCTTCATGCCTTGTCTCTTACATTCCCTAGCTACGGCTTCAATCACATTCGTTTTATTTCCCGAACTTGCCACGTCATAATCAGTATATTTACTGTCCCAAAGACAAAAGCCCTCATGATGTTTTGCCACCAAGATGATATACTTCATACCGGCATCTTTCGCTGTCTTCACCCATTGACAGGCGTCAATCTCCGCAGGGGCATAAGTTTCCACCGGAAAAGATCCGTCTGACCATTCCACATCATGGAATGTATTGATACCAAAATGAATGAACATACCATACTTGCGCTTGATCTGATCTTTCTGGTATTTTGAAGGTTTTTCAGAAGGTATTGCAGTTGAGATACCCGGTTGTGCCTGTGCTACTTCCAACGAGCACAAGAATAAAAATAATAATAACAGTTTTTTCATATTGATTTATTTTTAGAATAAGTCTTGCTTTTTATCTCCATTCATCCGATTTATACACACCGATGACAGCATAACCTCATGCCTTATCCCTCACCTTGCGCACGTTACTTTCAGACCGGAAACAGAATAGAGATTATAGTCCATATCCACTTTGCTTTCAATAACAGCAAAACAAAAAGTCTTTTATTTAATGGCAATTGTGCGGGGGATATTCCTAAATCAAGGAATCTCTTTATTGTGAACTTTCCGCATAATTTAACGAATAAAGTTCGCTTTTTCACGAACTTTCAAGAAAGGACTTCTAATTCTCCTATCCCATGTGGTAATTAAGGGTATCTAGCATTCCACTACCCTATATACATTCCCTTTGACAGTATGCACCCGCCCAACAGAGGCAGAATGCGGCTCAGACTGTAAGCGGTCATGCTCCTTATGACCGAAGGATGAATGGATTTCATACGCCCGAACAACTGGGTGACGGAAAAGGTCAGTACCTTCTGCAGATCATCCTCTACCATAGCGAAGCGGAAGCAGAGGCGGAATACTCCTCTTCGGGTACGTGTTTGTAGAACTTTAGCATAGTGCAGATGGGGGTCGGGCACATCGTTTTCCAGACATGCCACTTCGGTTACCTCGGTCAGTACATTGAAACAGAAGTGGTAGTGGGAGGTGAGAAAGGTGGTCACTTCCTGCATCAAGGAATGCGGCTTAGCCTTCTTCTACACGTCTTTCAAGTGAGCAGAATTCTCCTCTGCTTTTCTGGCTGAAGCTGTCGAAAGGACTGATTCCACTTTTTTGCCGGGATTTCTCCTGAAAAACTATTCTTGTTATCCTGCAAGTTGCCTTTACCATTTTCAGCAAAGGTAGCGGAACTTGGCACAAGTTATGGCGAATCTTGGTACAGGATACAGTGCATCTTAGTACAAGTTGCGGTAGAACTTGATACACAGTACATACGTATATACAGGCATACGTTACCGTATGTACAGCCCGACACATACATACGTGTAGACTCATACGTCAGTAACGTGACAGGTGACAGGTCACATGTTACTAATGTTACCGGATATGTTGCTTTGGTCGTTTACTTCAAAAGAACCGGTCGTTTTTTTTAAAATGTCCTTATGTTTTTGGTAAATGCCAGCACCTTTACTTAAAAGGTCAGCATGTCTTGATGAAAAAGCCGGCATGTTTCATGAACCAGCTTAGCTGGTCCGACGGACAAGCCTATCATGTCCGGCAAACCAGCCAAGTCGGTTCATTACACTATCCTCTCACTATGCAGGTGTTCACTTTTCTCCTTTCATTCTGTCATTTCATTTAAAACACACTAGTTATCAATTGGTTAAAAACTGTAAGATCTCCCCTCATTCCCGTTTCATCTGTAGATTCTCCTCCCTTCACAGGAAGGAGTGAAGATACAGAGTGGAGGAAACTGAAAGGGGATGACGGGAAGTCCTGTCACTGCCGGAACGCCTGTCAGCAGGGCGTTTTCAAAAGTAGATGAAAGGAAGAAAGAAGAATCTATCTGTTCAAAACCAGTCACGTATACTATCAGTCTTTTAGATCAGCAAAACCTTGCAAAGTGGATTGGTCAGCAGGATGAATAGACCCATCTCCGCGAAGAGCAATATTCAACAAATAATTAGCTTTATTTTTCTGTGCATAATCATATTCAGCCTTCACTTTCACTGTAAAGATTCATTTTTCACCTCCACATTGAAAATCATTCCAGCCACTAACCTTTCCCAATCTTCTTTTTCCCAATTGTTTCACCTTCATATTAGGCTTGCCAGAATACACTTCTTTAACCAAAGTTTCCGTACCAACGAGCCGAACAACATACTCTTCACCTGTTTGGGTAGAGAAAGCCAATACACCATTCCCTCCTGTCTTTACGGAAACTTTCCTGCCATCCCTGCATCTCAACACTTCACATTTCTTGTCACCCCAAGGATTCTGTAATCGACAAAGATTCCCTTTTAAACTCTTCACACCTACTTGTGTAACCTCAGCCGAATTATTCCTACTTGCAGAAACGAGAAATGCCCCTCTTGCCAACAAAATAAATGCCATAGGAATAGAATCCCATGCAGCAGGCACAGCAGGGAACACTCTGATTTTCTCCTCGTTGCTTTGGAGCATCATTTCATTTATGCCCGTGCAATAATTGCTCATGGGTTCCATACCGCACTGAAAGAAATCATGTGAGCGTATCATATACGTGTCTTTCAACAGATTGTGCACAGAAGCAAGATCGTAAATATTGTCAGGATAACCGGTCACATTGTGCATCAATCCTTGTGGATACATCTGATGTACATTCACCCCGTTCCATATATACTTCAAGGCCACATCTCCTTCTCCCATTCGAGCGGCTATCTGCGGATAAGGATAATGCGCGTTACACTCGTCATCGTGTTTCAACAGATTCACAACAGCTTTTCCCAAGCGAGTGTCTTTATCATCAATACCAATCAGCCCTGCCGGAAAAGCTACGGCACCACCGTTACCCCAAATCCATGGAGAATAACGCTTTTCCGTATAATAGCTCCTCGGCAGGAGAGATTACTCGCCACATTCACCAAACTGCTGATAG
>ENA-OQBV01001476-OQBV01001476.1-human-gut-metagenome-genome-assembly--contig:-NODE-1476-length-11518-cov-4.043807_pt1 | contig 11518 bp, 7 predicted proteins | sample MGYA00242750_ERZ504559 | MGnify/ENA primary metagenome ERZ504559 (study PRJEB26092, sample SAMD00036230) | human gut metagenome | host: Homo sapiens | study: EMG produced TPA metagenomics assembly of...
GTTATAGCACACAAGTCTTCGGATAAAGACGTTCCTTTTACATTGGTGACATTACCGCCTAATTGCTTTATTCGGTTTATGATTTCCTGTTTCATGACTTCTATTTTTTTCGTTCGTAGCTAATGTTTAGAGGATAGCCGACCGTTTAGGGCGGTTCATCCTCATGTTCGAGACAATTTTTATTTCCTTTATTACATACTATATAGAACTTCAATTTTTGACTGCTGTTTCCGGCAGAAAGAGGTGTGAAGTTCATGCCCGCACCCCGTTCGTTTCATTACTGCTCTTATCCGTATTTCATTCATTTTTCAGTTCTCCTTTCTTTCTTTTCATGGGATTTCACTGTTCTTGTTCACGGCAGGACATAGCTATCCCATGTTGCTGTCATGCCGCTTTTTTCCGGTGTATGTCGCAATGCTCCAGTATTACCGTGTATGTCATGCCGCCACCCGTTACCGTAGTGTGGCTGTAAACTCTCGTCCGTCCGCAACGCTCGCAGAAATACGGGTTTTCATATCCGCTTTCTGCCTGTTGCAACTCGGCTTCCTCTATCTCGCTTTCATCCTGCCCGAAGTATTCTTCCGGCAGGCTGCCTTTATTGGAATAGAAGCCGTAGTACCTCACGATGCGGAAATAGCGCAGTGGAACGTGTTGCAGCAGCCGGGGGAAGAACTCCCGGTAATGCAGCGTCAGTTCCTTTTCAACCGGGTTCCTCCTGTCGGGTGAGTTTTTGTAATCACGGTAACGGAATGAAATGTTTTCGCCGTCCATTGCCGTAATCTTGTATTCACTCAGGCACGCCCGTTTGGAATATCTGCCCACATATTGTATCACCTGTTCCGGCATCTGTATGGGTGGTTCCAAATGCACTATCCAGTCCTTTTTGTTTGCCACTTTTTTGATGAAGCCCATAAACTCCATGCGGTCACGGAAGTCATGCTCCAGCCTGCCCGCATCGAACAACTCTATCAGGGCGTGTTCAAACTTGTAGCGGAATACCTTACAGATAGAGGGGATATGCACGTAGTCATGTTCGGGGATGACTATCTTACCGTCGTTATCTATGCCGCCCCATGACATAATCATGTGCGTATGTACATGGAGCTGTTTCGTTTCCCCGTAGGTATGTAGTACGGCAATTACCCCGGTTTTCAAGCCGAACTTGTGCATCATCCAGTCTTTCAGCGTTTCAGCCGAAGTACGCATCAGTATATTCAGCATTTCTTTCCTGTTGCGCTTCACCAAGTCCAGCAGGATATGCGGCAAGGTCATCACCACATGGCGGTGTGGCACCCGCAGCATCTTTTCTTTCATGCGTGCCGCCCATTTCAGCGTGTCACGCCAGCCGCATGACGGGCAAAAACGGTGTTTGCAACTATGGCTGATTTCCCGTACTTCCCCACAATCGGGACAAACGTATGTATCTATCCCCAAAGTGGTTGTGCGACATACACGGATAGCGTTCACCGCCTTGTACTGTTCGGGGGTGATGTACTCCGCCGGGTGCTGTGCGTATTCGTCCCACCACCGATTGAAGAAATCGGACAAGCGGTACTTCTTTTCTTTGCAACCGTCTGTATATATGTCGTTTAGCACTTCTTTCATAGCTCGCACACAAATCCTTTTTTACTCCATTTTAATATCTAATCATTTGATTATTAGTTGTTTATTGTCTTGAATTTGTTTATAAATGCACCTTTAGGTATAGGATATTTCGATAACCGACACCCGGCATGGTGTGTTTCCTGATCTCTAATAGCTGCACCCTATGAATCATCCAGTGAATCAAGCGATTGGTATGCTTGACTTGTGTGCGCTCGTCACATGAAGATAGATTGATGTAGTCTTGATGTCATTATGCCCCAGCAGTTCCTGTATGGTTCTCAGATCTGTTCCTTGCTCCAGCAAGTGGGTGGCGAACGAATGGCGCAGCAGGTGCGGATAAATCCGTTTCGTGATTCCCGCTTCCCGAGCCGCTGCCTTCAGCCGTTTCGACACGATACTCTCGGTGAAAGGTTCGCCCGGTCTGTGTTCAAAAAGCCACACTTTCGGTTTGTATAGTCTGTTATATTCCGTCAGCTTTTTCATCAACGGTTTTGATAGCAGGGTGTAGCGGTCTTTTTTTCCTTTACCCTGCCGCACCCGTATCAGGGAGCGGGATTCGTTGATGTCGCCGGGTTTCAGTTCCAGCAGTTCGCTGATGCGCAATCCTGCGGAATAGAGTATGGAGAACATGCAGAAGAAGCGCAGGTCTGTCACCGTCGCGTCGAGTATCTTCTTTATTTCCTCCTTGCTCAACACGTCGGGCAGCGTCTTCTCCCGTTTGGCACGGTTCACCTTGTAACACCGCCGTTCCTGACCGAGAACTTTCTCGTAATAGAACTTGATGGCGTTGATACGCTGGTTTTGCTGGCAGGAGGATATGTTTTTCTCGTGGATGAGATACAGCAGGTAGTCGTTTATCTCGCCGGGGGTAACCGTTTCAATCTTACGCCCCTCGAAATGCTGTTGGAAATCGCGGAAATAGGAGGTATATACCCTTACGGTATGGTCACTGTAACGCACTTGCTGAAGTTTTTCCAGATAGCCTTCCGGCAGTGGCGGCCGTTTGTCTTCCTCTTTACGGGGGGCGGTTTCCTTGATGGCAGAATAGTCTATAAACGCCATTTTCACATAGCGGTCGAAGAACTCGGCAAGCACGAAATCTTCTGCCGGCAGATAAGCCCTGCCGCCGACAAGCAGTACGTTTTCTTCCTTCGACAGCGACAAGCGGATGTCATTGTCATTACCGAAAGTCACTTCGACAAATTCTCTCCCGTTTCTTATCACCGGAGAAAGTTTGATCTTGGTTTTTGGGGTATATATTTCCATGCCTCACGTTTTGTCGGATATTGAAACCCGTTTTCGCAAATTTATAAAAAAACACGGGTTATCCATGCGCTTTATTGACATTTAACAATAGATCCCGACTACCTGACAATAAGGTGAGGAGCCACGAAAATACCCTCTGCCAAATCCGTCCTTCCCGGCACTCCGTTTCTCCGATTTCCTCTGCCCTGCGCCACAAGCGGCCACTTCTGTGCCCGATGCTTCCATAGCCTTTCCAACTCTTTTACGTTCAGCCGGTTCCCCTTACTTTCGTTCCCGCATCGCTATTGGTGCTAACTAAAAACACTCGTAATTATGGACGAAAACGTAAAGAACGACGCTAAACAAGTCATGCTCGTTCAGAATGCCGACGACGGACGACTGCAAGCCGTTACCGGCGTGGATCGGGACGGCAATATCCAGACCGCCGACCCCACGGATCAGAACGTGGCGAGCCTGCTGAACGTGAACACGCAGGATTCAGCCCTCGAAGCCTTCTTCAAAAAGTTCATGGAACAGGCCCAGAACCCCGTCCACACGGGTATCTTCGTCATGACGGAGAATGCCCTGAACAAACTTATCCGCATCGACTTCGACCCGGAGATTCTGAATACCGTATCGACCCCTCCGAAACGGCCTTCAGGCGCAGGAGCAGCGGCAGTTCGAGCCGCTGGACGTCACGAAGATAGACCTGGCGGATATGGAGAAGAAAGGTATCCGCATGGAGGACATCGAGCCGCACCTGAAAGCCATGTCTTACGGACATAAATCCAACGGGCTGGTGGAGATGAACCCCGAACTGGAGAACGGGATGCGTGTTTCCACCAAAGGGCGCGTGTCGCTCGAAGAGCAGGCGGACGGCTCGCTGCGCGTCGTGCCGCATTACTGGCAGGAACGGCCCGACCTCGACGCCCCCTTCCACGGGGTGCTGCTCGACGAGGAGGCGAAAACGAACCTGATGAACACCCGCCACGCCGGGAAAGTGATCGACCTGGAGCTGGAGCCGGGCAAGCTCACGCCCTGCTACGTGTCGATAGACAAATGGACGAACACGCTGGAACCCATGCCCGTTTCGTTACTCGAAAAACGTGCCCGCATCAAGGAGGCCGACCTCTCGGAAGGCAAGCAGATGGATTTCTACGGCGGCGGCAAGGTGTTGCTCGAAGGATATACCACCCGCGCGGGTTATAAGCGGGATGCCTATATCCAAATCGACGCGGCCGAACGTAACTATTCCTTTACCTACGACGGTTTGGATCGCAACCGCTACGCCCAGGAGAACAAGGAGATTTACCGCCAGAAGGCCGCCGAGAAAAACGGACGGCAGGAAACGACGGCCTCCGAACGACAGCCCACGCTCACGATTCACCGGACAATCCTCAAAGCCTCCGTGCCCAAAGAGGCTTATGACCAGTGGACGGAAGCGGTGAATGATCCCTCCAAGCGGGCGGATGTCAAGGCTTTCTACATCAAGGGCATGGTCAAGGACGGGCAGGGTGAGCCGTTCAACGCCTGGGTCAAGCCCAACTTCGAGCGTAACAAGATGGACTTCTTCCGCTGGAATCCCGACCGTGCGAAACGGCAGGGAGCGGAGGTCAAACCCGCCGTTGAAAGCCGTACCCAGGTCGCCGTCAATTCCGAGGGCAAGACCGTCGAAGCGGTCAAAGGTGTGAAAGAGCCGCTCAAGCAGGGACAGCAGGAAGCCACCCCGACGCAGAAGAAAAATTACCGCAGCAGCAAAAAGAGCAACTCCAAAGGTGTCAAGGTATAACGTATGAAATGGTTCTACATGCAGGCCGGAGCCATGCCGCTCCTGATCGCGGCGCTGGCCGCCTTGTACCTCCGGCCGGGTAAACGCAGCCCCCCGGAGGAGGCGGACGACGGACGGCAGTATTACGACGGGAACGGCAACCATGTCTATTACGACCGCCGGCTGATCGCCCGTCCGGAAAAAGAGAAAGAAGAAGAACAACAAGAAAACAACCACTGAAAAATCCGAATCATCATGCAAGTAATTATCGCAGAAAAGCCCTCGGTGGCGCGTGAGATCGCCGCCATCGTGGGAGCCACGAACCGTAAAGACGGTTTTATCGAGGGAAACGGCTACGCCGTAACCTGGGCCTTCGGCCACCTGGTCGGGCTGGCAATGCCCCAACAGTATGGCATCGCGGGTTTCCGCCGGGAAAACCTGCCTATCCTGCCATCATCGTTCATCCTCCTGCCCCGGCAGGTTCGGGAGGGTAAAGAGTATAAGGCCGACCCGGGTGTCGTGAAGCAGCTCGGTATTCTCCGGGAATTGTTCGGCATGGCCGAGCGCATCATCGTCGCGACCGACGCGGGGCGTGAAGGGGAGCTGATCTTCCGCTACATCTACTCTTACCTGGAATGCCGCACCCCTTTCGTGCGGTTATGGATCAGCAGCCTGACCGACCGGGCCATCCGCGAGGGGTTACAACACCTCCGCCCCGGCAACGAATACGACAACCTCTACCTCTCGGCCAAAGCCCGCAGCGAAGCCGACTGGATCGTCGGTATCAACGCCTCGCAAGCGCTTGCCGTGGCTGCCGGGCGGGGCGTCTGGTCACTCGGACGGGTGCAGACCCCCACGCTGGCGATCATCTGCTCCCGTTACCTGGAGAACAAGGCGTTCAAGCCCGCCACCTATTTCCGGCTGAAGCTCTCCACGGCAAAGGAGGGCACGGAGTTCACCGTCCTCTCCACGGAGAAATTCGACGGCAGGGAGAAGGCGGAAGCAGCCCGCGCCGAGGTTATCGGCGCCCGAACGGTACGCATCGTGAACGTGGAGCGCAAGGAGGCCAGGGAACAGCCGCCTCTCTTGTACGACCTGACGACACTCCAGAAAGAGGCCAACAGCCGGTATGGTTTTTCGGCAGAAAAAACGCTCGACATCGCCCAGTCGCTTTACGAGAAGAAGTTCATCACTTATCCCCGTACCGGCTCACGCTATATATCGGAAGATGTGGCCGAGGAGATTCCGGCACTCATCGGGAACATGACACGCTATCCCCGTTTCGCGGAATACGCGGGCCTGATGGATACCGCATCTCTCTCCCGCCGAAGCGTGGACAACGAAAAGATCGCCGACCACCACGCGCTGCTTCCCACCGAGAACCTCCCTTCCGAACTGGATGCCGACCACCGCATCGTCTATGAGATGGTCGCGGGGCGGATGCTCGAAACCTTTTCCGGGGCCTGCGTGAAAGAAAACACTTCCCTTACCCTGCAAAGCGCGGGGCATGATTTCACGGCCCGCGGCAGTATCATGGTCGAGACGGGCTGGCGGGCCGTCCTGAATGAACCTGTCGAGGAGAAAGAGGAGGACATGACCCCCCTTCCCGACATCGTGCAAGGCGACGAGCTGCCCGTCAAAGGATGCGGCACGGAACAGAAACAGACCCGGCCGCGCCCCCTTCACACGGAATCGAGCCTGCTGGCGGCGATGGAAACCGCCGGACGCGAACTGTCCGACGAGGCCGAACGCGAGGCGATGAAGGATGCCGGCATCGGCACGCCCGCCACCCGTGCCGCCATCATCGAGACCCTGCTCAAAAGGGAATACATGGTGCGCGTGAAGAAGTCGCTGGTGCCGACGGAGAAAGGGCTTGCCCTGTATTCCATTGTAAAAGACATGGATATCGCCAATGTGGAGATGACCGGACGCTGGGAAGCGGAACTGGCAAAGATAGAACAGGGAAAGACACCTCATGAGGCTTTCATAAGGGACATAGAAAGCTATACCCGAAAGATCACCACGGACTTGCTTGCGTGTGACCGTATTTTCGGGCACAAGGCTTCGGGCTGCATCTGCCCCAAGTGCGGCAAGGGCACGATGCAGTTTTACGGCAAGGTGGTGCGCTGCGACAATCCGGACTGCTCCCTGCCCGTATTCCGCCAGATAGCCGGAAAGACACTTTCCGACGGGGAGATGACCGATTTGCTGGCAAAAGGAAAGACGGAAGTCCTCGGCGGCTTCAAGAGCAGGCAGGGCAAGCCGTTCAGCGCGGCGGTCGCCTTCGACGCTGACTTCAACACGAACTTCATCTTTCCCGAAGCCAAAGGCGCAAGAAAAGGCACGAACATGAAAGGAAAACGAAAATAATGCATTACTTTTGCCACTGAACCATGTCATAATCTGTTTCAATCCGTTGATACTCTTTATTCACATGGATTTAGTGGCGGCACCCGGAGGGATACCGGGTGCCTTTTTATTTCCTTTCCAAAATCATTCATCCACTAAATCCATCAGAAAATGAAACAGAACAAGAGAACCGCTCCGGCGGAACTGTCCTACTACGGACTGTACCTGCTGGACTACCTGAGAAAATACCATCCCGACAAAGTAATTGATACCGAGTTTATAACCGGAAGGGAGGAAGCCGCCGCCGAAACCTTCGAGAAGGCAAGGCTGGAGGGAAGCTCCACGGAAGCCGCACAGGAGGAAGCCATGCGCATCCTGCTCGAAGGGCTGCACTTCTCCCCCTACGCACTGCTGCTTGAGGTGGTGGAAAACGAGTTCGCCGACGAGGTGGCGGCATCCGACCGCGAGGCGTTCTGCCGGAAACTCTTCCCCTATCTGAAAAACCTGCTCGGCGGTTACGACACGTCGGACGACACCTTCGCCCTGTCGCCCGCACACGACCTGCTCTACACGGAGCTGGTGGGAACCGTCATGCTTTATCTGGAGTCCTATGGCGTTCAATAGGAAACAGAAGCTGCGCGACAACATCGAGGCGGTACGCACGGCGTTCACGCTTGACCGGGAGCGGCGCACACCCACCGAAAGGGAACGTGCGCTGCTGGAGCGTTACTGCGGCTTCGGGGGTCTGAAGTGCATCCTGAACCCGGCAAGGGAACTGGCGGATGCCGCGCGTTGGGCGAAGTCCGACCTCGAACTGTTCGCGCCTACGGTGGAACTGCACCGCATCATTAGAGAGAACAGCAGGGACGAAACGGAGTATAAACGCTACGTGGACTCGCTGAAAGCCTCTGTGCTGACGGCGTTCTACACCCCGAAAGCCGTCACGGACACCATCGCGGACATGCTGCACGACCACAAGATACGCCCGAACCTCGTGCTGGAGCCGTCAGCGGGCATGGGCGCGTTCATCGGCTCGGTGCTGTCGGACAACCCGCAGGCGGAGGTAATGGCCTTCGAGAAAGACCTGCTGACGGGCAAGATGCTGGGACACCTGTACCCGCAGCAGAAGATACGCACGGAGGGCTTCGAGAAAATAGAAAAGCCGTTCCTGAACCGTTTTGACCTTGCCATATCCAACATCCCTTTCGGGGACATCGCGGTGTTCGACCCGGAATATGCCAACGGCTCGGTGTTCAAGAAGATAGCGGCAAGGAAGGTGCATACCTATTTCTTCCTGAAAGGGCTGGACGCGGTGCGTGACGGCGGCATCGTGGCGTTCATCACCTCGCAGGGGGTATTGAATACGGAAAGCAACGGCGGCACACGCTACATGATGACAAGGAAAGCGGACTTGGTGTCCGCCATCCGCCTGCCGAACAACCTGTTCACGGAAGATGCCAACACGGAGGTGGGGTGTGACCTGATAATCCTGCAAAAGAATGAAGGCAAGGAGGAACTTTCCGAGGAAGACAAGAGGTTGGGCGATGTGGTAAAGAGCAACCACACGAACATTGTTTCCAACGGGTATTTCCTCGACCACCCGGAACGCATCATCCATACCGACGCGAAAAGGGACACCGACCCTTACGGTAAGCCCGCTATGGTTTATACGCACAGCGGTGGTGTGGAGGGCATCGCAACGGATTTGTACCAAATGCTGTCGGCGGACTTGTCGGCACGGCTGGACTTGGAACGCTATAATGGCATCAAGGAAAAAAGGCAGGAGACTCGGCAGACGATTGTCGTACAACCTATGCAGACGGAGGCGAAAAAAGAAGAAAAGTCGGTACAGTTGAAAGCGGAACAGGTGCAAGCCGTGGCTCAGGAGGTGGAAAGCAAACGCCCCGAAGCCCCGGTTATGGACTTGTACGACCTGTTCGGCTACACGCAGGAAGAGCGGCGGTTGGCGGAACGGGGGCTGAAACCGGAACGGAAGAAAAGCGGTAAGTCCAAAGGGAAGAAAGCCGTACAGCCAACATTGTTCTCCCTCCCGAAGAGCGGAAAGGAGGAAGCGGCGAAAAAAGAAAGCGGAAAAGTGAAAGCCAAATCCACAGAAGCGGCTTCCGACATCACGTCCTTGACTCCGGAAGAAGCGCAGGAAATGGAGGAAATTATCCGCAACAGGATGGATGTGCCGCAAGCGTCCCGACAGGAAACCGTTTCTGCCACTTCACCCGATGTGAAAGACGCTTCCGAAACCACAGAGGACGATGACCCGGAGGATGCCATCTACCGCAGTCTGGACTGGGAGACCAACCCGCCCATCAACGGCTTCTATGAAATGATGATGTCGCTCACGCCGGAACGCCGGGCGGAACTGCGCCGCCTCGGTCGGGAGAAGATGGATGCCAATGCAGCCAAACAGGCAGAAAGGGCGGCGGAGGCGAAAAAAGAAGAAAGACAGGCTACGGAAATGGAGCAACCATCGTCCGTGCGCCCATTTTATCCCGTTGAGAACGGTTTTGAGGCGGAAGGGAAAGCGCAAATCGAGCGTGTGGAAAGGGAAATGCGCGAGGAAGAAGCCGCCTTGACACCCGAAGAACGGCAACGCCGGAAAGAGGAAGCGATGATGCCACGCCCGTTCAAGGGCATCATGGAGCCGCACTTGAAAGACGGCTCTCTGGTATGGGAACACACAGGCGGCGTCCACTTCCAAATCGGGGTGCTGAGGGATGTCACCAGGTACGGGGCGACTTTCCAGCCGCTCGACATGGAGGGGATGCAGGCGCAGAAGGCACAGTTGTACATCGACCTGCGTAACACCTACGAGCGGCTCTACGTCCACGAAGCGGAGAACCACGAGGAAAACGCCCTGCTGCGCCGCAACCTGAACACCTACTACGATGAGTTCGTCATGCGCTACGGCAACCTGAACGCCAAGCACAACGCAAAGTTCATCCTGATGGACGCTTCGGGGCGCAACATGCTCTCGTTGGAGCGCGGCGAGGACGGGCAGTTTGTCAAGGCGGACATCTTCGACCGTCCCGTTTCCTTTTCGCAGGAAACATTGGTCGAAGTGGAATCGCCCGAAGAAGCCCTGTCCGCCTCGCTCAACCTGTACGGCGGCGTGAACCTGCCCTACATGGAATCCCTCTGCGACCTGCCGCAAGCGGAGATGCTGGAAGCCCTGAAAGGGCGGGTGTTCTACAACCCGTTGGCGGAGGGCTACGAGATTGCCGACCGCTTCATCGCCGGGAACGTGGTGCAGAAAGTCGCCGACGTGGAGGGCTGGATTAGGGAACACGAGGGACACGCAATGCTGCCGCAGGCGCAGGAGTCATTGGCGGCTTTGCGCGAGAATGTGCCCGAACAAATCCCCTTCGAGGACTTGGACTTCAACTTCGGGGAGCGTTGGATACCCACGGGCGTGTATGCCGCCTACATGAGCCGCCTGTTCGACACGGACGTGCGGATAACCTACTCGGAAAGCCTTGACGAGTATTCCGTGAACTGTGCCTGCAAGACGATGAAAATCACGGACGAGTTTCTGGTAAAGGGCTATTACCGCAACTACGACGGCATGAACCTGCTGAAACACGCGCTGCACAACACCTGCCCGGACATGATGAAAAGCATCGGCAAGGACGAAAACGGGAACGACATCAAGGTGCGCGACAGCGAGGGCATCCAGCTCGCCAACGCGAAGATTGACGAAATCCGAAACGGCTTCACCGAATGGCTGGAAGAACAGTCGCCGGAGTTCAAGAAACGCCTGACAGATATGTACAACGGCAAGTTCAACTGCTTCGTGCGCCCGAAGTACGACGGCTCGCACCAGAAGTTCCCGGGCTTGGACCTGAAAGGCTTGGGCATAAAGGACTTGTACCCCTCGCAGAAGGATTGCGTATGGATGGTGAAACAGAACGGCGGCGGCATAGGCGACCAGGAAGTTGGCGGCGGCAAGACGCTGATAATGTGCGTCGCCTCCTACGAGATGAAGCGTCTGGGCTTGGCGCACAAGCCGATGATTATCGGGTTGAAAGCCAACGTGAGGGAGATTGCCGAGACCTACCGCAAGGCTTACCCCAACGCCCGCATCCTCTACGCCTCGGAGAAGGACTTTTCCGCCGCCAACCGGGTGCGCTTCTTCAACGACATCAAGAACAACGATTGGGATTGCGTCATCATGTCGCACGACCAGTTCGGAAAGATCCCGCAGTCGCCGGAGTTGCAGCAGCGCATCTTGCAGGCGGAACTGGACACGGTGGAGGAAAACCTTGAGGTATTGCGTAGTCAGGGCAAGGACGTGTCACGCGCCATGCTGCGGGGCTTGGAGAAACGCAAGTTCAACCTGCAAGCCAAATTGGAAAAGGTGGAACACGCCATCAAGACGAGGGCGGACGACGTGGCGGACTTCAAGCAGATGGGCATCGACCACCTCTTTGTCGATGAGAGCCACCAATTCAAGAACCTGACGTTCAACACGCGCCACGACCGAGTGGCGGGGCTGGGCAACTCCGAGGGGAGCCAGAAGGCGCTGAACCTGCTGTT
>ENA-OQBV01001484-OQBV01001484.1-human-gut-metagenome-genome-assembly--contig:-NODE-1484-length-11483-cov-4.361395_pt1 | contig 11483 bp, 10 predicted proteins | sample MGYA00242750_ERZ504559 | MGnify/ENA primary metagenome ERZ504559 (study PRJEB26092, sample SAMD00036230) | human gut metagenome | host: Homo sapiens | study: EMG produced TPA metagenomics assembly of...
CAGGGCGAAGGCGTAAAGGGAACAGATGCTGCAGCAGCAGTTCAGGCTTCCTATGATGATGACAAGACAGATGAATTTGTGCTTCCGACTGTTATCGAGAAGGACGGCAAACCGGTTGCAACTATTTCCGATAAGGATTCCGTTGTATTCTTCAACTTCCGTCCGGACCGTGCAAGAGAGATCACAAGAGCTTTCTGTGATGACGATTTTAAGGGCTTTGAGAGAGCAAAGAGACTGGATACCACATTCGTATGCTTCACAGAGTATGATGATACCATCCAGAACAAGCTGGTAGCATTCCACAAGGTTCTTCTTCACAATACCTTTGGTGAGTACCTTGCAGCTCACGATATGACACAGGCACGTATCGCCGAGACAGAGAAATATGCACATGTTACATTCTTCTTCAACGGTGGTGTTGAGGAACCAAACAAAGGAGAGGACAGAATCCTTGTAAAATCCCCGAAGGTTCCGACCTACGATATGCAGCCGGAGATGAGTGCACCGGAGGTTTGTGAAAAGCTTGTAGAGGCGATCAAATCTGACAAATATGATGTGATCATCATCAACTTTGCGAACCCGGATATGGTTGGCCATACAGGTGTTGAGGCAGCTGCAATCAAGGCTGTTGAGACTGTTGATGCGTGTGTTGGTAAGGCTGTAGAGGCAATCAAAGAGGTTGACGGACAGCTCTTTATCTGCGCTGACCATGGTAACGCAGAGCAGCTTGTAAATTATGAAACAGGTGAGCCATGGACAGCTCATACAACGAACCCGGTACCGTTTATCCTTGTAAACGCAGATCCGAAATACACACTTCGTGAGAACGGATGTCTTGCAGATATCGTTCCGACTCTGATCCAGCTTATGGGTATGGAGCAGCCGAAGGAAATGACAGGAGAGTCTCTTCTTGTTGAGAAATAAATAAGATTCACGGAATCCCGGCAGATTTTTACGGATCTGCCGGGATTTTTTCATCCGATTGTTTCTGTTTTCACACATGAAAAAAAATTTCAAAATCATCTTGTAAAATCATTCCATTTCAACTATAATCCCTCTGATACATAAAAACAGGTAACTTTTGAGCAACTGTAAAGTTACAGAAAGAATAATAAAAAGAATAACAAAAAGCAGCACAAAGTTTAGGAACGATCAAATTAAATGGGGGGAAAAAAGATTTCATGAAAACAGACATGACACAGGGAAAACCGGTAAAAGTGCTCCTGGGATTTACGATCCCGGTATTTATTGGTAATGTATTTCAGCAGTTCTACAATATGGTAGATGCGGTGGTTGTAGGAAAATTTGTAGGAACAAAGGCACTGGCGGCAGTTGGCTCAACAGGAACTATCATCTTTTTGATCATAGGCTTTCTTCTGGGACTTACTGCCGGTTTTACCGTACTGACTGCACAGAAGTACGGTGCGGGAAAAATGGATGAGATGCGTCAGACCGTGGGCAATGCACTGATCCTGACAGCGCTGGTCTCGGCAGTGATGACAGCAGTCAGCATGACAGGTATGCATGCACTTCTGAAATTTATGCATACGCCGGATGATATTTTCAAGGATGCATATGCTTACGTTATGATCATCTGCGGAGGGATTTTTGCCCAGGCATTATATAATATCCTGGCCAGTATCCTCCGTGCACTGGGAAACAGTAAGGTACCACTGTATTTTCTGATCTTATCTGCAATGCTGAATATTGTGCTTGACCTTGTATTTATCATCGTGTTTAAGCTGGGAGCGCCTGGAGCAGCCTGGGCTACCATTATTTCCCAGGGAGTTTCAGGAGTCTTATGTCTGGTATATATCTGGAAGTTTGTGCCGGAGCTCCGTATGAAAAAAGAAGACTGGTATTTTAGACGTAACCTCGCAGCCAAGCAGATCGGTGTGGGAATCCCAATGGGACTGCAGTATTCCATTACGGCGATCGGAACCATGATGGTACAGTCAGCCTTAAATATGCTTGGCTCTTATGCGGTGGCGGCGTTTACAGCAGGAAGTAAGATCGAGCAGATCTTCACCCAGGCATATGTGGCACAGGGAACTGCCAGCGCTACCTACAATGCACAGAATATCGGAGCCGGAAAGCTTGAGAGAGTGAGGGAAGGCTTCCGGGCTTCGCATTTTATAGGAATTGTATATTCTGTTGTTGTTGGTAGTTTTCTGTTCTTTGCGGGAAAATATTTTGCATATCTGTTTATCTCAGATAACATTGAAGAAGTGCTTCCTATGGTAGCAATCTATGTAAAATGTGTGGCACTGTTTTTTATTCCTCTGTATTTTGTCAATGTACTGCGAAACGGGATCCAGGGAATGGGATATGGTCTTCTTCCTATGATGGCCGGTGTGGCTGAGCTTGCAGGAAGAGGGATCACCGCTACCGTTGCAGCCGGAAAAAGCAGCTATATCGGTACCTGTCTTGCAAGTCCGGTGGCCTGGATCTTTGCGTCAGTGCTCCTTTGGGTAATGTACGTCTATGTTATGAAAGATATGGCGCGGAAGCTGTACGGTACAAATAAGTTATAAAAAAACCGTGAAATGAGATGCAATTTCCGGAAAGTATGATATAATGAAAAAGCTGGTGAGTAAGACCAGAAAGTATCAATGGAAAGATGCCTTTTTTGAAGGCACATGAACATAGAGGTGAATAAATATGAGCAACGATGAAAAGAGGGATATCGAGGACAGGATCAATGATGCCATGGCAAAGATCGTCAGTGATACTGCAGGAGAGCCTCAGCCTGAAAATAAAAATAACAGATCAGCTGCTCACAAGTCGGCACGACCTTCGAAATCAGCAAGGCCAAGGAAGATCACCTACGTACCTATCGATGAATCTGAATTTGAACCTATTGTTATACCCGAAAAGAAAAAGCATAAGGCACTGAAGGTGACCGGAATGATCGCCGCCATGGTTTTGGTAGTGGCAGGCTGTGCATATGCAGGAGTATCTTATTATTATACCAGTCATTTCTTTGAGGGCACAACGATTAACGGGATCGACAGCTCCAACAGGACTGCATATGAGGTTGAGCAGGAGATCGCAAAAAAAATGGAAGGCTATTCCATCCAGGTAAAGGCCAGAGATCAGGAACCGCAGACGATAGAAGGAACGGATATCAGTTATCGTTATATATCCAGTGGTGAAGTTCTGAAGCTTTTGAAAGCGCAGAAGCCCTATGAATGGGTGAGAGGATTTTTTGAAAAGACGACTTACACAGCCAGTGAGCAGACAGCTTTTGACAAGTCAAAGCTGGAGTCAGAAGTGAAAGCACTGAACTGTGCCCAGAAAGAGAATCAGGTAGCACCGGAGAATGCGTACGTAAGCTTTAATGATTCCGAGTTTACGATCGTGCCGGAGACAGTGGGAAGTGAACTGAAGGTAAAAGAAGCCTATCAGATGATCAGTGATGCTATCAGCAGCGATGACGGGGAAGTAGATCTTGGCAGTAACCCGGATGCTTATGTGAAAGCAGATGTGACCAGCGACAGTGCAGATCTGCAGGCAACGGTGGATGCATATAATAACTTTGCGAGGGCAAGCATCACCTACACATTTGGAGATGAGACAGTAACACTTGATGGAAGCACCATCAAGAACTGGCTGCAGTTTGACGAAAAGGGCCAGCTGATCCAGGATGATGCATCCTTCAAACAGCATATCGTGGATTATGTGGCACAGCTTGCAGCGGATCATGATACAGTAGGTACAGAGCGTCAGTTCCAGACAACAAGCGGAAGAACTGTTTCGGTTTCCGGTTCTGCATATGGCTGGAAGATCGATCAGGACGGAGAGGTGGCACAGCTTACCCAGGAGATCCAGTCCGGAGCTCAGACGACCAGAGAGCCGGTTTATTCCATGAGAGCCAATTCTTATGGTGTGAATGATCTGGGAAATACCTACATTGAAGTGGACCTTACAGAACAGTATATGTGGTATTATCAGGATGGAAATGTGATCTTTGAATCAGATATCGTATCCGGACTTGCAAGTGATCCGAAGAGAAAAACACCTCCTGGAATCTTCACCTTGTATTATAAGAAGAGCCCGGATGTGCTACGTGGCACCAAGAAACCAGACGGAACCTATTCCTATGAACAGCCGGTAACCTACTGGATGCCGTTTAACGGAGGCATTGGATTCCATGATGCAGACTGGCAGCCGTATTTTGGAGGCGATCGGTATCTAACCGGAGGTTCCCACGGCTGTATCAATATGCCGCCGGATAAAGCGGGAGAGCTTTACAACATTATCCAGTATAATGTTCCGATCGTCTGTTTCTATTGATCGGATCAGTAGTCAAAAAACAAACAGGAGCCAGCCGGTGATCCGGTGTGTGGCTCCTGTTCTTTAGCAGGAGGAAAATATTATGTTTGATCAGTCATTCAGCTTTATACTTACAATCGCAGCACTGGTAGTAGGATTTATGCTTTTTACCGGACACGGTTCCTTTTTTATGAAAGGCGGAAACACACAGGCCAGAGCCCAGAAGTATGATGAGAAAAAAATGGAAAAGGTTTCAGGAATCTGTCTGATACTTATCGGAGTGGCTACAGGAGTTGACGCATTTACCACAAGTGTAGCAGCAAAGATCGCCTATGTAGTAATTCTGTTTGTGATACTTGCGGTATTTCTGTTTGTACTCAGAACAAAATGTATCAAAAAATGATCAGAAGTATCAGAACTATCCTTTAGGTAAAAAAGCAGAACTCCCCGTGAAACGGTAACCTGTCTGATCAGGCTCCGGTATCCGCGGGGAGTTTTCTGTCTGTATTTAGTTTAATTTCGTTCGGCTGGTCTGCCGGAATGTCAGAGTAAAGATGATTCCCTTTACGATGGAAGTAAGGGAAAGTGCCCACCAGATACCATTAAGTCCCATTCCCGCATGAGTCAGCAGCATGGCAAGCGGGATTCTGGCCCCTGTCAGGATAATACTGATGATACTGCAGAGCTTGGTCATACCAAGGCCGGACAGTGCACCGATGGTCATCAGCTCAATGGCCATGAAAGCCTCACAGAAGCCGATGATGATCAGGTAATTTACAGAAATCCCAAGGGATTCCGGATCATGGAAAAACAGTCCGGAGATCGGGCGTGGGAGCAGCACAAAGGCTGCAGTTATGATAAGACCCCAGATTGTCAGGATACCAAAGGAAATACGGTAGCCCTGGCGGATGCGGTCGTATTTTTTTGCACCGAAATTCTGTGCGGTAAAAGCATTTAAGGCAGAGGCAAAGCCGTCCGCGGTGTTCCAGGAAACGGATTCGATCTGTCCGCCCACACGCTGGACAGCAATGGCAGCAGCACCGAAGGCGGAAACCATTCTGGTCAGTACCATGGAGATCATACAGTAGAGCATGCTCTGGATAGCGGTTGGAAAACCAATGCGGAAGATATTTTTATAAAATTTTCCCGGAAAACGTGAAAAAAGATGAAGTTCACGAAGTACATTTGTTTCCAGCCCGGAAGTAAAGATCCGGAAAACCAGCACTGCAAAAACCAGGAACTGTGCAGTTACTGTGGCAATGGCAGCACCTGCCGTTTCAAGCCGTGGAAAAGGTCCAATGCCAAGGATCAGGAGCGGATCCAGGAGCATATTTCCCACAAGTCCAAGAAAATTGGCCATCAGCGGAGACCTGGAATCTCCCTGGGCTGTAAAAAGTCCGGTGAGAGTCAGGTTCAGGAAGGAAAAAATGATCAGTCCGCAGGTGATCAGCATATAAGATCTGGCAGAAGAATATGCTTCCGGGTCTGTCAGATTAAAAAATTCGATCAGAGGATCAAGAAATATAATACTTGCTGCAGAAAATAAGAGACCGAACAGAATGGTCATCTGCAGGGCACTGGCCGCGTAGGAACGTGCCTCTTTATAATCCTTCCGGCCGCAGGACTGTGCTGTGTTTACCTGTCCGCCCATTCTCGGAAGGGCTACCAGTCCCTGGGAAAGCCACACATACATGCCGCCTACACCGACACCGGCAACTGCCTTGGAGCCCAGAAGCCCGATCCAGGCCATATCTGTGATATTATAGGCAGTTCCAAGAAGGGAAGATGCCATGATAGGAAGAGCAAGCTCTGAAAGCGTTTTCAGGATCGGACCGGAAGTAAGGTCTATGGATTTTGATTTTTTCATACTCATCTGCATATCTCCGTAAGGTCAAAAGGCCTGGTGATCCGGTAATCCGGTTTATCCACCTGACCGAAACCGTATTCAGCAAAGATAAAAGGAACTCCTGCTTTCCGGCAGGCATTAAAGTCTCCTATAGTATCACCGATATAAACCGGATCGGAAAGATTATTATCCTCGCGGATCTTCATGATATTTTCCGCTTTGGCCATGCCGGTGTCACCGGGACAGAGATGGCCCTTGAAATAGTGTCCGAAGCCTGTGGATTTCAGGAACACTTCAATATATCCGGCCTGGCAGTTACTGACGATAAAAAGAGGAAAACGGCTGGAAAGAATCTTCAGTGTTTTCTCAAGATCCGGATACAGCGGAGCACATTTGCGAAGCAGTGCCTCGTGCTCTGCCTGGCAGCAGCCGTCGATGATACGAAGCTGTTCTGCTTCCGGAAGCTCAGGGAAAAGAGCCTTTGCGATATCCGGCAGCAGCTGGCCGAAAAGCCCCATCAGTCGTTTGGCGCTTACGTCGGTATCCATGTGCTCCGTATGGATAAGGTAATCACTCCAGGCCTCAGCTACGATCCCGGTGGAATCCCAGAGCGTACCGTCAACATCAAAAATAACACTGTCCATCAGAAAAACCTCCCCAAAAAACTATGATATGTAAAAAAAACAACCCTTTGTACTGGACATAGTACAAAACAAGTTACTGTTCACTCCGTTCTCAGCAACACGCTTCGCGATGCACAGAATTTATGCTAATCGCATAAATTCGCGCGGTATGTCTCGGGTTTTCTGTGACCTTCGCTCACAAAAAACACCTCGCGGAATATTACCAGTGAACAGTGATCAAAACAATTCTATATGAGAAAAGAAAAAAAAGCAACTGCGCTTTTGAAGATTTTATGTTATAGTAAGGGTTACGAGGGAAAAACTATGAATTATAAGAATACGATCAGAGGTATATTCAAAGACAGGCCTAACCGTTTTATCGCTCATGTGCAGATCGGGGATCAGCTGGAAACGGTTCATGTGAAGAATACAGGCAGATGCCGGGAACTTCTTGTTCCGGAAGCAGAAGTGATCCTGGAAAAGAGTGATAATCCTGCCAGGAAAACGAAATACGATCTGATCAGTGTGAACAAGGAGGGCCGCTGGATCAATATGGATTCCCAGGCCCCAAATAAAGCAGCAGAAGAGTGGGTGGCGGCCGGAAATCTTTTTCCGGAGAAAGTGACTGTCAGGAGAGAAAAGACATACGGAAATTCCCGTTTTGACCTGTATGTGGAATCCGGGAAGCGAAAGGCTTTTATCGAGGTAAAAGGCGTCACTCTGGAAGAAAATAATATCGTGCGTTTTCCGGACGCACCTACAGAACGGGGGATCAAGCATCTTTGTGAGCTGATGCATGCAGCAGCTGACGGCTATGAGGCGTATCTTCTTTTGGTGATCCAGATGAAGGGTGTAAGGTATTTTGAACCAAATCGGGAGACACATCCGGAATTTGGAGAAACACTTAAGGCGGCAGCAGATGCCGGTGTTCACATTCTGGCCTATGACTGTGCTGTCACGGAAGATTCCATGAAGATCTGTGATCCGATACCGGTAAGATTATAGAAAGGAAACGATATGCCTGAAAACATTGCAGAACCCCTTCTGAAATGGTACGATAAAAACAAAAGGATCCTGCCCTGGAGAGATAAAGACAATGCCTATTATACCTGGGTATCTGAGATCATGCTCCAGCAGACCCGAGTGGAAGCTGTGAAACCTTATTTTCAGCGCTTTATCCAGGAACTTCCGGATGTAGCAGCCCTTGCGGCGGCACCGGAAGAGAGGATCATCAAGCTGTGGGAAGGCCTTGGCTATTACAGCCGTGTCCGCAACATGCAGAAAGCGGCTGTTCAGGTCATGGAAGAATATGGAGGCAGGATCCCTGAGGATTTTGAGACACTTCTCTCGTTAAAAGGAATAGGAAGATATACGGCAGGTGCCATTGCGTCCATTGCCTACGGAAAGAAAGTCCCTGCAGTAGATGGAAATGTGCTGCGGGTATACGCAAGACTCACCGAAAACCGTGGAGATATCATGAAACAGTCTGTACGGAAATCGGTGGAAAAATGATCTTACAGAGCAGATGTCTGAGGACAGACCAGGGGATTTCAACCAGGCTATGATGGAGCTGGGAGCTGTAGTCTGTGTTCCAAACGGAGCAGCAAAGTGCGAAGAATGCCCGCTGGGGCATTTTTGCCTTGCCAGAAAGCATGGAACAGTAGAAGAACTTCCCGTAAAAGCACCGAAGAAAGCCCGTACCATAGAACAGCGAACGGTCCTTGTGATCCAGGACGGAGCAGGAACAGCGATCCGTAAACGTCCGGATACAGGACTTCTGGCAGGCCTTTATGAGCTTCCAAATGTGGAAGGACATCTGACGGAGAAGGCGGCACTTGCCCGGGTAAAAGCCATGGGGCTGGAACCACTGCGGATCGAAGCACTGCCGGATGCGAAGCACATTTTTTTCCCATATTGAATGGAGGATGTGTGCTTATCGTATCGCTGTATCCTCTCTGGAAGAAGCACCGCAGGGGGAGTTCCTGTTTGTGGATAAGAGAGAATCCGATAAAAAATATGCAATACCATCTGCGTTTCGCGCATACACCAGATATATGAAGGAGGAAAACACATGAAACTTTTGAGCGTAGCAATACCATGCTATAATTCAGAGGCTTATATGTCAAAATGCATCAATTCCCTGCTGATCGGAGGAGAGGAAGTAGAGATCATCATTGTAGATGATGGCTCCAGTGACCGTACTGCCGAGATCGCAGATGATTATGCCGAGAAATATCCAACTATCGTAAAAGCCATACATCAGGAAAATGGCGGCCATGGACAGGCAGTCACACAGGGATCAAAAACGCAACAGGACTTTATTTCAAGGTTGTGGACAGTGATGACTGGGTAAATCAGGATGCCTACTATGAGGGTCCTGAAAACACTTTATGAACTGATACGTGGGGCTGAGACCGTGGATCTTCTCATCAGTAATTTCGTTTATGAGAAGCAGGGAGCTACCCGGCAAAAAGGTCATGCAGGTACAGACACTGTTTTCCGACAAACCAGATTTTCGGATGGGATGAGGTACGCCACATGAAAAAAGGCCAGTATCTCCTTATGCATTCCATGATATACCGTACAAAACTTCTCCATGACTGTGGAATGGAGCTTCCGAAGCATACGTTCTACGTAGATAACCTGTTTGCGTTTGAGCCGCTTCCCTATGTAAAAAATCTCTATTATCTGGATGTAAATTTCTATCGATATTTTATTGGAAGAGATGATCAGTCTGTCAATGAGAAAGTGATGATCAAGCGTATCGATCAGCAGATCCGTGTAAACAAACTGATGGTGGACGCCTATCTGAAGGCTAATGTGAGCAACCGCAGACTTCGTGCTTATATGTTCAGCTATCTGGATATCATCACAACCGTTTCTTCGATCATGCTGGTAAGAGCTGCAACGCAGGAATGCCTGGATAAAAAACAGGAGCTGCAGGATTACATCAAAGATCAGAATATGGGACTGTACCGGAAGCTTCGGAGAAGTCTCTTCGGAAGGGTGTCCAATCTTCCCGGAAGAGGTGGAAGAAAGATGTTTGTGGCAGCCTATAAGATCTGTCAGAAGTTTTATGGATTTAATTAAAAAAAAGCCCCCAACGGGGCTTTTTTTATAAATTCTGTTCCGGTTTCTTCTTGCGCATATGAGATAGGGAGCGCTGTTCCTCGTAATCCTCCACTCTCTGTGGATAGAACAGGAGATGTCCGAACAGTGCCAGTGTGGTACCAAGACATACATCGATCACGGAGTGCTGCTTGATAAACATGGTGGACAGGATGATCAGAACAGAAAGGATCAGGGCTCCTCGCTGAAGCCATTTCCTGTCTTTCAGTGCCTGGCAGTGATGAATGGCAAAATAAACAGCCAGGGAATTAAATACATGGATACTTGGCAGGATGTTGGTGGGAGTATCTGTCCGATAGAGCTCGGCCACCAGTCGTGTAAAGATGTTGCTTCTGGGGAATACCGCAGGGCGGAGATACTGAACGTTCGGATAGATGTAGGAAACAACAAGGAAAACCGTCATTCCCATCATCAGGTTGAAGATCAGCTGGAAATATTCCTTTTTATTCTTATTGCGAAACAGGAAATACACAACCGTTATTACCACATATGGAAACCATAAAAGGTACGGAATAATAAAAATCTCGCAGAACGGGATCATATCATCAAAAACAGTATGTACAACATGGTAGGCTCGTACAGGCCGCTGCTCCAGATATCCAAACAGGATAAGATAGGCAACGAAATAGATTGCTATGATAAAACCGTGCCTGTATTTTTTTATTTTACTCAACATTTTGCCGCTCCTTTTCTTGAGGTATGGCTGATGTCAGCCTTAAGCTTCTTTTTTGTTAAGTATCTACCTGCTACTATAACACAGGCATTATGATTTTTAAAGGTTTCTTTTCAATGGTCACAGAAAATTCACGCTGGATTCCGCCGGATTCTCCGTCTTTATGCACAGGAAGGGAATGGTCACTTGTAATATGTACGTTCCTGCACTGTAAAATATGTACACCGCGAATGCGGGTATGTTTTCCCCAGAGAGCGCTCGGCAGGCAGAACAGCATTTTCAGCTTGGAGATTCCTTCAATAACGATCACATCCAGTAAACCATCCTCCGGACTGGCGTTTGGACAGAATTTAAAGCCTCCGCCTTCATATTTCTGGTTCATTACAGCCGCAAACCAAGTCCTGCTGAAGGTTTGTGGCTTGTTCCCGTCAAGTGTTATCGTGACCGGGGACGGAGTAAGGAAGAGAAATTGCTTCAGTGCCACCATAAGGTAGATGAGTTTACCCATATGGAGACGGTTGAGAAATTTTTTGCCAGGTGTGATCAGGACTTCCTGACAGATTGCCGCATCGTAGCCCATTCCTGCACTGATGCCGAAACGGTAGGAATGGCTGCCAAGGTGGAGAACAGGAACATCCATGAAAATGGTCCGTCTGTTTTCAAGGATAGAGCGAAGCGCTTCAAAAGGATCAAAGGGCAGGCCCATACTGCGGCAGAAATCGTTGCCGGACCCGACCGGGATAAATCCGAAAACAACCGAAGACAGATCAATGATCCCGGTAAGTACTTCGTAAATAGTGCCGTCACCGCCTACTGTTACCAGAGTTACCGGATCCTCCGGTGTTCCGGCGGCACTGATCCTCTGTGCCAGTACTGTGGCGTGTCCCACATATTCTGTGAGAAAATACTGATATGAGTCCCCTGACTTTCCATGATG
>ENA-OQBV01001485-OQBV01001485.1-human-gut-metagenome-genome-assembly--contig:-NODE-1485-length-11483-cov-3.493131_pt1 | contig 11483 bp, 12 predicted proteins | sample MGYA00242750_ERZ504559 | MGnify/ENA primary metagenome ERZ504559 (study PRJEB26092, sample SAMD00036230) | human gut metagenome | host: Homo sapiens | study: EMG produced TPA metagenomics assembly of...
AAAAGGATGTAAATCAAGCTATTATTTGATTTACATCCTTTTTTTCTTTATATCTTCTTTACCCTTCGAAAACTTGTTTATAGCACCCCATCGCATTTGAGAATAATTCCTATTTGTTACCCTTTTTACGAATAATCATACATTCCTTACTATTAATATAATGCCGATTAAAATAAAAGGAATACTCAACAACTGTCCCATATTGAAGAATAAAGAATCTTCAAAACCTTTTTGATTTTCTTTAGTGTATTCTAAAAGGAAACGCACGAAAAAGATAGCAAAAATACTTAAACCAAAATAGAAATAGCTTCCGATTTTAAACAGATGTCTTTTATATTTATATATTGAATAGGCAATTAGAAAAATAATAAAATAACATAATGACTCATAGAGTTGTGATGGATGTCTTGGTAAAATCGTCAACTTGCGTAAATATAAAAGCCCAAGGCAAATCTGTCGGACGTCCAATAATTTCAGAATTCATTAAATTTGAAATTCTGATAAAAGCCCCGCCCAATGGAGCCAGAATGGCTATGATATCTATAATCTTAGAGAACGGGATATGAACCTTTCGCGAGTATAATAACATGGAAATAAACAAACCAATCGCTCCACCGTGACTTGCCAACCCCTTGTATCCTATAAATTCATAAACTCCATTGGTATTCTCTTTAAATGGAATAAATATTTCAATGATATGAGAAGAAAAATATTCAAAATCATAAAATAAACAATGCCCTAGTCTTGCACCACCGAAAATACCAAGAACTGCATATATAAAAAGCTTTTCCATTGCATCAGGAGTATAAATATTCTCCTTCTTATATATATGACCAATTATATAATAACATAAGACAAGCCCAGTTACAAAAATCAAACCATAATATTGAAGCTTAACTGAACCAAGGCTAAATATTACAGGGTCTATATCCCAATTTACGTATAATATCATATTCATTGATTTGAGGTTTAAATTCTATGCAAATACCATAAGATTACCTTTGTTCGTCACGTAACCGACAGAGTTCCGGTGTGCTTTTCCTCAGACTTCTGAGGAACTTCGATTTCGTTACGCATTACAGAAACAATCTGGCAGTAGATTTATTTTTATAAAGCGCATTAAGAGTTCTACAAATGTAGTGCTTATAATTGATTTATTGCATTGCCGATGAAATAATTTACGTAAATCATTTATGTTCTATATAACTTGTATTCTCAAGACAATATATTGCCTCTCCTCTGTCTCCATTTTCCAGATCTGTTAATTCGATCTTAAATATTTTATAGGGCAGTGTTGTCGTTTTTTTAGGCTCACTGACTGTTATATAGTAAGCTATTCCGTATTCAGTTTCTTCATAATATTCTTTTATTTGCTGCTTCATCAAAACATTCACGCTTTCTCCATCAATCCATACTTTTATGCCTACCTTATCAATTGTTGGAGCAATGTTATCACATTTGGCCGCATCAGCAGATGACTTTTGAGCAATATTTGACAAATCCTCTTTATGTTGAGCGTTTTGTATGCCTCTATTTGTAAGAAATCTTGTTAAGCTCATAGGACGGACATAGATCTGATAGGCTGGTACACCTCCGGGGATTTGAAAAGCGTGTACTCCGTATGCTTCCATTCGGTTATATTGTATATTTAAGGTTGTATCTCTGTCTGCAATAAAGTTCCAGCCCCAAAACTCCAGTCTCAAGTCCTCATTATTTGTTCCTGCTTTCATTGTATGAGGATAAGTATCCATATCTATAGCACCGATGTTGCTATATTTGCCTTTGGGTATATTTATTTGATATTTCCCTTTCTCGTCAGTTTTCGTTTCAAAGAGAACATCAAAATTTGAATTTTGAAACATAACAGAACAATTACCAATAGGATTTCCGTCATAGTCAGAAACTTTTCCTGTTATTGTTACCAGGTCTTTTTGCTTTTGTGCATTAATAGTTGAATTCAAACAAAAAAACAGAACTAAAATACTTAATAATTTCATTGTGTTTATTTTTTAGGTTGTAATCTGTCATTTAATTCATGGTTTCAATCATCTAAGCAGAAGGAAAATTCTTATCAGCCTTCCATTGATTGCAATGTCCACGGCCCCAGCCAAACCAATAAAAGCAGAACCGGCTTCATTGATCTCAAATACAAACCCCGGTCTTATTGTAATCAAGCCCAGTATTTCCATCCGTGAGTTTACAGGACGAAAAAAGTTCTTTATGGCCCGTTGCTGCATGATTGAGATTCCGATTATCCTTGCAAAAATAATCAAAAATTCCAACCCTTAAAATCGACCGCACAATTCGATCGCAACGGACAAATAAATCAATATTGAAGAATTGATTTTTATCCAATAACAATGATATTAATCAGGAACTTCCTATTTTTGCAATCAAATAGAAGCAACTCTAAGATTATAGAAAACCACATATTAAATTGATTATAGGATGAAAAAGATTCTTATACTGTTATTTGTTTGTCTATTTATAAACAAATCTTATGCATATGGACAAACAGGGGAAGCAGAATTGAATGCACCCACAAAAGCTTATATATTATCACGTTTCTGCACAGAAGTAAAATATAATTTTGCTTTTTATGATAAACTAAAATTCAATTGGGATAGTTTATGTGTAGCTTCAATACCATCTTTGACAGCAACTTCATCCGATGAAGATTTCTTGAAAGGAATGCAAATTCTTTGTAATCAGCTTCATGATGGACACACATACATTTTCCCAATGAATAATCCCAAGAATCAGGCTGATTGGATCCGGCCGTTTCCGATGAAGACCAGACGAATCGGAGATAGGGTATTTGTAACGGATGTATACAGTTCTAATCTACAACAGTCGGGAGTATGCCCCGGATGTGAGATTATAGAAATAGATGGCGAAAATGTACTGGACTATGGGAATAGACATATTCTACCTTATTTAGCTTCTTCAACTCCCCAATGGGCAAAATACAGACCATTTGCAGAGTTTGAACTGACTAAGGATAAAGGCTCTAAATCAAGTAAAATCTTATTCAAGAATAAAAAAGGGAAAGAGTTTACAGTAGAGAATAACAGAAACCTTTCATGGGACTTGCAGAAAGATACTCCTTCGATAAGCTTTAAGGTAAAGGAAGATAATATAGGCTTGTTAACTGTGGGCAGTTTTCAAAATTCCGATTTCAACCGTGCATATTTCGATGAACTATATGATGACATATTAAAGACAGATGCTTTAATTATTGATATTCGTAATAACAGTGGTGGAAATTCATCACATGCAGATTATCTTATCAGCCATTTTATCCATCGGCCCATTCCACAAGGTACATGGAGCTCACCAATGTATATAGCGGCCCATGCTTCCTGGAATTATCCACGGGAATGGTATATGCAAACTCCTGATCCCGTTTTACCTATAAATGAAAAAGAAATTTATCAGAAACCGATTGTGTTATTGGTAAATGCTACGACTTTTTCTTCTGCTGAAAATTTTTGTGTATTGTTCAGAGGTGCCAATAGAGGAAAAATTATCGGAACTCCTACCGGAGGAAGTACAGGAAATCCTATCTTTATTGACCTTGGATTTGGATTGGGTTGTTGCATTTGCACCAAACATGAATTAGATACGGATGGAAATGAATTTATAGGTATTGGAATTCAACCAGATATTGTAGTTGAAGAAGATATTCACACGTTTTTAAATAATGGAGACAACGTAATAGAAAAAGCCCTTGATCTTTTGAGAATGTGCTCTGCCCGTAACAACCATTAACAACCCGCGTCTTATTATGTTAAAGAATTTGCTTTATATCTGTTTGTTTTTGTTGTTCTGTAATAAATCAGAAGCGCAAAATTTATCAAATATCATTGATAGCTGCCATTATTATCTGGATAAGCAAGATACTATATCGTTTAATAATACCTACATCAGAATTCTTGATGCTTATGAAAAAGAGTATGATGCAGAATTATATTCAATTGAAGAAGAATTAAAAGAGATGAGAATTGAAGATCAAAGCATACGATTGTTACTGCTTGATGCTTCGAAGAAGAAACAGAATGTAGATAAAATAAGAAGGATAATGGACGACATAGACCGAAGAAATGCTGTCAGAGTTGCTGAAATCATTGACCAATACGGTTGGCTTTCTACCGATGAGATTGGCTTTGAGGCGAACGAGACTCTGTTCCTTTGTATACAACATTCACAAGATTCTTTAATCCAGAATAAGTATTTACCTATATTGAAAGAAGCCGTCCAAGAGGGTGCAGCTAAAGGTTGGCACTATGCTTTTCTTACTGACAGGTGCCTTATGAATCAAGGACAAAAACAGATTTATGGGACGCAGATAATAACCAAGAATGGAGTCAGTTATCTGGTTCCTCTACAGGATATTGATAAGGTCGATTCACTCAGAAAGGAAATAGGGCTTGAGCCTTTGAGTGAATATATGAAAGACTGCGGACTTAAAAACGGCTGGAGTAAAGAGTTTTACAAAAACAATGTAAAACAACATGAATCAATTTTTAATTCATGGTTTCAATCATTTAAGCTGAAGGAAAATTCTTATTAGCCTTCCTAACTCAACCTCAGATTGATTGCAATGTCCACGGCCCCAGCCAAACCAATAAAAGCAGAACCGGCTTCATTGATTTTAAATACAAACCCCGGTCTTATTATAATCAGGTCCAGTATTTCCATCCGTGAGTTTACAGGACGAAAAAAGTTCTTTATGGCCCGTTGCTGCATGATTGAGATTCCGATTATCCTTGCAAAAATAATCAAAAATTCCGACCCTTAAAATCGACCGCACGATCCGGCCCCAACGACCGCACGATCCGGCCTCAACGACCGCTCGATTCAGCCCCAACGACCGCATAATTTGCCTCCAACGACCGCACGATTCCGGCTGGGTTTCCAGAAGGCTTCGGGCTTTTTAAAAAAACGTTTCGGGCTTTCAATGAAAACGCCGAAACGAATCAATGAAAACGTTTCGGCGTTTTTTCCGGACATATAAGTCCCTATTTTCAGGCAAGTTACGCAATGGCCTATTTTATCCATTCCCGGCCCAAACTTAACGTACAAAGAGATTCTATGCGGATGGTAAAATCACCCAGACTGTTGGGCACATAGGGATAAAGTTCGGAATTCGAACTGGAATAAGGCAAATATTTCACCTTCATGGCACGGATCGTGCCGCGTGCATCATAGCGTCCGTCGTTGTTGTCCACCATATATAAAGTGTCTGCCAGCCCCGATTCGTCGAATGAAACGCCCCATAGGGTAACGGCATGCGTTGACCAGTTTTTACCCAGATTGATAACGAACATCATACCTTGTCCGGAAGACAATGCATGCTTGACGATACGGTTGAACCCATCACGCGTCAATTCGTAATTCGAGTATTCTTTTCCCAAAGAATTCGTTCCCAGCCAGGAGCGGAAAAAGCCGGCAGACGGATCCACGGGATCTGTTTCATAAATCCGCTTCTGGAATACTCCGTTAAAGAACCAGTTGACGGCTTTCAACGGATACTCTCCCCGGTTGGGAAAATGATCCTTGTAAAGCTGGAAAACCTGACTGTGCAACATGTCGGACGGTACTGCCTCCGGCCCCTGATAAGCCCTGACAGCTTCCGTACCGGCATTTTGTGCCAGCCACCAATGAATCAGATTTGAAGCTGAAGCTGCCCAGCACATCAGTCCGTCATCTCCGGAAGTAATCCCCGACGGATTCACCTTGTTACAGTCAAACCACCCGCAACCATCCGTCCATTTCAGCTGGGTATGGTCGGCATTCCATTGTTCAGGAAGCGGTTCTTTGATGCCATACACCCAGCGGGTAGTTCCGGAAAAAGCATCAGGCTCTGCTTCCTTCCGGAGACGGATGCGGTAAACAATCTCCTTTCCGGCTTCCAGCCTCTCCAACGGCTGCCCTGCCAGCGACTCCGGTAAGGGCATGGCCAGTTCTTTGTCGCCGATGTGAATCTGTATCCAATCCTCAGAACGCAGGTCACCGGCCTCCTGAGGACACAACAGGGCAGTCCACGTGTTGTCTGATTCCTTCAACGGAGTGACCCACTGATATCCGGCAGGCTCGCCCGATGTTCCTTCCGACAAATCGAAAGGAATCCGGCAGGCTGTGCGGACTCTGATTTCTCCGGCGGCAATCTGATGCCCGTCGAAAGACCCGTCGGGAGATTCCAGCCGGATACGCAACCGGTGAAGTGCATGTCCGAAACATAAAGCAACCGTTTCGCCTGCCTGTACATGTGTCCGTGCCACCAGAAGATCCGAACGGAGATATCCTTCACCGTCCTGTTGTGTCTCGATCCGGTGGACATAAGAGGACTCTGAATCTCCGGCATCATTCACCAGCCTTCCGGAAGGAGAGGCATGCCAGGCCGTAAAAATCACTTCTCCGTTTCCCACTTCACTCCAGGGAACAAACGGCTTCCAGCCATCGGATTCCAGATGAAGGACATAACGGCGGACCAGACCGGAAGTGACATTGTGGGCACTGACCACAATCGTATCGCCCGGAACGAACTCTCCCCTACCGTCCGTCTCAAGCCGGGCCCGTGAAAGATCGGAAACAATGGACCACTTCACATATCCGGAACCTGCCGGACCGGATGCTTCCGAAGGAAAGGGTGTATTGCACGATCCACATACAAAAATGGCAACTACAAGGATTGTACGGAGGACAAAGGTTAGCACGGAGATCTTCATGGGCGTTTTTTTAGATATTCAGATTTGAAACATTTACCGATGAAGAAAACAACTTCCAAAGAAAAGTAAAGGTTCGCTACGGCCGGGGTATTTTAAGATTTGTTGGGAAACAAGGCAGAGGAAAGAGGTCCAGCACTCTCAGGCCGGAAAGAAAGAACACAAAAGGGACAAACTGTTTCACAACAGCCTGCCCCCACACCAACAGTCATGTAAAAAAGATCAGAGTTTATTCCTGTCGGCTTATCGTATAAACAGCAGTTCTCTATATTTCGGCAAAGTCCACATCTGATTGTCGACAATCAGTTCCAGCTTGTCAATGTGATAGCGGATTTCCTCCAGCATCGGAGCCACGGTATCGTGATAAGCTACGGCTTTTTCGCGTTCCGTCTCAATCCGGTTAGCCACTTTGCGGGCCTCAATCAGGGCATCTACATGCTCCTTGATGTAAGCCGTATGGGCAGCTATCTCACGGATGATGGCCACGTTTTTCAGAAGAAAGACGGGCTGATTTCATCTTCGGCAAAAAGCTGTTTCATCTTATAGACATTTGTCGATCAGACGTGTCTGGTATTCAATGGCAACGGGTACCACATGGTTCATGGCCAGGTCGCCCAGCACACGGGCCTCGATCTGGATTTTCTTGGTATAGGTTTCCCATTTCACCTCATTGCGGGCTTCCAGTTCCTTGCGGGTCATTACGCCGGTAGATTCAAACATCCGCACGCTTTCGGGAGTCAGATACTGGTCGAAGATTCACCGGACAGCTCGTTTCGCAATCCAGTCCGCGGCGGGCAGCTTCGGCCTTCCATTCCTCGCTATAACCGTTGCCGTCGAAACGGATAGGTTTGCATTCCTTGATGTAACGGCGGAGTACCCGGATGATAGCCGAAACCTTGGGCTCACCTTCTCCGATCAGGCGCTCTACTTCCTGATGGAAATCCGTCAACTGTTCGGCCATTGCGGTATTCAGGGCAATCATTGCGCTCGCACAGTTGGCTTCCGACCCGACGGCGCGGAACTCGAACCGGTTACCAGTGAAAGCAAAAGGTGAAGTACGGTTACGGTCGGTATTGTCAATGAGCAGTTCCGGAATCTGGGGAATATCCAGCTTCATGCCGTGCTTTCCTCCCAGGCTCACCAGTTCGTCGGCGGCACTTTCTTCCATGTGGTCGAGCACCTTGCTCAGCTGAGTTCCCAGGAAAGAAGAGATGATGGCAGGAGGTGCTTCGTTGGCTCCCAGACGATGGGCATTCGTAGCACTCATGATAGAGGCTTTAAGCAGACCGTTGTGGCGATAGACGGCCATCAGGGTATTGACCACGAACGTGATGAAACGAAGGTTTTCTTCGGCGGTCTTTCCCGGAGCCATCAGCAGGACACCCGTATCGGTACCCAGTGACCAGTTGTTGTGTTTTCCTGATCCGTTGACGCCCTTGAATGGTTTTTCGTGCAGCAGCACGCGGAATCCGTGTGAACGTGCAATCTTGCGCATGAGCGACATGATCAGCATGTTGTGGTCAACGGCCAGATTACATTCTTCGTAGATCGGTGCCAGCTCAAACTGATTCGGGGCAACCTCGTTGTGACGGGTCTTGACAGGAATACCCAGTTCGAGTGCCTGGATTTCCAGATCTTTCATGAAAGCAGCTACACGGGAGGGGATTGCTCCGAAATAGTGGTCTTCAAGCTGCTGGTTCTTTGAAGCTTCGTGTCCCATCAGGGTACGTCCGGTCAGCAGCAGGTCCGGGCGGGCTGCGTACAGACCTTCGTCAACCAGGAAGTATTCCTGTTCCCAACCGAGGTAAGAAACGATTTTACGTACGGAAGGATCGAAATAATGCATTACGTCAAGGGCTGATTTGGTTACGGCCCGGATAGATTTCAGCAGAGGAGCCTTGTAGTCAAGAGCTTCACCGGTATAAGCGATAAAGACAGTCGGGATGCAAAGCGTATCGTCCACAACGAAAACAGGAGATGAAGGATCCCATGCGCTGTATCCGCGTGCTTCGAAAGTGTTTCTCACTCCTCCGTTGGGGAAAGAAGAACCGTCAGCTTCCTGCTGTACGAGCAGTTTTCCGGAGAATTCCTCGAGCATACCTCCCTTGCCGTCGTGTTCCACGAAAGCATCATGCTTTTCTGCCGTACCTTCCGTCAGTGGCTGAAACCAGTGTGTGTAATGAGTTACTCCCAGTTCGGTTGCCCATTTCTTCATTCCGGCAGCGACTTCATTGGCAATGCTGCGATCCAGTGCAGCTCCGTTGTCAATAACGTCGACCAGCTTGGCATAGACCTTGCTCGGGAGATATTTGAACATCTTTTCACGGTTGAATACATATTTAGCGAAGTATTCGCCAGGCCGTTCAGCCGGAGATGGAACTTCTACAGGTTTCTTGTGAAACGCTTCTTCCACTACCTTGAATCTTAAATTTGACATAATACCTAAATCTTATTTTTATGTTGTTCTTGTTTTACTTTAAATGCATTTTCTGATTCGTCTCACTGCTTCCTGGCATTCCTCATATTTGGCAAAGGTGGAGAGACGGATGTAGTTTTCTCCTTCTGGTCCGAAACCGGTTCCCGGAGTTACGATAGTCTGGGCTTCGTAGAGCAACTGTTCGAAGAATTTCCAGGCAGTTGTTCTTTCCGGAATCCTGATCCATAAATAAGGTGCATGCTCGCCGCCGTAAATCTGAAGTCCGGCATGGCTCAGTCCCTCTTTCAGGATTTGTGCATTGTGCATATAATAAGCAATGGTTTCCTTGATCTGTTTCTTTCCTTCCGGTGAGTAGATGGCTTCGGCGGCCCGTTGCGTAATGTAAGAGACTCCATTGTTTCGGGCAGCAATGCGCCGTTTCCATAATTCATTCAGGGAAATGCGCTGGCCTGCCAGTGTACCAGCCGTCAGTTCTTTCGGGATGACGGTATATCCGCATCTTACTCCCGTAAAGCCGGCTGTCTTGGAAAAGCTCCGGAACTCGATGGCCACTTTCTTTGCTCCTTTGATCTCGTAGATGGAATGGGGCAGATCCGGATCCTGTATGTAAGCTTCATAAGCTGCATCATACATGATCAGGGTGTCGTTGGCTATCGCATAGTTCACCCACTTCTTCAGTTCGTTTTTGGTGATGACGGCTCCGGTCGGGTTGTTCGGGAATGAAAGATAGATAATGTCAATGCGTTGACTGGGGATTTGCGGAATGAAGTTGTTTTCCGGCAGACAGGGCAGATAGACAACGTTACTCCATGTGCCGTCCGGTTGGGGAGTGCCTGCCCGGCCGTAAGTGACATTGGCGACAATATATATCGGACAGATCGGTGTCGTCACTCCGATGCTGTTGTCGTGTCTCAGCAAATCTCCGATATCTCCGACCTCTCTCTTCGTTCCGTCGTTGATGAATATTTCCCCGGGTTCCAGAGAAACGCCTCTGGCTGCGTAGTCATGTTTCAATATGGCTTCTGTCAGGAAAGAATACCCTTGTTCCGGGGCGTATCCGTGAAACGAGTCAATGCATCCCATCTCGTCAATGGCTTTGTGCATGGCATCGATGGAAGCCTGTGGCAAAGGGCGGGTGACATCTCCTGTCCCCAGGCTGATCAGATGAGCCTTGGGATGAGTAACCTTGAACGTATTGATCTTTTTCTCCATGTTGAGGAGAAAATGATTGTTCGGCTAATTTCAGCAGATGTTCGTTTACTAACGCCATATTTATTTGATGAAACCGTTGTCGTTATTTGTTTAGTCAGACGTTTTGGTCGTCAATTTGGTTGCAAAAATACGAAAATAATATCATTTACAAAAAGAATCCACGGCATGAATCACGGGAAGCGGCTTCTTTTTATGTTCTTGTTAAAAAAAAAAGAGGGAGTAAAGGCAATCGAAGTTATTCTTTTCGTAATTTTGCAGGCGAATTTATAATAACCTTGTTTTTAAGATTTATGAATAGTGCTTTACCTACTACACGCCGGCAAAGAATTTGGCGTGAAATGAAAGATTACCTGTTAATCGCTTTGGGAATGATTATGTATGGTATAGGTTGGAATGTGTTCTTGCTTCCTAATGATCTTCCTTCAGGAGCTGTACCTGGTATTGCCTCCATTGTTTATTGGGCGACAGGTTTGCCGGTTCAGTATACTTATTTAGGTATCAATGGGTGTCTGCTGGTTCTGTCTCTGATTATCCTGGGATGGAAGTTTAGTGTGAAAACAATTTTTGCCGTATTTGTATTGAGCTCCATTCTGCCTGTGATTCAGAGTATAACCAACGGTGTTTCGTTGATTCACGACCAGCCTTTCATGGCATGTGTACTGGGTGCGTCGTTCTGCGGCAGTGGTATCGGTATTGCTTTTTCTGCCAATGGCAGCACGGGAGGAACGGATATTATTGCAGCAATCGTCAACAAATACCGCGATATCAGTCTGGGGCGTGTCATTCTGTTATGTGACCTGGTAATTATTTCTTCCAGTTATCTGGTATTACACAACTGGGAAAAAGTCGTTTACGGTTATGTGGTCTTGTTTATTTCAAGTTTTGTGCTGGATCAGGTCGTAAACAGTGCCCGCCAGTCCGTGCAGTTTTTCATCATTTCCAATAAGTATGAAGAAATAGGACACCGCATCAACAAAGACCTTCACCGTGGTGTGACGTTTATCGACGGCGTTGGCTGTTATACCCAGAACAATGTCAAGATGATGTTTGTTCTGGCAAAGAAACGTGAATCCAGTACGATTTTCCGTCTGATCAAGGATATAGAT
>ENA-OQBV01001486-OQBV01001486.1-human-gut-metagenome-genome-assembly--contig:-NODE-1486-length-11468-cov-5.014814_pt1 | contig 11468 bp, 12 predicted proteins | sample MGYA00242750_ERZ504559 | MGnify/ENA primary metagenome ERZ504559 (study PRJEB26092, sample SAMD00036230) | human gut metagenome | host: Homo sapiens | study: EMG produced TPA metagenomics assembly of...
TCAAACAGTTCCTGAGTCAGTTCACCCGGGATCATACGAGTGATTTCTTCGATCTGGAAGCTGAAGTTACCTTTGTGGTCAGCTACTTCTTCTTTCTTCAGTTTCAACAGAGAAGCCAGTTCTGCTTCATTGTTGTCGAATGCTACAGAAGGATTGAATACCCAGTACGGTATTTTGTTCTTGGCACCGTTGAAGATAGCTTTTCTGTTCGTCGTTCTTCATGTAAACCGGCATCATTACAGCGCCTTCTACCTGAACACCACCTTCTTTGGTATTTCCGTTTTCATCCAGCTCAGCCAGCAGACCTTTCAGCATGTCGTTGTCCTGATAGTCTTCTACTTTTTCATATTTTGCAGTACGCTGAGTGTACATCTTCACCTGCTGGTCAACCATTTCGTCGGTTACGTTGATATCATAGTAGTCTACGCTATCGTTAGCAGACAATTCTACGTTGAATTCCGGAGCCAGTGCGATATCGAAAGAGAATTCAAAGTTTTCTTCGGTTTCGAAGTTCACCTGATTTTCTTTCGGCAGCGGAGTACCCAGCATGTTTACTTTATTTTCACGGATATATTCAAATACCTTTTCCTGCAGGAGCTTGTCGATTTCTTCTGCCAGTACAGACACACCGTACTGTTTTTTGATCAGACCTGCAGGTACCATTCCCTTACGGAATCCCGGCATATTCACTTTCTGACGAAGAGTCTTCAGAGCCTTTTCTACTTTTTCCTGATAATCAGCTTTTTCGATCTGGACAGTAAGCACTGCGCTTACGCTGTCTACGTTTTGCAATGAAATATTCATTTCTGGTTTATTTAATTATTACTATATTATTCTTTTTATCCAAAGAGGTTGCAAAATTAGTGTTTAATCTCTCAAATACCAAACTGTTATGCTAAAAAAAGCTAACATCTTGCTAAAATACAGTCTTTCCAATTCCTCACCCCTTTCCGACGGTGAGTTCCGGATATCGTTTATTCCTTGATATCCTTCAACTGGAAATCCTTGCGGCGAAGCACAAAACTGTTACTCAAATATTTTTCGCGCACAATCTTGTTTTCGGCCAGTTCTTCGGGTGTTCCCTGGAAAAGGATTTTTCCTTCGAACAGCAGATAGGCACGGTCTGTAATGCTCAATGTTTCCTGTACGTTATGGTCAGTAATCAGAATTCCGATGTTTTTGTCCTTCAGTTTCCATACAATATGCTGGATATCTTCTACGGCAATCGGGTCGACTCCGGCAAAAGGTTCGTCGAGCATGATGAATTTCGGGTCAATAGCCAGACAGCGCGCTATTTCCGTACGCCGGCGTTCTCCTCCGGAAAGCTGGTCACCCAGATTCTTGCGCACCTTCTGCAGACGGAACTCTGCGATCAGGCTTTCCAGTTTTTCTTTCTGATATTCGGGAGTGGTATTCGTCAGTTCAAGCACCGAAGCGATATTGTCTTCCACACTCATCTTGCGGAACACAGAAGCTTCCTGCGCCAGATAGCCGATACCATTCTGCGCACGCTTATATACGGGGTAGGACGTAATATCCATATCATTCAGATAGATATGTCCTTCGTTGGGAACGATCAGTCCGGTCGTCATGTAAAACGAAGTCGTCTTTCCCGCTCCGTTCGGGCCGAGAAGTCCCACGATTTCACCCTGCTTCACATTGATGGAAACATGACTCACAACCGTTCGCTTGCCATATTTCTTGACCAGATTCTCCGTACGAAGCACCATACGTCCGTCGGCTGGAAGCTGAAAAGTCTCTTCCTGATGCTGTTGAATATTTTCTGCCATAACTTTTTCTTCTTAGCTATCGCAAAAGTAGTAAAAAACTTGGGGAATGTGGTCATCCTGCGGATTTTCATCTCATCTTTTATTATAATATAGCCAAAAAGCAGTATTTTTGCGAGAAATTATTCTGAAAAAATATGGTAAGACCAATCTCTACTCTAGGGAAATACTTGATGCTGATGGGACGCGTCTTTGCCCGCCCGGAGCGCATCCGAATGTATTTCAAGCAATACATCAATGAAATGGTGCAGCTGGGTATCAATTCCATTGGTATCGTACTTCTGATCTCTTTCTTCATCGGAGCAGTCATCTGTATCCAGATCAAGCTGAACATCGAAAGTCCCTGGATGCCGCGCTTCGTTGTAGGTTATACAACCCGTGAGATCCTGCTTCTGGAATTTTCATCGTCCATCATGTGTCTGATCCTGGCCGGGAAAGTGGGATCCAACATTGCTTCAGAAATCGGAACGATGCGTGTCACCCAACAGATCGATGCTCTTGAGATCATGGGTATCAACTCTGCTTCTTATCTGATTCTGCCCAAGATTCTCGGACTGATGACCATCATTCCGTTGCTGGTGATATTCAGTATATTCGCCGGAATCATCGGCGCCTTCTGTACCGCCTGGTTCGCCGGGATTATGAATGCGACGGATCTGGAATACGGACTCCAGTACTGCTTTATTGAATGGTACATCTGGTGCAGTTTCATCAAGTCACTGTTCTTTGCCTTCATCATTGCCAGTGTGTCGGCTTATTTCGGCTACACGGTGGAAGGAGGATCCATTGCCGTAGGAAAAGCCAGTACCGACTCGGTTGTATCAAGCAGCGTACTGATCCTGTTTTCCGACTTAATACTTACTCAATTGTTAATGGGATGATACAGATTAATTCTATTTATAAATCATTCGAAGAACGTACGGTGCTGAATGACATCAGCTTTACGTTCGAAAACGGAAAGACGAACCTGATTATCGGACAGAGCGGTTCGGGAAAAACCGTCCTCATGAAATGTCTGGTGGGCCTGCTTACCCCCGAAAAAGGAGAAGTCCTCTACGACGGACGTAACCTCATCAACATGGGCAAGAAGGAAAAGAAAGCCTTGAGACGCGAAATGGGAATGATCTTTCAGAGCGCGGCCTTGTTCGATTCTCTCTCTGTTCTGGAGAATGTCATGTTTCCGCTTGACATGTTTTCCAACCAGACTTACCGCGAACGTGTCAAACGGGCACAGTTCTGCCTGGATCGCGTAAACCTGATTGACGCACAAAAGAAATATCCCGGAGAAATCAGCGGGGGTATGCAGAAACGTGTTGCCATCGCCAGAGCCATTGCGCTCCAGCCTCAGTATCTGTTCTGCGACGAGCCCAACTCGGGTCTGGATCCGAAGACCTCACTGGTGATTGACGAACTGATACATGACATCACGACTGAGTATAACATGACCACTGTCATCAACACTCACGACATGAACTCCGTATTGGGCATAGGCGACAGCATTCTCTACATCTATCAGGGACACAAAGAATGGGAAGGCAACAAAGATGAAGTGTTCTCCGCAACCAATGAAAAGCTGAACAATTTCATTTTTGCTTCAGACCTGCTCAAGAAAGTCAAAAAAGAAGAAGCAAAAGCCGAGCGCTGACAAAGCTTCAAAAACGCCGAGACGTTTTCACGAAAAGCCCGAATTCTTTTTCCATAAACGCCGAAACGTTTTTTGAAAAGCCCGAAGCCTTTCAGAGAAGCCTCAGAAGGTGTCTGGAAGAGGGGCTGGAAACGTGCGGTCGTTGGAGCGGAATCGACCGCACGATGAGCCCGAATCGTACTACTCGATGAGACGGAAACGTGCAGTCGATTTTTCGTATAGTTCCAGACGATTTTCCCGGGGGCAGATTTCCGCTCAGAATAAAAGCCAACAGCCTTGCAGGCGACCTTCTGCATTCAGAAGATTCAACCGGCAAAGCTGTTGGCTTCAGTTTTATATATCAGCCTCAGGAAGGCTTATTTCTGTCGGATAAAGATGTTGATCGGTGTACCACACAAATCCCAGCGTTCGCGGATCTTGTTCTCCAGGAAACGTTTGTAAGGCTCCTTCACATACTGAGGAAGGTTCGCAAAGAATACAAACGACGGAATCTGCGTATTCGGCAACTGAGTCACATATTTGATCTTGATATACTTACCCTTATTTGAAGGAGGCGGATAAGCCTCGATCAGCGGCAGCATTTCTTCATTCAGACGGGCAGTCGGTATGCGTTTTGTTTTGGCCAGATAAACTTCCTTAGCCGTTTCAAGCACCTTGAAAATGCGCTGCTTGGTCAGTGCTGAAGCAAAATGATGGGGAAATCCGTAACGGAGCAAGACGGTTGCGGATAGCTTCCTCAAAGGTCTTCATCACCTTGGCAGATTTATCTTCCACCAAATCCCACTTGTTGACAACAACTACAAGTCCTTTCTGGTTACGCTGTATCAGCGAGAAGATATTCAAGTCCTGTCCTTCCACTCCACGGGTAGCGTCCAGCATCAGGATACATACATCAGAACCTTCAATGGCACGGATGGAACGGATAACGGAATAGTACTCCAGGTCTTCGCTGACTTTGTTCTCTTACGGATACCTGCCGTATCTACCAGATAGAAATCAAAGCCGAACTTGTCATAGCGCGTATAAATAGAGTCGCGGGTAGTTCCTGCAATATCGGTCACGATGTTGCGTTCTTCTCCGATGAAAGCATTGATAATGGAAGATTTTCCGGCATTCGGACGGCCTACCACGGCAAAGCGGGGAATATCCTCTTCGACGGTTTCTTCCACATTCTTGCGGAATTTACTCAAAACGAGATCCAGCAGATCTCCCGTGCCGCTTCCGCTCATGGCAGAAATACAGAACGGATCTCCCAAGCCCAGTGAATAGAACTCTGCAGCATTATACTGGAGCTCATTGCTGTCGGTCTTGTTGGCTACCAGGATCACCGGTGTCTTTGAACGACGCAGGATGCCGGCAACCTGTGCATCCAGGTCTGTCACTCCATTCATTACATCCACGACAAACAGAATCACATCGGCTTCTTCTACAGCCAGCAATACCTGCTTGCGGATTTCTTCTTCGAATACATCATCCGAGTTGACCACCCATCCTCCGGTATCCACTACGGAAAACTCCTTTCCCAGCCATTCCGACTTTCCGTACTGGCGGTCGCGGGTTGTACCGGCCTGTTCATTCACAATAGCCTGACGCGTTTTGGTCAGACGATTAAACAGTGTCGACTTTCCCACATTGGGACGTCCTACGATTGCTACTAAATTTCCCATATACTTTTATTTCAGTCTAACGGCTGTCACAGCCGAATCATTAATCTAATTGGTAACCAAAATTTTTCAGTTCTTTGTCTGAACTTCTCCAGTCCTTATCCACTTTCACAAAGGTCTCCAGATAAATGGTTTTCTGGAAGAAATGTTCCAGCGTCTTGCGGGCTTCGGTCGCTACCTTCTTGAGCGCCTTGCCCTGCTTTCCGATAATAATTCCCTTCTGGGAATCGCGTTCCACATAAATAACAGCATTGATGTGAATGCTCTTGGCCTCTTCCTTAAACTGCTCTACGACAACTTCCACTGCATAAGGGATCTCTTTGTCATAGTACAGCAAAATCTTCTCGCGGATGATTTCCGTCACAAAGAAACGGGCCGGTTTATCGGTCAGCTGATCTTTTCCGAAATAAGGAGGAGAATCCGGAATCAGTTCCCTGATGCGCTTCATGACCGCATCCACATTGAAACGAGCCTTCGCTGAGACGGGTATAATTTCAGCTTTAGGCAGCATTTCATGCCACTGATCCACAAGTTTTACCAGATCTTCCTGATTGCTCAGGTCAATCTTGTTGATCAGCAACAAGACTGGTACATCCAAGCGACGCACCTTCTCCATAAACTCCTGGTTTTTATCGGGCTGTTCAATCGTATCCGTAACGTACAACAGTACATCCGCATCCACCAGCGCCGATTCTGAAAAGTTCAGCATAGACTCCTGAAGCTTGTAATTCGGTTTTAAAACTCCCGGAGTATCAGAGAAGACAATCTGCATATCGTCCGTGTTCAGAATACCCATGATACGATGACGAGTTGTCTGCGCCTTGAATGTTGCGATGGAAATACGTTCTCCCACCAGCAAATTCATCAAAGTAGACTTTCCGACATTCGGATTGCCCACAATATTAACAAAGCCAGCTTTATGCATAATCAACTTATTTGTTTACAGACAAAAAAACGCATCGGATTGGGATGCGTTTTCTTATCTATTTTCATTAATTCTGAAAATTATTTATTACCGTCATATCCCCACTTCACATAAGAGGCTCCCCAGGTAAATCCTGCGCCAAATGCAGTGAAGATAATATTATCGCCTTTTTTCAGCTGCTTCTCATAATCCCACAGACACAGCGGAAGTGTACCTGCACTGGTATTACCATAGCGCTGAATATTAATCATTACCCGATCCAAAGGCACTTCCAGACGAGAAGCAACAGCATCAATGATACGCATATTGGCCTGATGAGGAACAATCCATGCAATATTATCCTTGGTCAGTCCGTTGCGTTCAGCAATCTGTGCTGTCACATCCGACATGTTTGAAACGGCATATTTAAATACGGTTCTTCCTTCCTGATACAGATAGTGCATCTTGTTGTCAACCGTAAAATAAGACGGAGGACATACAGATCCACCTGCTTTCATGTGAAGGAAAGGAAGACCTTTTCCATCAGTTCTTAAAATAGAATCCATGATACCATAATCTTCAGTCGTTGCCTCTACCATACAAGCAGCAGCACCGTCTCCGAAGATCGGGCAAGTTGCACGATCAGAATAATTAACCATCGACGACATCTTGTCGGCACCCACAATAATAATTTTTTTATGTCGGCCAGACTGGATCATGCTTGCAGCTGTCTCCATTGCATAAAGGAAGCCACTGCAGGCTGCCTGCAAATCGAATGCATAAGCATTCTTCAAGCCCAGCTTGTCACACAAGATTGAAGCTGTCGAAGGGAAATGGAAGTCTGGAGTAGTCGTGGCAACAATTACACAATCAATGGAATCAGGATCAGAATCCGTTTTCTGCATCAACTGCTTCGCAGCCTTACGAGCCAAATAAGAAGTACCCAAACCTTCTTCGTTAAGAATACGTCTTTCTTTCACTCCGATACGGGTCATAATCCACTCATCGTTGGTATCAACCATTCTGGACAATTCTTCATTGGTCAGAACATAATCAGGTACATATCCACCGACTCCTGTAATTACAGCATTAATCTTTTCCATCATTTCAGAATTTAATTTGTGCGCGTCCTAATAAAAGAGAAGCCGGAAGAGCCGAAAGCTCTCCGGCTTTAATCTTTTCGACGAACCACACAAAAGTGTTTAACCTAGCGTTTTATTAAAGAGCGGCTTCTTTTTCAATTGCCAACTTGCCTCTGTAATAACCGCAAGCTCCACATACTGTGTGATAAACATGCCATTCACCGCAGTTCGGGCAAATAGCTAAAGTAGGAGCAACTGCTTTGTCATGAGTTCTTCTCTTAGCAGTTCTCGTTTTTGACTGTCTTCTTTTAGGATGTGCCATTTTTCTAAAACTTTATTTAATTATTATCTAATATTTTCTTCAAATCATCCCAGCGCGGATCTGTCTCGCGACTTTCATCCTCTGGTTCTTCTTCCAGATCTGCATCGTCCAGACTTTCTTCTTCTGCAGACGTACACAGATGCTTGTTCAGTGTTCCCATCATTGCCTTATTGCATTTTCCGGGAGCGTGTACATGCTTCATAGGCAGACTCAACTCAATAAATTCGTAGATGAACCATGCTACATTGACATAACCGTCTTCTTCCGGAACCACCAGGACATCGCCTTCTTCAGAGAAAGACAAGCCCATTTTCACCTTCAGTGTATCATCTGTATTCACAGGTAATTCCAGATCATCCAGGCATCGGTCACACGGAACAATAACAAAGCCTTCCGTATGAAAGTTCAATATAAAGACACCCATGCTCTTTTTGACATTCAGCACAACCTTCAGTTTGCCTCGCTGAATCTCCGGAGCATCAATATCTGCGAAGAACTGATTATCGAGCGTGTATTCATACTGACATGAATCTTCACGCATGTTCTTCAACTCTACCTTATATTTGCTAAGCTTTCCCAATTCGCAATACTATATAAATCGGGCGACAAAGATACAAACAAATATTTATTTTATCTAGGATTTTTCCTTTTTTATTTATTAAAATATCATATAGCCCTATTCAATGCCTTCCCTATTCTTCCCGAAACGAATGAGTTTGAAGATATTTACTCAAAAAGATGACAGATAAAATACCTGTTTAAAATAAATGTATTAATTTTACGCATCCAATCGGCCGATCACCTTATTTAGTATAACGGAGATTAAAAAAGGAACAACAAACTAATCTATATTTCCATGTTAACCCAAATAATTAACGCTCAAATCCTTACCCCGCAGGGCTGGTTGAAAGACGGCTCTGTGCTGATAAGAGATAACAAAATTTTAGAAGTAACCAATTGCGACTTAGCAATTGTAGGTGCCAAACTGATTGATGCCAAAGGAATGTATATCGTTCCGGGAGGTGTGGAAATCCATGTACATGGAGGTGGAGGACGCGACTTTATGGAAGGCTCTGAAGATGCATTCCGCGCCGCTATCCAGGCACACATGCAACACGGAACAACCAGTATCTTCCCGACTTTGTCATCATCTACTATTCCTATGATCCGCGCAGCTGCAGCTACCACTGAAAAGCTGATGAGCGAACCAGACAGCCCGGTTCTCGGTCTGCACCTGGAAGGCCATTATTTCAATATGAAGATGGCAGGAGGACAGATGCCGGAGAATATCAAGAATCCTGATCCGGAAGAATACATTCCCTTATTGGAAGAAACACACTGCATCAAACGTTGGGATGCTGCTCCTGAACTTCCAGGCGCCATGCAGTTTGCCAAATATATCACTTCAAAAGGAGTTTTGGCTTCTGTCGGACACACGCAGGCTGAATATGAAGATATCTATACTGGATATTATGCAGGCTATACTCATGCAACCCATTTCTACAATGCAATGCCGGGATTCCACAAGCGTCGTGAATATAAATACGAAGGAACCGTAGAAAGTATTTATCTGATGGATGACATGACTGTTGAAGTGGTTGCTGACGGTATCCATGTTCCGCCGACAATTCTCCGACTTGTTCATAAGATTAAAGGTGTGGAAAAAACAGCTCTTATCACTGATGCTTTGGCTTGTGCAGCCAGCGACAGTAAAGAAGCTTTTGACCCCCGTGTAATCATCGAAGATGGCGTATGTAAACTGGCCGACAGATCGGCTCTGGCTGGAAGTATCGCAACTATGGACCGTCTGATCCGTACAATGGTACAGAAAGCTGAAATTCCATTGGAAGATGCAGTCCGTATGGCTTCTGAGACTCCGGCAAGAATTATGGGAGTATTGGATCGTAAAGGTACTCTGGAAAAAGGAAAAGATGCCGATATCCTGGCACTCGACAGAGACCTTAACGTTAGAGCCGTATGGTCTATGGGTAAACTCGTAGAAGGCACTAACAAACTCTTTTAACAACGTAAAATCTGATTGATATGTTAACGCAAATCATAAACGGCCATATTCTGACTCCTCAGGGATGGCTGAAAGATGGCTCCGTCCTGATTAGTGACGGAAAGATATTGGAGGTTACAAACAGCGATCTGGCTGTAATCGGAGCAACCGTTATCGATGCCAAAGGTATGTATATCGTACCGGGATTCATCAGTATGCACGTACATGGAGGTGGTGGACATGATTTTACAGAAGGAAGCAAAGAAGCCTTTACAAAAGCTGTTTCTGCTCACCTGAAACATGGTGCGACCTCTATATTCCCTACACTGTCATCAAGTACCTTCGACACAATCCGACAGGCTGTCACTACCTGTGAAGAATTGATGCAACAACCGGGCAGCGTAATTCAGGGATTACACATTGAAGGTCCGTACCTGAATCCAAAGATGGCTGGTGCACAATGGGAAGGCCTCCTGAAAGATCCGGATCCGGAAGAATACAAACCTCTTTTGGAAAGTACTCAGTGCATCAAACGCTGGGACATCAGTCCTGAACTTCCAGGAGCACATGAATTTGCTCAATATGCAACTTCACGGGGTATTTTAACTGCTATAACTCATACTGAAGCTGAATATGATGAGATCAAAGCTGCTTATGCAGCAGGTTTCACTCATGCAGCTCACTTCTACAATGCAATGCCGGGATTCCACAAACGCCGTGAATACAAATATGAAGGAACGGTGGAAAGCGTTTACCTGACAGATGGTATGACCGTAGAAGTAATTGCAGACGGAAGTCATCTTCCTGCAACTATTCTGAAGCTCGTTTACAAACTGAAAGGTGTAGAGAAAACTTGTCTGGTAACAGATGCTCTTAAATATGCTGCATACCAAGGAGAACCTATCGTAGATCCGCGTTATGTTATTGAAAACGGTGTTTGCAAACTGGCAGATCATTCTTCATTAGCAGGAAGTTTGGCCAGCATGGACACTTTGATTCAGACAATGGTGAAAAAAGCAGGTATTCCACTGGCTGATGCAGTACGTATGGCTTCTGAAACTCCTGCAACAATCATTGGTATCAATGACAAGAAGGGTAGCTTACAGAAAGGTAAAGATGCAGATATCGTTATTCTTGATAATCAGATTAACGTACGTTGCGTCTTCTCTAATGGAGTAATAGTAGAAGATACAAACACTATGATACATTAAGATTTTTCATTTGAGTCTTATTATATCAATCATGGAGACGTGTCAGCGTAAAGAAATTTACAATGATATGTCTCCATTTCTTACATCACCATTTCAACTGCCTAAGCCAGGCCTTTTACAAAGAACAATAAAAAGGTTCTCCCCCATACATCTAACAAAACTAAGCACCAGCTTATGTTCTTTATAAGTACTATAAAGATATACCCATAAGTATTCTTTTCATCCAATAATAATAACTAATTTCCACTCATCCGTTATAGATAGGCCGAGACGAGTCCGTAACAAATGTCAATACCAAGAACAAAAGAAATACTAACATCACAACAGACTTCAGCCGCCATCCTTTATCAGACGGAAAAACAGACTTATGATAAATTAATACTAATTTTAAAGAGTGACATTATCCCACGCCATAGCAGATATTTTATGGCTGATATCTTCCATTATGTAAACATAAGAGCTTACTCAACTGCCCCACTAATTCTCGGGCGAACCTCAATACTACCGTTCTGACCGTCCGAACCGGACAGAGCTCCCAAAAGCCTGCAGCTTCCACTAAGTGAGTTATCTGCCAATCTCGAAGATTCCTTGGATATCCCATCTTTCCGTGTAGCGGTCTATCTGTCAATCCCGCACATCCGCAGTCAGATATCAGTGTCACGGATAAATCCAGTGTCACCTTACATCAACAGGTTATTCCCGGGAGATCTGACCGTGAAGAGGCAAAAAATCCCCGGCATCCAAAAAGGAAACCGGGGATCGGAAAACGGCGACTACCTACTCTCCCACTTGCGCAGTACCATCGGCGTGACGAAGCTTAACTTCTCTGTTCGGAATGGGAAGAGGTGGAA
>ENA-OQBV01001487-OQBV01001487.1-human-gut-metagenome-genome-assembly--contig:-NODE-1487-length-11454-cov-2.097996_pt1 | contig 11454 bp, 17 predicted proteins | sample MGYA00242750_ERZ504559 | MGnify/ENA primary metagenome ERZ504559 (study PRJEB26092, sample SAMD00036230) | human gut metagenome | host: Homo sapiens | study: EMG produced TPA metagenomics assembly of...
GTATTCCGCACTGGCACTGCGCGGCTATTTCCCGGTCGAGGATTTAAAGACACTGCGTCACCTCGGTTCGTATCTGCAGGGACATCCGGATATGAAGCACATTCCGGGTGTGGATATGTCGAGCGGTTCCTTAGGACAGGGAATTTCCGCAGCAGTCGGCATGGCATTGTCCGCCAAACTTTCCGGGGATGATTACCGTGTGTATACACTGCTCGGAGATGGAGAGATTCAGGAAGGGCAGGTATGGGAAGCTGCCATGTTTGCCGGATTCCGCAAACTGGATAACCTCGTTGTGATCGTGGATAACAACGGACTGCAGATCGACGGACCGGTGGATCAGGTATGCTCTCCGTACCCGATCAACGAGAAATTCAAAGCATTCAATTTCCATGTGGTTGACCTTGCAGACGGCAATGACATGGATCAGATCGCCGCTGCATTTGCAGAGGCAAGAAACACCAAGGGACAGCCGACCGCAATCATTGCGCATACGGTCAAAGGAAAGGGTGTCTCTTTCATGGAAAATCAGGTAGGATGGCACGGAAAAGCGCCAAACGATGAAGAATATGCGATCGCAATGGAAGACCTGAAGAAAGAAGGTGAAGCATTATGTCAGAAGTAACAAAAATCGCAACCCGTGTCAGCTACGGAAACGCTCTCGTAGAGCTGGCAAAGGAGCATGATGATGTATATGTTTTAGACGCAGATCTTGCAGCGGCAACACAGACTGCAATCTTCAAAAAGGAATTTCCGGAGCGCCACATTGACTGTGGTATCGCAGAATGTAACATGATTGGCATTGCAGCAGGCCTTGCCGCAACCGGTAAAGTTCCGTTTGCAAGTTCGTTTGCCATGTTTGCAGCAGGACGTGCATTCGAGCAGGTGCGAAACTCGGTCGGTTATCCGCACCTGAATGTAAAAATCGGTGCAACCCATGCCGGAATTTCCGTCGGTGAAGACGGTGCTACCCACCAGTGTAATGAGGATATTGCGCTCATGCGCACCATCCCGGGCATGGTCATCTTAAATCCGAGTGATGATATCGAAGCAAAAGCTGCAGTAAAAGCCGCATATGAACACGAAGGCCCGGTTTACATGCGTTTTGGTCGTCTGGCAGTTCCGATCATCAATGACCGTCCGGATTACAAATTTGAGATCGGCAAAGGTGTCACCTTGCGGGAAGGCAAAGATGTGGCAATCATTGCGACCGGTTTGTGTGTGTCCGAGTCGCTTGCAGCCGCAGAAAAACTTGCAGCAGACGGCATTGATGCAAAAGTGATCAACATCCATACGATCAAGCCGCTCGATGAGGATCTTGTCGTTGCCGCAGCAAAGGAATGCGGGAAAGTAGTAACCGTTGAGGAACACTCCGTCATCGGAGGCCTCGGTTCCGCTGTATGTGAGACACTTTCGAGAAAGGCACCGACACCGGTAAAGACCATCGGTGTACAGGACTGCTTCGGCGAGTCCGGCCCGGCAGTGGCACTGCTTGAGAAGTATGGTCTGAATGCAGAAGGCATTTATGCTTCCGTAAAAGAGTTTGTTTAGAGAATGCGTTTTCCGTCTGCAAACTCCATTTTAACTTCGTTAGTCATTGTTTTCCACTGGAAACGGCCATTTTCCATAATCATGTAGCCGTGCCAGCTTCCGGCTTTTGAAATAGCAACAGATCCGGGATTCATGCAGGTATATGTGTCGTGTGGGACGCATGCCGGGACGTGGGTATGTCCGTGCAGCAGAATGTCCCCGCGATGCAGTGGAGGCAGGTTCTGTTCATTATACGTATGGCCGTGGGTGGCATAAATCAGCGTATCACCGTCTGCAATGGCGCAGTAATCTGCCATAATGGGAAATTGGAGTACCATCTGGTCGACTTCGGCATCGCAGTTGCCCCGGACACAGAGAATATGTTGTTTTTTGGCGTTGAGCAGTTCAATCACCTGTTTTGGATCATATTCTTCCGGCAGGTCATTGCGCGGACCGTGGTATAAAAGATCGCCAAGGAGCAGCAGACGGTCGGCCTGTTCCCGGTTGTATGCATTTAACAGCTGTCTGCAGTAGTATGCAGAGCCGTGGATATCAGATGCTATCATCCATTTCATGTTTATCAATGTTCATCCCATCCAGTCAGACTGGATGGGATGTTTCCTTTCTCCCGGATACGGCCGGGGTATTCACCTTATTGTTTTATAATGGATTATAATGAACATTTTCTTCTGGCTCAATACCTTTTGAAAAAGGTTTTTAATTTTTATAAATCCCTTAGTTCTGGCCGATGCCGTTTTCTAAAATTTTTTTCAGTTCTGCCTGTGCGCTTTCTTTCAGGTTCGACGGGTAACCGATGTGAATGCCATATAAAATCGTGTCTTCGGTCCGGTAAGCGTCTATGGAATCATTGAAATCATCACCCTGAGAGGTGGTCGTAATCAGTTGCCAGGTATCGCCGGAAGCCGTGGTGTACAGTTCGTTGGTGGATACGGCATCCGGCGTTTCCTCATACGATGGATAGTCCATATCGATATAGGAACCGATGTTGGATGATTCTGTATAGAGATCGGCGGCGGTCGTCACATTGATCTGTCCGTCTGCACAACTGTATAGTTCGGAAAGCGAGATGTAGCAGATGTTTCCTTTTTTATCCGCGGTTGCGTTGACGGAAATGCTGTCTGCTTTCTGTGGGAGGGCAAATGACCGCAGATTTTTGTATCCGATATAAGCGAGTGCATCTTTTTCGGAAGAAAATGATTTGCTGATTGATCCCGGCGACCAGCTGTTGGTCGGCAGATAACTTTCATATTGCTTAATAATATTTTGTTTTTCGTTTTGAATCGTCCCGGTAATTTCTGTATCCGGAACATTGTTGAGCTGCTCCGTCAGGCGGTATCCCTGGTTTCCGGACAGTCTGGAAAAGACGGGATCGCTTAAGATGCCGGTTTTTGCAAGCAGTGTCTGAAACTCTGTGGCAGAACTGCGGAAGTAGTTACAGGTGCCAAGAAATTCATTTTCTCCCTGTTCTTTCGTATAAGTAAAATCTGTCGTTTTTCCATCCAATGTGTAGGAAAACGTTACACTTCCCAGATTTTTGGTGCAGGCGAGAATGACCATGGCATAGTTTTTCATGGTTTTTCAACTGTGGCTGTTGTTTTTTTGTAAATGCGTCATCCAGATATATGGTCCAGCCGTAAAGGGGTTTCCGTGGTCTGCAGTTTGAAGTTTGCAATCGAAAATACATTGGAGATGCCAAGTGCCGCAAGTGTTTTTTCGTTGGCAGACATATCACCGACGTATGGATGGATCGTGGCATAAATCTGTGCTGCTTTCGGCAGAATAGAGGTGCCGTCCTCCCATGCAATCTGATCGTTCACATATACTTTTTTTACGGCATGGGTTTCTGTCTTTTTATCGGAAAATGTATTGTGCCCGGCTGCCGATATGCGGTTGGTTCTGACATTGATTGTGACGGTTTCCGGGTGATCCGGATCACAGGAGTAGTCGATTCCGGCAACACCAAGTGTCTGATCGGTTAAAGATCCTTTAATCTGAATGGTTTTATTGTCTTTTACGGTAACCGCATAGTCGATCAGTGCGGTATTTTTCAACGGTGCAGGGTAGAAATACGTCCGATATCCCCAGATGCTGCCGAGCAACAGTGTCACGATCAGGATGGCGGCAAGAATCCGGCGTTTGTTCCTTTTGTTGCTCTTTTTTAAAAAGTCGATAGTTGAAGCATCCGTTGCCGTTTCTGCCGGCACGGGTTCCGGAGTCTGCATATCGGAAAGTATCCGGCGACAGTCGGCACACTCCCGGATATGTGTTTCGATCGCCGTATTTGTGACGTCACTCGTCAGGTGATCGACATAGCTTGGCAGCAGATCCTGTACGACCTCACAGGTCAAATCATTTTTCATGTTTGTTCAGCTCCTTTCGCAGGCGCTCCTTGCCGCGATAAAACATCACGCGCGCCCAGTTTTCACTCTGTCCCATAATTTGTCCGATTTCCCGGAACGAGAGATTTCCAAATACCCGCAGATAGATCACTTCCCGGTAGGGTTCCTGAAACTGGTGCAGGCATTGCAGCAATTCCATTTTCCGGCGGAGGAAAGCGCCTCCTGCTCTGCAGACGGTGTGTGCGGAAGTTCCGCTTCGGTGTCTGTCAGATCCTCGTGCAGTGGGTGCTTTCGCAGATAGGACAGATATTGATTTTTGGCAATGGCACAAAGCCATGTAGTGATCTTGCAGCTTCCGTCATAGCGGTGGATACTGCTGACAGCCTGGCAGAAAGTTTCCTGTGCCAGTTCTTCCGCAACATCCGGCTGGTGCGTCAGTGACATCAGGTACTGATACACCATGCGAAAATGCTGACGGTAGACTGCGTCCATATCCTGCATGTGCGACCTCCTTTTTTCTGGAATTTATATGGGTTACATTTATTGATGTAAAAATACGGTGTTTCGTTACAGCATTTTTTATTTTTTTCATATATTTATATAATGTAACATAAATGCAGCATATTTTACATGAAAATGAGCTTTGAAAACGATGGCTCTTTCTGCTAAAATAATATAATTTTCAGAATAATTTAGAAAATTCACAAAATCTTCACAAAAATTGTTAGCAGTCCTACTTGACGAGTGCTAAAAACGGTGGTATAACATATCATGAACAAAGGGAAAAGAGGTTGAGAGAAATGAATAATCTCTTGAAACTTTGATAATAAAATAGATGATTAAGATTTGGAAGGAGAGATGACTTATGTTAATGCCTAGTATTTTTGGTAACGATTTTATGAATGATTTCTTTGGTGGTTTCCCATACAAATCAAACGGAACAATGCAGACAGATGTGTCTGAGACAGATAAAGGATACAAAGTAACAATGAATCTTCCGGGATACCAGAAGGAAGATATCAAAGGTGAGGTAAAGGATGGTTATTTAACCGTAACCGCAACCACCAGTAAGAATAACGATGAGAAGGATAAGGATGGCAAGTACATCCGCAAGGAACGTTACAGCGGAAGCTGCAGCCGAAGCTTTTATGTCGGCGATGCAGTAACGCAGGATGACGTGAAAGCAAAATTTGAAAACGGTGTTCTGACACTGGAAGTTCCAAAGAAAGAGGAAGCACCGAAGGTAGAAGAAAAGAAGTATATTTCTATTGAAGGCTAATTATTCAGAAGGGGGACAGTCGAGAGGCTGTCCCCTTTTTCTTATAATATATTGCAGGCGATTGCAAAGAATGCGCATGTGCCACACGTGTTTTGCAATCGCCTGTGAAAAAGGGAGGATGAAAGTTTGAAAAACCGAAACATGATCTTTGATTTTACACAATGTTATCCAAAGCGAAAAGAACCGGGACTGGAGTGGCATGACTGCAGTGCGATCGGAGGCAGCCGTCTGTATTGCAGCAGAGATGCGGAAGAAAAAATAAAAGCGCTGATTGCGCCGGCCGGAGTATCCGGAATTCATTTTATAGATTCGGGGGATTATCATTATATTTCCAAAAATTATGACGGATTTTATCAAGGAGCCGTTTACGCTGGTGTTAATTGACCATCACACGGATATGCAGGATGCAAGTCTGGGCGGAGATATCTTAAGTTGCGGAAACTGGGCGAAAAAAGGTATTGCAGGAAAAATCCGTATCTGCAAAGGCTGGTTTTGATCGGGCAGGAGAAGAAAGCGCTTGATAAGTTACAGTCCGGAGCCAGGCAGCAGGAGACAGATGGAAAGCTTGTTGAAATCAGTTACGAGGAATTAAAAAACGGAAAAGCACATGAAAAAATAAAAGAACTGCCGGATGAAGTTCCATGTTTATATTTCCATCGACAAGGATGTGACTGGACGAAAAATATGCAGTGACAAACTGGGACCAGGGGAAAAATGTCAATGGGAATGCTGGAACAGATATTAAAAACGCTGGTTACGGAATATGATGTGATCGGAGTGGATATTTGTGGGATGTATCCGGAGGAAAACAGTCTGCCGGAGTATCTGCGGGCAGAACGGGGTAAATATACGGAGCGATGAGGAACTGTATCGGTTTTTGCAAATGAGTTTGCTGAAGAAAAAAAGAATTGTTAAGTTTATAAAGATTGACAGATGAATAAATTAAGATTAAAATCAAATTACCTGAAAGGTAATTCGCTGAAAGGAGGGAGGCATTGGAATTAGTTTATTCAAATGATAAAACAAAACAACACTGTACCAGCATGAAAGCTGCCAAGAAGCTGATGGGTGGCAGTGATATATTAGCGAAAAGTCTGATGGCAAGAATAAATGCGTTAAAACAAGCAGAAAACATTAAGGATATTATTGTAATGCCGACCTTTCACTTTCATAAATTGACAAATAAAGATGGAAAAAATCTGGAAGGGTATTTTGCAATTGATGTGAAATCAAGAAAAGACTTATGGCGCATTATTTTAGAGCCATTGGATGAAAATAAGAAACCGTACAGCCCGTGCAATATAGATGAAATTGCGCAATATGTCAGAATAGTAGAGATAACGGAGGTGAGCAAACATTATGGGTAATTATATAGAGTATAATGATACAAATTGCGTTTCACCCGGGATATTATATAAAAGAGCTTGTTGATGAGAGTGGACTTACGCAGGAAGATTTTGCAAAAAGACTGGATACAACTCCAAAGAATTTAAGTCTGTTAATTCGTGGAGAGCAGAGTCTGTCAATGGATATAGCGATGAAGTTGTCCAGAATGCTTGGTACAACCGTAAATTATTGGTTAAACCTGCAGAATGCATATGATGTTTTGATTGCTGAGTTTAAATCGCAAAAAGAGCTGGAAGCGGAGAGAAAAATATTTGAGTATTTTGATTATCGTTTTTTCAGGGAAAATTTCGGGCTGCCAGATTTACCAAGAAAGAAAGATGAACAAATAAAAGCACTCAGAGAATTTTTTAGTGTTGCTACACTTACTGTATTTACAAAGAGAGACATGGCAGTTAGTTTTCGAAGTTCAACGAAAGATTTACCAGAGGCAAGTATAGTGAAAGCAAATGCAATGGTTCAGATTGCAACAAATAAAGCACTTAAAGTGGATGCCCCTAAATTTAATAAAAAGAAATTTGAAACTGCAGTTACAGTATGCATTAACACTGACAACGCAGCATAAAGAATTTTATCCATTGATAAAAAAAGCTTTTATGGATGCCGGAGTAATTTGGGTTATTCTTCCGAATATTTCGGGCTCAAAGATTAATGGTGCGACTAAAAAGATTGGCGAGAACATTATGTTAATGGTTAATGACAGAAGGCTGAATGCAGATTCCTTCTGGTTCACATTATTTCATGAAATAGGGCACATAATTAATGGAGATTATGGAATCTCGTTTGAGAAGGAAACGGGTGAACAGGAGGTCTCTGCAGATAAGTTCGCAGAGGATTGTTTAATTCCGCCTGAGGAATATGAACGTTTTATTTCAGATAAAAAATTCGGTTTGCAAGACATCCGGAAGTTTGCAAATGAAATAGAAAGAGATCCGGGGATTGTATTGGGAAGATTACAGAATGATGGTTTCGTTGGATTTGATGATTGGACAATGAAACCGTTAAGGCACAAATATATGGTGAAAATGAGTATATAAGAGCTGATACCGATGCCGGCAAAGTTGGTATAAAAGATTATGAGAGGTATGATGGAAAAGTAAAAGACAGAAAAGAGGTTTATCATGGCATACGAGAATGATATTATTATGCGGCAGGTACGTGACATGACCCGCATGCTTGCAAAAATTTTATTTGGGAAAAACACCGCGACCTATGAATATAAGGAAGAGGATCGTCATACAGCAACGGACAGTTTATATGCCCGGCTGATTGCGCTGGTCGATGCAGGAAAAATCAATGAAGCGGAAAATCGCTTGTATGAAGAATTAGAAAGAGATGAGGAGGGCACATTTGAAGTAGCACTCGGATTTTACGATTATCTGAATGAACTTCCGGAGGAATTTCTTGAAGAGCACGATTATTCGAAGGAGGAAGTCAAAGAAGGCGCACAGAGTCTTGCGGACCGCAAGGGGCTGGGACTTCTTGGGGAAGGACTTGATTAGGAATAACTGTTCGAAGGAGAAATGATGAACCGTAGTAGATTAAGTGAAAAAGATATATAAGACAGAGAATAACTCTTGACAATACAACATATATGCTGTATTTTGTAATTACAAAACAAAAGTGGAGACAGCATATGATATTACACAATTATCTTTCGAAATTCGGGAAGAGATTTTAATATATGAATACATTAAATAGTCTTCCGGAAGCTGAAAAAATTTGATGGTTATACCGTACTGCAGCATATGGAAAAAGGAGAATTTGATAAAATTCTTTTTAAAAGATGGGAAAAGAAAGTGTATGAGGTATATTTTCAGAAAAATAACCGTGTATTCTATATTACAGTAGATAAGGAAAATATATATCATGCTCCAATTCCTGTCGAAAACAGAAAAATAAAACAGAAAAAAGGATGCAAATATAGTACGGAAGCGGGCAAAAGAATTAGGAAATATGTTAGGCAGGAAGTTTATTTTAGAGGGAGTGGTCAATATGCCTTTTTTTGCAAGTAAATGTAGAGCAGGAAATTCAAAAGCAAAGAGAGAACGATCCGGAGTTTAAAAAAAATATGGGATGAGTCCCGTGCAGAGTATAGATTGATTGGTGAAATGATTTCTTTACGTAAAAAGAAAAAAATTACACAAAAGGAATTAGCTTTGCTGACAGGGAATAAACAACAGGTTATATCAAGGATTGAAAGGAAAGAAAGTATCCCGACAATTCGGGCATTTAGTCGTATCTTAGATGCTCTCGGGTATGAATTACAGATTGTAAAAAAGAAGTCAGTGTAATATATAATTTAAATTGGTGTCCAAATAGCATTTAACAGAAATGTTAGATGCTATTTTTTTTCAAAAACACATCCGCCCGTCACATCCCGCCAGAAACCGGTAGTATACAGATAAGAGATGCTCCAGTCCCAGCCGCAGGTGGCTTTAAAAGGACTGGCATCCAACAGAAGGGAGGAATCATCATGGAAGATACTGCAATCATCCGCTTATTTCAGGAGCGGTCACAGCAGGCAATTGCCGAATTGTCGCAGAAATACGGAAAACTCTGTCAGAGCCTGTCCCGCCGGATCTTAAATAACGAAGAGGATGCAAAAGAATGTGTTAATGATACGTGGCTTGGTGTGTGGAACAGCATCCCACCGCAGACCCCGAATCCGCTGGTCTCCTATGTCTGCAGGATTACCCGCAATCTGTCCGTCAAAAGGCTGCGGCATAACATGGCGGCAAAGCGCAACAGCTATTACGATGTATCGCTTGCGGAACTGGAAGAATGTATTCCGGCAGCGCAGGAGCAGGAGCCGTGGGAAGAACAGGAGGTGACGAAAGTCCTGGAACGCTTTTTACGGGAACTGGATTCCGGCAGTCGCGTGATGTTCGTCAAACGGTACTGGTATGCGGAGTCTGTCGCACAGATTGCGGAAACGTTTGGGATGAAAGAAAACAGTGTGTCCGTAAAACTGATGCGTCTGCGCAAAAAGCTGAGAAAGAAACTGGAGAAGGAGGGTGTAGTGTTATGAGAAAATCCGAAAAATTATCCGATGCAATCGGTGAAATCAGTGATGACATTATAGAGGAAGCGTATACATATAAGCCAAAACATGACATGCACCAAAGAAAGGCTTCTTTTAAATGGAGAGCAGCTGCAGCAGTTCTTGCCATGCTTGTTTTGGCGGGAGTCGGTGTGTCCGTAGGGGGAGGAACTTCCTTTTTCCGGCTTGGAACAATTGTTTCCAGATTTACGGGGAAGGCTGCAAAGGTGGTTTACCGTATCCAGGGAATTCCGGTAACACAGCAGGAAATCCAGGCAGGAGTGGCATTGCGTGTGGAAAACGGAGAACCGGTAAAAACCGCAAAAAAAGAGGTTATAAAAGATATTATTACAAAAAGACGTTGTATGCACTTGCAAAAAAGAACGGATGCACCGTGTCGGATCAGGAATATGATGATTATGCAAAACTGCTGAAGACACAGATGAACAAAGCGGAGAACCGGAAAGAAATCCGCGATTTTATGCGGGATTCGGTGGAGAGAGTGCTTACTGGAAGAATATGGAGCCGGTTATTCGTCAGAATCTTGCGGTGCGCAAGTATATAGACAGCCAGACAGGAACGCAGACGGAGGAAGAAATCAAACAGGAGGCATATGAAAGCGGTGCAAAGCAGACGGATCTGGATGCATTTGAACAGGTGGTGGAAGATGTCTGTGAAGAGATTGGCGATTATCTGAAAACACTGCAGAAGTCGGATGCTTCGGTATATTATTTTGCGTCTTCCGACAAAGAGCGTGTGACAGAATCTGGTGGATGAGCAGCAGTATAAAGACAGCAGTTCCTATTAACAATATTTTGCCGGATATATGGAGAAATTCCAGAAAATGTTCGATATATAAGATGATATTATGAAAAAATAAAGGGGGAATTATCATATGTCATTGACGATTCAGGCACCACATGCTAACATGAATGCATACGAAATCGGAGACGATGAAACGCGCAAAAATAAAGTATCCGACAAAGGAACCATATATGCCGGAGATCTGCAGTTCGCCCAGACCACAGGCAATGCTGCAAGCGACAAGAAACAGAGCGCCCGGAAACAGGCGATGAAGCTGATCCGGGATGCATGGGACAGTGATAACAAGGCGGTAAGCCAGCGGGATCAGATAGCACAGCAGAAAGAGGAAAAACTCAAAGAAGTCCGTGAGTGTAACGAGGAATTGAAACAGATTCGCGAGAGTAAAGAAATCGCGCGGCAGAGTTATGGGGTGGATTCGGATTCCCAGGAGCAGAAAGACTTAGAACTGCTGGAAAAATATCAGGATTATCAGAAAGGTGTGCAGACGGATGACTTTTCCAAGGAGGAGATAGACCGTTTGAAAGAACTGCAGAATACCCCTCTGACCGATTATCAGACCAGGGCATTACAGCTGAATGCACAAAGGGATGTCATTCTGAACAAGAAAGACCGGGCGCAGCGTAACGTGACTTCTCTGACTGAGGCAGCGGCAGATGCAAAGCTCGACCAGCTGAAATCACAGGATATGCAAAAAGCGCAGGATGCAGCGGATGAACTGCTGGATGCTTCCGATAAAGATGCTTTTGGCATGCTGATACAGGATGCGGTAGATCACATCGACGAGAAACAGGAAGAAGAGAAAGAGAAAGCAGAGGAAGCGCAGGAGAAGCGCGACGAGCAGCAGGAAAAGATTGACGAAAAGAAAGAGGAAAAACAGCAGCAGGAGAAGATGATTGAGGGTTCTGTCGAGGCAGACAGGCTGGAGGCAGATGTAACGGTGGATCAGACGGGTACGAGTAAGCTGGAGGAGGGCGCAGCAGCACGATCCAGACGATTCTTAAAAAGAACAATCTCGA
>ENA-OQBV01001488-OQBV01001488.1-human-gut-metagenome-genome-assembly--contig:-NODE-1488-length-11453-cov-4.436518_pt1 | contig 11453 bp, 10 predicted proteins | sample MGYA00242750_ERZ504559 | MGnify/ENA primary metagenome ERZ504559 (study PRJEB26092, sample SAMD00036230) | human gut metagenome | host: Homo sapiens | study: EMG produced TPA metagenomics assembly of...
AGAATCGGACAATTCCTCAAATAACAAAAGACTTGGGATTCTCATCCGCAAAATACTTTTTGCCGTTTATTTCAAAGAGGTTGTGGGATATGGACCGGATGAAGTATTGAATTGATTATGATATGATCTGTTTTGTTCCCAACTTAACGCCCTGATAAAAGTGGGAAACTGACAACAAATTAAGTCCAAAAGAAATGATAATATAAATATTATATGGAAGAGTTTAGAATTGATATGCGCAAGTCAGAAGAGGCCGACCCCGCCGAAGGGATTCGTTGTGTGCAACTTTGCTTTAAGATTAACCACACCATGCCCATGACCGAAGAATATAATCGGCTTGTATTAGAACTCTTTATGGGAAACATAGGTGAAGGAAGTCGTATCATGTCTCCTCTGACAGTGGTGCGGGGTAATAGAGTGAAAATAGGTCGGAATGTGGTAGTGATGAATAATTCGCTTTTCATGGCTGCCGGAGGTATTACCATCGAAGATGATGTGATGGTAGCCGCCAATGTGCAACTTATCTCGAATAATCATGATTTATACGATCATCAAATTTTGACCTGCAAACCCGTCAGGCTGAAACGTAATTGCTGGATCGGTGCCGGAGCCACCATTCTCCCCGGTATTACGGTCGGGGAAAATGCGGTAGTGGCTGCCGGTGCGATTGTTACCAAAGATGTCGAGGATAATACAGTTGTGGGCGGTAATCCGGCTAAAGTGATTAAGCGAATATAATTCCATCAATCTATTAAAGGGAACAAGATACCATTATTGTTGGCATCTTATTCCCTTATTTTTATATATTTCGTTTCTTGGTATTTATTGCTATTCTTTCAATTCACAGATGGCCCGTCTGATGCCATAGGCCGCCGAGGTCATATTGTTTCGCATAGCCGAGAGTGCGGACGAAAGGCTTGATGCCGATACGAACCCTTTTCCATCTTTTGTTTGCAAAAACCGCCCGCTATCGAGGACTGCCTGCCATTGGGCTTGGATGAACGAATGTTCAAGAAGCGCATCGAACAGAATTGCCACATGACGGATATTGTTTACCCGAATACAAAAAACCTGTTTACAAGAAAAAAGGGCTTCCATATCCTCTATACACACAGAAACACAAAACAGATGATAAGTATTGGCACAAGCCGTAATACCTATCATCTGTTTGTGGGTGAAGTTACAGCCAAAAGAGAGTGGCTGAACTCCGGCAGATCCGTCATCACGATACATAATGGAGGGCGACGGCATGATGTCATACATCTGTTTTAATTCCAAACACTTCTCAAATGAAAAATCCGCTGCGGTAAAAAGTTGCCGGATAAGATGTGAACAATCCGTCAACAAACCTCTAACGATATGGATGTTCATCTCATGACAATTCCGGCAGACTACATTACTGCAATCTATATACCGATGACTATTAACGAAATCATCCACATAACGTTCATACCGCTTGCCATCTCCTATGGCATCTTGGATATAAAACTCTCTCGCTTCGGAGAGTAATGTGAAAAACTCTTCCGCTACATCCTGTTCTGTAACGAAATGACGCAAATGCTGCTTCCCTTCAAAAAAAGAGAAAACTTTTTGTTCTGTTCTTTCATACGAATTTTCTTATTTTTAGAATCACATAAAATATGGAATTCCTTATTACGAATAATATAAAATCATAATCATCAACAAAATATACATAAGAGAGTATTCTTTTAAGTTATTGTAGATGGTCAAGATTCGCTCTCTTATCATTAATATTCTATTTAACCGGTCTTATACCTATTCCGATGTGTCGTCCGTAATTACTCATCCCCCATGAATTTGACGGCAGATAGGTTACATAGGCATTGTCTATATTGGAGAATGTTGATGCCCAATAATACCCCTCGTCAGGTGTACCGACGTTTTGGTCGTATATATAGCCGTTTGCCGGGAAAAACAAACGGGAACCGTTTTTTGCTGTAAACAAGTAACCTTGATTACCTTGTATAGATACCCACTCATGCTCGACGCTGAAAAGCAATTCATCCCATTCCTCTCGTGTCGGCATCCGCCAATCACCTCCCAGCTCCTTTTGAGCCGCATCGTACCATGTCTTGCTTATATCATCTCCTATTACTTGACGATAATATGGATAATTGTTTTCCACGTAACTCTGTTTGGGCTTTGTTTCTCCCCAAGCATAGTGATTCCCTATTTCCCACGCAAAGTCTGCTCCAAGATTAGTGGCACTCCATAATGTACCGAGTCCCATATCGACAACTCCTTTGACCACCAATTCCCGTTTCTCAATATGCCCATCTTGAAATTTGATGTCCAAAACTCTTTTGATTTGTTTCTCGCATTCTTGGCCTTTCTCTGTCAATTGATTATTTAGCGTTGTGGCACCGGTCAGGCCATCTGTATTATCATTTTTCGACAAGGCTTTATCTTGAAAATCCAAGCCGTCAAGCCATTGCTTTACAGTTTCACGGGCTTCCGGTTTCCTCGCTTCTTGTCCGGACATGGAAAATCCATCGATAACCGTAGCCTTAGGAAATAATTTTTGTAGATCCACTTTCGTATTTCCAAGTCCGCTTCCTTCATTTGTCGTAAATGGAATGATTACTTTATCATTCAAGTCGTGTTCCTTGAAAAAAGAGAACATTACTCTCGGATAAGTGCCCCACCAGATCGGGCCACCTACGAATATTATATCATATTCATTAATGGTAGGTAGTGGTTTGTCAAACTCCGGGTATTCATCATTTTTCCATTCTTCCCGCACCACTTTCAACATTTCCGTATAAGGGATATCATAATTTTTTTTGGAAGTAATTTCAAATACGTCTGCATCGGTTATCTCTGCTATGTATTCAGCTAAAAAAGCGGTATTCCCTTTTTCAACCTTACCGACTTTGTAGTTATCGCCTGCCCGTGAAAAGAACAGGACCAATACGCGTTTATCTTTCATCTTTTCCATCATTGCACTTGAATTGATTGCTTCTTGTTTATTCATCTTTTTGTATGTCGTCAGGGCGATAGCACCTATCGCAAGGATAATTACGACAATCCTTAAAATCTTAGTCTGTTTCATATCTATTTTACTTTTAATGTTTTGATTTGGCTGCAAAATTATCGGAATTGACAAACACTTTCGGATGACAAAAAAGGAAGAAAATATAACTTTTCGGGACTGACGCTTGTTTTGTTATTATTTGCCTTTTATTTTTGCATTTATATTCAAGATGAAAATAAGATGAAAAAGATAGCCTTATGCGAATTTGACCCTACAAAATACGGTCAGTTAATGAGTGTGGATGTAGTCGATATAGAGTCTTTTCGGGATTATCTATGGAAAAATCCTGTTTATGGAACCAACTATTATAGCATCTATCTAATCACTCATAGTACGGAAATGTTGGAAGTGGACGGAAAGAGCGTATCCGCACGTCCGGGGATGATCGTTTGCAGCAGACCCGGAGAACTATGGCGTTGGGAAGAGCAATCCCGACAAGAAGGGGTGTATCTTTATTGGACGGATGATTTTCTGAACTCTTTCTTCAGAGATCCTCATTTTATAGATAGTTTTACTTTTTTTCAAGCGGGACGTTCAAGCTCTTTTCTTTATCCCGATACCCGGTTGTTCAGAAGACTGTTGGCTCTTTTCAGCCAGATGCGGGAAGAAATTGCCAGTAAAAAGCTGAATGAGGCACAACATATTTTGCGAGCAATGGTGTATGAGACGTTAATGTTATTGGAACGGGCAAACAATATACCTCCCACCAAGGATATGGATTATAGCCGCACTTCATATTATATCAAGGAATTTCAGAAACTTGCCCAAACTCATTACAAGAAGGAGCGTCACGTGGAATATTATGCCGGACGATTATATATAACAAGCAACTACCTCAATAAGATAGTTCGTCAATCATTAGGAATTCCCACAAAACAATATCTATCAAATCTTTTGTATGACGAAGCTGAACGGCTATTGAAATACACCACACTTACAGTCAATGATATAGCCTCGGAGTTAGGTTTGGACACTGCTTATTTTATTAAGGTATTCAGGCAGAAAAAATCTATAACTCCTTTACAATACAGAAATGAAAATTTAAAGAAATAGGGAATCATAAAGAATGTTGGAATAGAGTAATATAATATGCTTCAATGCAGTGAACATAGCTTTCTAAGTCGTGGTCCAAAGTGAAGATTGAAACAATTGTACTTGATTAAAACGGGAGAGTGGCAAGTTTATATTTGGACTACCAAAATGACTTGCCACTCTCCGAAATTTTGAATACTATAAATATTTCTCAATTATCTCTTGAGGAATTTGTTTACCATGATCATAATAACGGTCATCTTCCTCTGTAATCTTTCTCAAAACACGAGCAGGATTTCCTACAACGATTGTATTTTCTTCTACATCGCGAGTAACAACACTTCCAGCTCCTACGATAGAATTGTCTCCGATAGTAACACCCGGAAGAATAATAGCACCAGCCCCTAACCATACTCGCTTTCCTATATGAACGGGCTTATTATATTGAAGACTGTATGCCCTTAGCCCCGGAGAAACCGGATGTTGTGCGGTTATAATGGAGACATTCGGACCAATCATAGTTTCATCTCCGATATATATACTCCCATCATCCACGAAACTCACATTGAAATTAATCGTTACATTTCTTCCAAAGTGCACATTATGAAGACCAAAATTGGCAGATACAGGAGGAAGAATATATAATCCTTCTCCATAGGTTCCAACAATCTCTTTCAATATACGTTTCCTTTCTTCCAGCCCTTCCGGAGTGTCTGATGTACGATTAAAATCATTTAATTTCTGAACTAATTTATGCTGATAAGCTATAAGTTCCTTACCTATACAATCATATAATTCGCCTGAATTTAATTTATTTGTATCCATATTCTCTAAAATGATATCGTTATATTAGGCCGCAAAGTTATGTCTTCTTGAACATACTAATGGATAATGAAATAGGAGAAAAATATAACTTTTCAGGAATCGTGATTGTTTTTTTGCTATAGTTAAGTGAAAAATAGCCTTGTACAAATTTGCTTTGACTATTTTCACCTAACTTATATTGGACTTACCATACAAATAGTATCAATAACTGCGCTATCAGTATTCGCAGGAACATAGCCAAAGGATAAACCGTTGCATATCCTATTGCGGGAGCATCACTCAATGTTTGCTCATTAGCATATGCCAAGGCTGGAGGGTTTGTATTTGCCCCAGACAGCATACCAATAAGCGTATAGTAATTCAAATGACACAGTTTACGCCCAATAGCTCCAATAATCAATAGAGGGACCACAGTTATTATAGCCCCACAAGCTATCCATATCAATCCGTTACCATTGATAATGGTATCTAAGAAACCTTTGCCCGCTTCCAACCCCACGCAAGCAAGAAAGAGAGAGATGCCTATTTCCCTGATTATAAGATTTGCACTTGCTGTTGTGTAAGTAACTATTTTGCATTGTGGCCCAAAACGACTTATCAAAATGGACATAATAAGAGGACCACCAGCCAAACCAAGTTTGATAGGTTGTGGAATTCCCGGAATTGTCAAGGGAATGCTGCCTAAAATACACCCCATCGCAATGCCGACAAAAATAGACAACAAGTTTGGATTGTTTAGATGTTTCACGGAATTACCTAAAAGTATTTCCGCTTTCTTCACATCCGGTTCTATTCCTATGACTGTCACATAATCTCCCATTTGTAGATACAGATTAGGGGAGGCTAAAAAATCTATGCCAGAACGGGTTATATGGGTGATATTTACGGCAAGATTCTTGCGTACATTGAGTTGCGCAAGAGTTTTCCCCTGTAATTCCGGTTTGGTTATCCGTATGCGGCATACCATCAGGTTCTTGCCTGCATCTTCCCATCCTGTATGGATTTCTCTACCGAAAAATGCACTGATTGCTTTTATATCAGCAGAGGATGCGATGAGTAATATCCTGTCCTTCAAATGAAGCTCTGTATTTGAATTAACAAGTTCCACTTCATCCTCACTCTTATAATGGCGAATGCGCGAAATGACAAAATGGCGATTGATCAGCGGAGATACATCTTTTATTCGTTTACCCTCCATCGATTCATTTGTGATTTCCAAAGATATAGGGCATACAGTCAATTCCGGTGATTTTCCGAAACATTTTTCAGCATCAGCCTCCTCTTGAGGCTTATTTATACGGAATAAGCATTTGAGTGCAAATAAAGCAAGAATAGTTCCTATAACGCCCAAAGGATAGGCTACGGCATATCCTGTTGTAATGTCAAGTGCGTCCGTACCGTTTAGTTCATAATAAGTTTGTTGAGCTGCTCCCAATCCCGGAGTATTGGTTACAGCCCCGGATAAAATACCGACCATAGCCGTAATAGGTGTATCTGTGGTATAATAAAGTATTACGGCAACAGAAACGCTTAAAAGAATGGAAACTATTGCCAGTATATTTAAAGTAAGTCCTCCTTTCTTAAAAGCAGAAAAAAATCCGGGGCCTACTTGTAGACCGATGGAATAGATGAATAATATTAGTCCGAAATCTTTTAAAAAAATGAAGTAGTTTTTCATCAAGGCTTAGATGGAAATGTCCAAAAAGAATGCCGACAAAAAAGAATACAAGCAATTCCAAAAGATATTCCAGCCACTTTATTTTACTCAACATAATGCCCAAAGCAATGACTAACGATAGTATTAAAACTGATAATACTACTTCACCATTACCTAAAAACGGCTTGCTTCCCATAAAAAAAATATTGCCAAGAAGTTCCATAACTATACACCTCCTATAAAAGTTCTATATGTTAAATACAAGTAACCTTACTTTGTAAATTTGATTACGTTTCTAATCTTTTTTGCCATAGGGCATGGCGAAATAAATATTCTGACTCCGCTCCAGAGTATGTACAAAAAGTTATGTGTCCCTGTCTTTTGTGGCTTCGGTTATAGGACACAAACATTTGCATATCGCTTCCCTTTATTTTTATATTTTTGTTATATTGTGTAATTTAATGTTTATTGCGTTACATGTGTTACAAAATTTTGCATCTCCTTTATTGCCCATATACCCTCTTTCAAATCATTTTTGCTGTAAAAGGCACTGACATAATATTTTGAGAAATCGGCATTATCGGCTGTAACCCAAAAATTGTAATCCTTTCCTGAATAACCATTATCAAGCAATATATGCCAATTGACATTTTTACGGGTGAGAATTTCGGCGTTTTCCTTACATAAAGCGAGTAGCTCTTCCCGCATATTTTTCAAAAGAGAATACTTCTCTATAAGCTTCTTGAATTTAGGTTTTCCTGCTATGGAAAGCCCGTTGTAAAAAAGCCAGACCAACTCGTAACGTGATAACGTGGCACGTACCATTGATGTGTATTTATTTTTTTCTTCAAAAGATAAAAGGTCTGAAGTATCTATGAATTTTATGATGGTGTATAAATGCCTGAAATAATGGTCGAAATAAGATGGTGTGTGACAATTATCATAGCAAGCCAAACCATTCATTGCTAAATATTGACGCATACCTATAATTATATCCTCCTTTTCGTCTGATGGTTTCACCGAGTGAACCATTTCTTCAAACGAAAAGAAGAACAGTTCCCGTCCCTGTACTGTCTTGCCCATTTTCTCATCCTTGTAGCATAAATCAAGAACAATACGTTGTTGTAAAGTCAGCATATTAAAAAATGTATTTTCAAAACGCTGCAATTGTAAGGTCTTATTCTGAACAGCAAATTCTTGCTGTTGGAAACACAAGTCTTTTCGCTGTAATTTAAGTTCGTTACGTTCAAGAAAAATGGCCACGATTACACCGGCAAATGCAAATGCTGAAATTAATGCGTTTACCGCTCCGAAGCTATCTCCAAGCAATGCCTGGGGATTTTCATCATTAGAAACTTCAAAATATCTCTCCGCATACCAATGTGAAAGGAACATGCCCCCAATGCACAATATCAGGCAAACAAGGATGGCTAATATTATTATAGCCGCTATACTATACTTTTTAGACATATGCTGATTACTACTTTTAATATTATTACCTCCGAATGCAATTATTCCAGCATAGTATGTCGTGTTTTGATTTCAAAAGGATAACATTTTGAACCTCCCAAAACACGACATATTGAAATGATGGTAATAAAAAAATTACTTATTCGGTTTGCTTACCTACTATTCTGTAAACTACCTTAAAGCGTTGCCCAAGTGTGACCGTTCCCATCTTTTAGCAAGATAGAATACGATGAGTATCGTTACGGTTTCCGCTATGGGTACTGTAAGCCAAATGCCTGTCACACCCCACAGATAAGGCAGCGTAAAGATTCCGATAACAAGAAATATCAGTCCCCTCATTGCTCCTACCAACAACGATAAAAACGCATCGTCCACTGCCGTAAAAAAACTTGCCGCAAAAAGATTGAAACCATTGAATAGGAATGCCAATGAAACGATGCGTGCACCGTTTACAGCCAACTCGGTTACATGACTTTCTGTCGGATCTATGAACATTCCGATAATCTGCCTGCCAAAAATCCATAAGGCTGCCATCATTATCACACCTACGACAAGATTACTTCTAATGGCAAGCCGTGATACCCCCAAAATCCTATTTCCATGATTCGCTCCGAAATTATAGCTGATAATAGGGATTACTCCGTTTGCTATGCCGAACATGATATTCACTCCCACGAACAAAATATAATTGATGAGTGTAAAGGCCGCCACTCCATCTGTTCCGGCATACGTCATCAACGTTCGGTTAAAAAGAAACATTGTTATGGCAATCGATACTTCCGCCAACCCTTCGGATGAACCATTGTAGGCGATGCGCCAAAGCATATAACCGGAAAACGGGCCTTTTGCTTCATGCAGGTTGGGAGTATGGCGTACTTCCCACCATATTACCGAGCCGGAGGCTACCAGACCGATGGTAAAACTCAACCCTAATCCCAGACCGACACCGAATGTTCCCATACCCATTTTTACGAAGACAATGCCGAGGACAATATTCAGGATAATTGTCAGTATCATGATTATCATTGCGAAACGGGGATGTCCCAGTGCTTTTAGTTGATAGTCGCAGAAAAGGAACCCTCCGACACCGAAGAGCAAAGGCATCACACCATGGATGTAGTCTTTTGATAATGCCAGTAATTCTTCATTCGCCCCAAGAAAAACTACAATGTCGTCGGCAAACCAATTGACGAATATCGTGGCCGGAATAATGAAAGCCGCAACACCTAAGATACCACTATGCAAAGCGACTTTTGCCCGTGCATAATTGCCGCTTCCCATATGTATTCCCATTTGAGCCTGCGTACCGACACCGATAATCACCGCAACTGCCGTTACCAAAGCATAAACGGGAGTTACAATATTTACCGCTGCCAACGCTGTGGCATTTATCAGTCTACCGACAATGATGCCATCAACTATCGACTGCATGGCCAGAAAAAGCATGGCTACCACACCCGGCACTGCATAACGAAAAAAGAGAGGTCGCATTTTCCCTCTTGACAGCTGCAATTCAGCTCTTGACATGTTTGTTCCCATAATTTTTTTTTGGGTGCAAAAGTACAGCTTCTTATACTGGAAATCGAGCCTTTTTTCTCACTTGTATGGTACTTTTCGGGACAAGATGATGGAAAATTCAATCAATATGCCTATTTTTGATGAAAAAAATATGACCAATGCACGTTATTCATTCTGCCATTCAAATGGACACGTTTCAGCAGGTATCACTGACTTGAAAAAAAGTAGAGGAAATCTGATTGACACGAATGGCTGTGTTATTCTCATCGTTACCTCCGGTTATGCTGTAGCTTCTATTAATTTTCGAAAATACCCGTTACGGAAAGGTTTTATGACATTATTCTTTTATGATGAGGTATTTCGCATGGAAAAAATTTCTTCCGCATTCTCTGCCAGATTTGTTACCCTTTCATACGAATTAATAGAGGAGGCTCTGATCGACGTTCCATTTCCGAAATTCTGGGATATCCTTTATGAATATCCTGTTTATCATGTGATGCAACAGGAGTGGAAGTTATTGAACGGGTGGTGGGAACAAATGCATTGGATTGAAAATGAAACGGTAGCGGACTATCGTGATGCTTTATTCAGGATACAGTTTCATACGCTTCTTTTGGCAATGAGCGGCAAAATGTCCAAAGGGATGTTTCCGCCTCTACAAGGGGATGTCAACAGGCAATGGAGACTCGTGACGGACTTTCTCCGATTGCTGAATAAATACTGTACTGCAACCCGTGATGTGCAGTTTTATGCCGATGAGTTATGTATTACGACCTCCTATTTGAATAAGCTGTGCCGAAAAGTATTACAAGTTTCTCCTAAAACCTTGATCGACAGACTGACCGTATCGGAAATAAAGAGCTGCTTGGCAAACACGGATTGGTCGGTCAAAAAAATTGCGGAAGAGTTACATTTTGAGGATGTTTCCTACCTTTGCCGTTATTTTCGACGACTTACAGGGATGTCGCCGATCGATTATCGTAATTATGCGGAAACTTTATAGGTCCCTTTCCCTTGTTAAATATTATAATAGAATATGCTACTAACAAGTTCTCACTTATAAACTTATTCGGTTGATAACGTAATTATTGGATTGATGTTGGTCAATCATTCTTTCTGGTATTGGCTGAAGAGAATACAGTAGTAAATATCGGTACTATTGTTACGAAAGATGTCAGAGAGAATAAACCCGTTAGAGAAAATACTACACATGGTATCGCATCATTGTACATGAGAAACTATATTCTCACAGAGGTAATACCTGTAAGTTATTTCGTTGAAAAGTTTACTTTGGTCTTTCTCTTATATATACCCGGACCAAAGTAAACCAAATTGTTTCCGCATTCATGTGCTTGTTCTTCTAATCGAAAAACATACTCTTTTAACCTATTCAAGAATGATAATCTGCGATAAGATTTCCTTTAGGTTAATCAAACAGCCCATTCACCAGATTGACGGCATCATCTTTCTTCTGATTGATAATCTTAGCGTACACTTGCGTCATCTTAACATCGGCATGGCCAAGCAACTTGGAGGTAGTGTAGAGGTCAGCACCAAGTGTCAGCATCATTGTTGCAAATGTATGCCTCGCTGTGTGAAATGTAAATCGCTTGTCAATTCCTGCCGCTTGCGCCCAAGGTTTGATAAGCAGGTTCATCACCGACGGGTTTGGCAGGTCAAATACATAGTCTTCTGCCATCTTATCCCCACGTTCCGGCATCCATTTCAATGCTTCGGGAGAGAGAGGCAAATAAATTGGCTCTTTGGTCTTTTGCATGGATACGGCCAGACGGCATTGACCTCTATCAACAAATACATCTTTCCACTTCAAACCAATAATATCGCTCACACGCAATCCACAGAAACAGGAGAACAGATAGGCGTGTTTCACGGCTT
>ENA-OQBV01001489-OQBV01001489.1-human-gut-metagenome-genome-assembly--contig:-NODE-1489-length-11453-cov-4.425305_pt1 | contig 11453 bp, 6 predicted proteins | sample MGYA00242750_ERZ504559 | MGnify/ENA primary metagenome ERZ504559 (study PRJEB26092, sample SAMD00036230) | human gut metagenome | host: Homo sapiens | study: EMG produced TPA metagenomics assembly of...
CAGATACATATTCGCCTAATGCCTCAGGCTGAAACCAGTTTTCCTTAAATTCAAACCATTCCTGTTCATCACTTAAGGTCATCACTAAATCTAAAACAATTTGTTTAATATCCATTAGTATGCTCCTTTACCAACTTTTATTCCACCAGAATAATTATACATGTTGGGAATAAAGTTGGGAATAAAATAAAAAAACTTCAGATTTTCTTATAAGGTTTCTTCTTTTCCCTTTACCTTTTGTGGCATAGGCTTTTCTGTATCTCCTCCTGCAACCTTTGCTTTCATCACCTCCAGCTTCGCCTTCAGGGATACTCTTTCTGCAGGTACATCTGCATACTGTCTGATGCTCTTATCCTGCCCTATACCCATTGTTTTCTCTGCAAGCGGAGTATTCTTCGCCGGACGGTCTGCGACCTCTTTTTCGCTCTTTGGAGCTTCCGGCTCATCATCCATATCAATCCCGTCATTACCCTTTTCATCCATGTTAAGCAGGGCATTTAATGCTGACAGACGCTCTAACTTCTCCGCAAGCTCCGCTTCCTGTGCAAAAGGCTTGGTTACTTCCACCCTTGCGGTTTCAAGCTGATGCTCCACAGTTTCAAGTTTTGTCTGGGCTTCCATAAGCTGCTTTGGCATGGACTCCAGGGCATGATTGATACGGGCAATATTTCCAATCGGGTCTGAACCGACTTCCAGATTGTGGGAAAGCTGACCTTTCAGGTTCATCACAAATTTTTGGTTGAATGCATCAAAGGATACTGCCATCTTAAAACCTGCATATTCGCCAATGACTGCAGGGGCATTGACTGTTTTTATTTCCTTGCACATCTCCACAAGGGCTGTTCCGGCTTCTTTTTTGTCCGTATAGAGCTTGTCCCCCTCTTTCATGGAAAACTGCTCTTTGTCCACCGGAAGATTTGCTTTCGCAGTCTGAATGTCTGCCTGCATCCCGCTGTACACTCCTTTAAAATTGTAATCTGCTGGGGATAATGCTTTGCAATGTTGTCCTCCAGACGGTATTTCTGACTGGTATGGTTTGCTTTCATGAGCTTTAACTTGGATACCTGAATATCGAGATCCATCTTTTCTTTTATGTAGGGATTGCCGGTTGCCAGAGCCTTGACCTCCGCATAAGTAAGTGCCGCTTCATCCACATCCTCACAGGAACGTACCGGAGATTTACTTGTCATAATCTGACCGATGAATTTCTGCTTGTTCTCAATGAGCTGCCACGAATAACTGTCAAAGGTTCCTTCCGTCACATAGCGGAAAATCTTGACCTTGGGATTAAGATTCCCCTGTCGTAAAATACGCCCTTCCTGCTGTTCAATGTCAGAAGGACGCCAAGGCACATCAAGGTGGTGCAGTGCGATAAGTCTGTCCTGCACATTGGTTCCGGCTCCCATCTTCTGTGTGGAACCAAGCAAAAAACGGACCTGTCCGCTTCTTACTTTTCCGAACAGCTCCGCCTTCCTAAGCTCTGTATTTGCTTCATGCATAAATGCAATTTTCTTCCGGTGGGACGCCCTTTTCTATCAGCTTGTTGCGAATGTCCTCATAAACATTAAATGTACCATCTCCTTTCGGTGTTGACAGGTCACAGAAAATAAGCTGCGTTGATTTCTGCTCCTTTGTCTGCTCCCATATTTCAAATGCCTTTTCCACACAAGTGCTTGCCTTTGAATTTTCATCATCCGGCAGCATATCATTGATAAGCCTCTGGTCTAATGCCAGCTTTCTTCCGTCATTGGTAATCTTTAGCATATTGTCCTCATAAGGCTGTACCTGTCTGTCACGCACGGCTTCTGCCCTTTCTGCCAAAGATGCCACCATGTCTTTCTGATATTCACTTGGCTTTAGCACCACATTTTCATACTCTGCTTCCGGCACAGGGAGATTTAACATATCCGGTGTCTGAATATCGGCACTCTCCTTAAAAAGTGCAATCAGCTCCGGGAGATTAAAAAACTTTGCAAACCTTGTCTTTGCCCGATATCCGGTTCCCTCTGGTGCAAGCTCAATGGCGGTCTGCGTTTCTCCAAAAGAGGATGCCCAACTGTCAAAATGTCCCAGACCTAACTTCTGAAGCGTACCATACTGAAGGTAACGCATATTGGTGTAAAGCTCCGTCATACTGTTTGAAATCGGCGTACCTGTTGCAAAGGTCACGCCCTTACCGCCCGTCAACTCATCTAAATACTGACATTTTGCAAACATATCCGAGGACTTCTGTGCCTCTGACTGTGCGATTCCTGCCATATTACGCATCTTAGTATAAAGGAACAGATTTTTATAATTATGGCTCTCGTCCACGAAAAGCCTGTCCACACCAAGCTGCTCAAAGGTCACTACATTATCTTTCCTTGATGCATCATTCAGCTTTTCAAGCCTTGTAAGAAGTGATTTTCTTGATTTCTCCATCTGCTTAATGGTGTAGCGTTCTCCGTTGTCGGCTTTTGCCTGTGCAATGGCAAGCTCAATCTCATCAATCTGCCTTTCAATAATGGCTACCTGTCTTTCCTGCGAAAGTGGAATTTTCTCAAACTGACTATGCCCGATAATAACCGCATCATAATCTCCTGTGGCTATTCTGGAACAGAATTTCTTACGATTGGCAGGCTCAAAGTCTTTCTTTGTTGCAGCAAGGATATTGGCTCCGGGATATAACCGTAAAAAATCACTTGCCCACTGCTCCGTCAAATGGTTCGGAACCACAAATAAGCTCTTTTGACATAATCCAAGACGCTTGCTCTCCATGGCTGCCGCTGTCATTTCAAAAGTCTTTCCGGCTCCCACACAATGGGCAAGCAGGGTATTATCCCCATAAAGTACATGAGCCACTGCATTTTTCTGGTGAGGCTTTAACTCAATATCCGGTGTCATGCCTGGAAATTTCAGATGCGAACCGTCATATTCTCTTGGTCTGGTGGAATTGAAAAGCTGGTTATATTTTGCCACAAGTACCTGTCTGCGTTCCGGATCACGGAACACCCAGTCCTTAAATGCTTCCCTTATGGCTTCCTGCTTCTGTGATGCAATGGTGGTTTCCTTTTTATTCAGGACCCTCCTTTCCTTGCCGTCCTCCTCTACGGTATCATAAACACGGCTATCTTTTAGATTCAGGGAATCCTCCAGAATGGTATAGGCATTTCTCCGGCTTGTACCGTAGGTCATATTTACAAGGGAATTGCCATAGTCCGCATTTTTTCCCTTTATGTTCCACTGTCCTGTCACATCGGAGTACTGTACGCCCACGACATTTCTGTCTAACAAATGTTGCGGCGTTTCAAAGGTCTCCCTCATAAAATCCTCAATATACTTCGGGTCAATCCATGTGGCACCGATACGCACCTCAATTTCGCTGGCATCCAGCTCCTTCGGCTGTACCTGTGTGAGTGCCTGCACATTCACGGCATATTCCGGGTGGCTCTCTACATAGACCTTTGCTGTTTCCAGCTTGTCACGGACATTTCCACTTAAATACTCATCTGCTGTTTCCCACTGATCCGTCAATGGATTCTGGAATATAATTCCTGTCAGCTCCTCCTTGACCGTACCCACATCTTTTCCTGTCAGCTCTGCCATATAATCGAGGTCAACTCTTGCTTTTTCCGATAAGGACACTGCCAGTGCTTCACTTGCCGTATCCACACTTGTGACAACCTCTGCCTTTTTAATGGTACGCTTCGTGAACATATCCGCTTTGCCTTTGAAATTGCCTTCATCGTCCAATTTTTCAAGAGAACATAACAGACAATAGCTGCTGTCCTGATTAAATGCTCTTTTGTTGGTCTGCGAGTTAATTAGACCGTGTTTCTTGGAAAAAGCATCATATAAACTGTTTAACTCCGCCTGCTTTTCCTTGATTACCGTATCCGGATATTCTTCTAATTGCAGATTGATAAGCTCCGGCGTACAATTTCGGATACCCACCATGCCCTTGATACGTTCCTGCATGGAATCGGACATATCCACAGGCTTCATAATGGAATTTTCACGGTAATACACCCTATCGTCCACAAGAGTGTAGCTGTAATTCTTAACATCCGGATCCGCCGGAATGGTGGCGTCCGCAAGCTCATCTGCCAGCTCATCCAGCTCCACTGCTTCTATCTCTCCGTCAATATGGCTGATTGCTTCCTGTAGCTGCTGTGCAAATGGTCTTGTGGTATCGGGCATACAGGTACTTTCCAAACCATACGGTCCACTGACCATTTCCATTTTTCCCACGATCATCTCCGGATGTTCGGCAAAATAGCTGTTCATGGCAATGCCGTTCTCATCCTCTGACAGATGCACCCAGTCCGGCTCCAAATCCATCACACGGTCACGCTTCTTTAAGAATAGGATATCAGAAGTAACCTCTGTTCCAGCATTCTCCTTAAATGCTGTGTTAGGCAGTCTGACTGCACCCAGAAGTTCTGCTCTTTGGACAAGGTATTTTCTGACCTCCGGACTTTTCTTATCCATTGTTCCCTTACTGGTAACAAAGGCAACCACACCGCCGGGGCGAACCTTATCCAAGGTCTTTGCAAAAAAATAGTCATGGATTAAAAAATTCTGCTTGTCATACTGCTTATCCGCCACCTTATACTGTCCGAATGGCACATTTCCGATTGCCACATCAAAGAAATCGTTCGGATAATCCGTCTTTTCAAATCCTGTGATTTTAATGTCGGCATTCGGATATAGCTGCTTTGCAATCCTTCCCGTAATGCCGTCAAGCTCCACGCCATAAAGCCTGCTCTCCTGCATCTTCTCCGGCATCATTCCGAAGAAATTTCCGATACCCATTGCCGGCTCCAGCACATTTCCTTTTTCAAATCCCATTTTATCCAAGGAATCATAGATACTGCGGATTATGGCAGGACTTGTATAATGGGCATTTAGGGTACTCTCCCTTGCTGAAGCATACTCCTGTTCCGATAACAGTCCCTTTAATTCCTGATATTCATTTGCCCAGGCACTCTTGCTTTCATCAAAGGCATCCGCAAGCCCACCCCAGCCAACATACTGAGATAAAACCTCCTGTTCCTCCAGTGTTGCGATACGGTTCTCGCTCTCTATTTTCTCCAGTGTGCGTATGGCTTCCACATTTCTGCGGAATTTTTCCTTTGCAGTGCCAATGCCTAAATCGTCATCCGTGATATGGAAATTGACGGCTCCTGTCTTATCAATCTGCGGTTCTACCTGCTTTACAGGAACTTCGATGTCCGGCTCTAATGATGTGTCTGACACTTTCTCAGGCTTTTGGATATCCTGTCCAGAAGATTCCCGATTTTGCACATCCTCTGCCGTTAATGGTGGTTCCTCAACACCTTCAGGATAATCTTCACTTCCTTCAATCTGTGTAAACACCTCTGTTTCGTGACGGTCTATATCCCTTTCCGTCATCTCGTTGAGATAATCTTCCTCGACTTCTCCCCGCTGTGGCTGATAATCGTACTCAAAGGCAACACCATTTACCTCTGCATAAAAAAATTGATTATCTGTTACGGAATTTCCAAGCACATAGTTTTCTTCCTCAGTCCCCCATTCATCGACTTTGATGCACTCCTGTCCATCAATCGTGATTTTCTCAGCCGCCTGTGCCGCAAGCTCTTTCTCCTGCTCAATATACCGTCTTGTCTGGTTGATAAATCCATTTAATACGGCAGGGTGGGAGTCCACAACCATATCCGCATTTTTCACCATGGCATAAGGCTCAATGGCTTTTGCCCATTCCTTATTCTCCGGAGAAAACCGTCCGTCTTGTCTTTTGTGCATGACAGAATTGGCAAGCACATAGCTTACCCGTTCAAAGCCATATTCCTGAATGACAGCTTCCGCTGTATCCTTTGGCAGACGATACCCGTCAAACTTTTCAGCGATTGCTTTTTCAATGGCATTCTTGCAGGCTACTTTGGTTTCATGCTCCATCTTTGCCTGTGCCTGCTCCAAAGCCTTCTGCTCCTGCTCCACTCTGTACTGTGCGTAGGCTTCTTTTCCTTCCGGAGATAAATACTTATCTTCTTCAATGAGCTTACGAATACGCTTTTCCACAACATTCCAAGACAACAGCACTTCTGCGTATGGTTTTCCGATATTTCCCTTTTTCAGCTTTATTCCTTTTGCATCATGATCTTCATAGCTGTGGTCAGCTCCGGCAAGTGCATGACTACTACCGCCTGTTCCATATTCATTCTTTAAGAAATTAGCTGCTTCTTTGCTGTCATGCCCTTCCTTGAAATAATCATATATGCGGAAAGACCCATGTGAAAAACCGCTTCCCCTGCCAAGCCTGTTGTCTATCTCATCCTGCGTGATAAAATCCTCGTGCTTAATTTCCACATGTTCAGCAGCTGGAAATGTCAGCCTGTCTACCAGAAGGTTGTCGAGTTCGGCACGAAGCTCCTCTTTTGGCATAACAGAACGGAAACGCAGGCTTTTTTCTCCGATTTCCAACTGATGCAGAGCGTGATCCATGTGGTCAGCTATCCTCTCCACCTCTTCCGGTGTAGAAAGAAGTTCCACCAGTCTTGCATGGGCATCCGGGTAATTGCCCGCCTTTAATTCCAATTCTTCCGGTGTCTTTCTCTGCTGGTACTTGGCATAAATACGTTTGCGGCTGTCATCCCTGCCCCCGCCGCTTCTTAAAATATCATCAATCTGTTTCTCCGGCAGTACAAAACCTGCCGGAATAACACTTTTTTCTTCTGCCTGCTTCATGGCAATGTTGCCGACCTGCTCCGAAAACATGGTAAAAAGGTCAAGCTGTTTAAACATACCGTCTGTATCAATCTGCTCTGCCACTTCCCCCGGAAGTAAATAGACACCATCCTCGATATAAGAATTGACCCAGTATCTTGCATCTTCCCATGACAACCTGCTCTCTGCTTCACGGGTCAGATAATTGCCTTTCCACATGGTAAGCCCATCCTCATCAGCTCGATACCCGGCTCTTACATCCCCTATATACAGCTCTGTAAATTCCTCCATGCGGAAAGAATTTTTCAGATACTCCGTCTGCAAAACCGCATCCTGCTCTGACTGGAAATATCCTGCAATCTCCGGTCTTTTATGGATAAGATAATTATCAAAACATAAGATTCCCTTTTGAAGCTCTGTGAAATCTTCGGTTTTATTCGAAAAAGAACCGGATAATGAGTTGCTGTCACTATCCGGCTCCTGCATGGTAATATTAGATTGTTCCTCACGGCTTAAATGTAGATCAGCTCTGTCAGTACGATTTCCTCCGCTGAGTGTCTGATGTTGTTCATCTTCACTACCCAGCTCATCTGATCGGCTGCTTTCAGTTCCCCGTTCACTCCCTCCGCCTTCGCCATCTGTCCGGTCAGAAGTTCCATTCTCTGCTCTGCCTGCTCCTGTACCTGCAGACAATGTGCTTTCAGCTCCCCTGTCAGTATCATTCCCTGATAAATCCCTCTCCTGTGTTCCTTTAGAAAGTTCTTTCTCATCAGTCCGTACTTGGTCAGTGCCTGTTCCGGCTCCTTGTTCGCTGTCAGGTTCGGAATCAGATAATCCCCGTTCTTTTCGTATGTCAGTTTCATTGGCAATGCCCTCCATTTCTGTATGATTTTCAGTTTCCTTTGGTTTATCTATTGCCGTTTCGCTTTCACGATTTAAAGCATTATAATCTGCTTCTGGTGCATTTGCAAGTCCTTTTTCAACCTTTTCTTCATGGCTTCCAATATGCTCCCCAGCCGCTTTTTCTCTTGCCTTATTTGAGGCATTCTGCCTTGCAATCTGGCGTTCGTATGCCCCTATTGTCCGTCCAATTTCCATAAGCAGGGGCTTACACATCTCCGTAGTTGCATTTCCAATGACAGCTAATGACTTTGTATTATTAAATTCGTGGATATATTCAAAATTCATGTCATCTTTCCACAAATCCATATCGGCACCGCATCGGGATAGCAGGGTAAAGGAAATACTGGAAGCCAGCGTTTCCCTCCATCGGATTCCAAGATTCAGTTCATCCAGATCATCAAGGAAACTTCCCTCTTTCACATAGTTCAGCTCCGGTAAAAGTTCCTCATAATAATCCTGTACAATCCTGTCAGCTATCTCCATAACCCTCTCTTCAAAAGGCATATTTACATCGGTTGCACCATAAGTTTTTTCAAGCTGTGCAAGCACGGGAGCCTTATGTTCCTCCCTAAGCTCCCACAGATATGGGTCACGCCCGATTCTCCTTGCCTTATGCACATCTGATACATCAAAGACATATTTTAATCTCGGACGTTCGCTGTCCGTATCAATCAGGGCAATTCCTTTCGCTCCACGGTTGACCCAGCAATTCATCTTTTCATTCCACGTTTCAAGCGAAGCACAGGCTGTTGCATCCGGTCTTTGGGCATATATTAACATCTGCTCGTTAAAGGGATATTTATACAGCCTTGCAGCCGTAGTCAGAAATCTGGTCCATTCATTTTCGTTTTTAACAATATCTGCCGCTGTCATTTCTGCCAGTGCAGATATATAATGATATTTTCCTGCCATAGATACTCCTTTCGATTCATTTTGTCCTAATAGCAGAAAAGCAGCCCAAAGTGGCTGCCTCAGAATATAGACAAAATTCTATAAATACTAAATGCAAGTATATTAGCAAAAATATACTTGCATTTTCTTTTAATGACTATTCCTAAATAAAAAATATATTTACTCCTGTATACACACGCTTATTCAATCAAATCAATTATCCTACTTAATACTACTTTTATTTTTTGTTCCAAAATCTCAATTTTATAGTAATTTGTAGAAATATCTGTTAACAAATTATCTATCTCACTTACATCTTTTTTCCTTTTTTCTTTCAGAATTTTATTTATATCTACAGAAAATTTAATACGGGCATACATTTCTTTATCCTTCAAATTGTGCATAGTAATTTGCAGATAGGACAAACTCCAAATCATATTTAAACAAAACGTAATACCTTCTCATATTTTGTTGTTTATGATTTTTCTTTGTATCCCTTATATTAGAAATAATCGAATATATAACCGTATCTAATAACACAAATTCTAACAACGCTTCTTTGACAAGAGAAAAAACATAATCCGATTGTGATACATTTACACTATATGTAAAAACACTTGTAAAAAATAGTAGTATGTATATAGCATAACGCAACACATTAATACTTATTAATGCTTCGACCGGCTTAAAAATCAGTGCCACAGATTTATTTCCAGTAACTCCTTGAATAAATTTTTTAACCATTCTTAACAAAAAAGATAAGATATACGGTATCGATATTAGAAATGTTATCATTGTCAAAAAAATAGAATACTTCTCTTGTCCTATAAACTCACCATAAGTCAATTCTATCCCCGAAGACGTACAAATCTTTTCAACAAGTAATACAAATAAATATGTTCCATATCCAATTATATTTTTCAACAACATAGATGAAAAAAATACTAAATATAAAAGCGCAATCACTATTGCCATTGTAACAGTGAATAATGGTAATACTACTTGAGATATTAATATTAACTCAATAGCAAGAAATATAGTCTGCCCCCATGTCAAAACATCCTCATCATTTTTTCTATTTCGAACGAAATATATAACAAACAATAACAATGATGCAAAAAAAATAGCTCCAGAAATAATATACCACTTACTCATAATCTGTGTTAATTCGTCCAATATTTCTGGATTAGAAATATTCTCACTAAATATTTTTAGTAGCTCCATAAAATCAATATTTATATAAGCTAACACACAAGATAGTATCAAACCAATAGGTGTCGCTAAAGCCAACATGGCATATTTTATTACGCCACTTTTCTTAAAACTTTCTATCTCTTTTTCATTAAATACAACTGATTTCATAATACCTCTCCTCCTACAACTCAACAACACATATATAATATCGGAATTATATATAAAATCATTATATTTTTACCTAGGTAGAGCATTGGCATCCTTCTTTAAATATACCATTTTTGATTGTTAATACGTTCTTTGTCTACATTCTGAAACAGCCTAAATTGGCCGCTTTCCTGCTTGTTACATATGAAGCGGCTAAATCACCGCTTCTTTCTTTTTATCTGCTGTTGGCTGTTTCCTGTCAGCATGCATCTTCATCACATCATTTTTCTTTTCTGCAAGTCTCTCTTTTAGTGAAGGACGTTCTTTCTTCTCATCACGCTTTTCCTCTTTCTGCTTTGCACGTTCCCCGGCACGGTCACTGCGAAACAGCTCATGTTCTTTTGCATCATACTCATACACATGATCCGAAAGACGTTCCTGCGGTGCTACCTGTGTCTGGTTCACTTCCTGCACCATCTGTTCAAGGTCTCTTAACTCCATTCCGGCATCTTTCGGGATAATCAGCGTTTCATGCACAGATGAAGGCAGTACATAGAAGTCTCCAACCTTGTCTGCTATTTCCTGTCTGGTATCATCATTTAATATAGCGGCTGCTCCATTTACCTTTGTATCATTTGTCAGGACAAACATCGTGTCAGGAACATCCGGTATCATCTGGGATGCCATTTCTCTTGCCTCTGATATATCCATATCATTATCCCTTGCAATGTCCCCTGCCATCATTTCTATAATGGTCTCGCTCATTCCCTTGAAGCTGTATGACTGTAAAACATCCATGTTCAAAAGAGCCTGTTCGTGCAAATCCTCAAGGATAATCCCATACCTGTCCATCAGATTATCTGTAATCGTTATGGTTGCAGTGCCTTCCGCATTTTTGTCCATTAAAATCTGATACACAACCGCCAGATCTTCCACCTTGGTGTATGGTTTGTCCTCAAGAAACTGCCTGTTGGCTTCCTCATTGATGAGCTTGCACACAATCTTGTCTTTGACGTTATCAAAATCAGTAACCGCAGATACATCCATATCCTGGTCAATATAATGTGCCTGATATGTGGCTGCAATCTGCCCAAGCACATCATCCATCTCAGCTCCATCCTGTATCTGTTCAAAATACGGATTCAGATATACGGTTGGAGAAATATTGCTTTCTTCCGTCCGGATTGTCAGACCATCCAAAACACAGTCATTATTCTTTACTACCTGATGAACAGAAATCGTTGCATCTGCAAATTTTTCCGGTAAAAAATCCTGTATCTGATCTTTTACCTGTTCTACAAAATCCTTATATTCCATTACTTTCTCTCTCCCTTCCCGGTATTCTTCTGTGATTTGTCTGCCAGCTTTGATGCTTTCGTTCCATACAGTTGATAACGTTTCATCGTAAGCGATGAATAATCACCCGGTCACGACTTTCAGGGAACTTTAAATATTCAGGTTCCCACGTTCTTCAGGTCTTACTTTTTCGATATCTATGATCCCTGTACATCTTTCTTTTATAAAGTCACTCCATGGCAGCAGCTGTTTTATGCCTGCGGGCTCATTTTTATAGTCCGGCATATACAGCAGCAAGGTGTAGAGATAATGATAGATGTTCAGGTTATTGGCTT
>ENA-OQBV01001491-OQBV01001491.1-human-gut-metagenome-genome-assembly--contig:-NODE-1491-length-11432-cov-2.891818_pt1 | contig 11432 bp, 14 predicted proteins | sample MGYA00242750_ERZ504559 | MGnify/ENA primary metagenome ERZ504559 (study PRJEB26092, sample SAMD00036230) | human gut metagenome | host: Homo sapiens | study: EMG produced TPA metagenomics assembly of...
GCAAGACTGAAGCTTCCCTTATCGTTTGAGGACCGCGGAACCAGCCTTGTATCCTCCTTTCCTGTCGAATTCCGGCATACATATTCTCATGCTTTCAGCATGTTTCGTATCCCTGCTCAGGGAAATGACGGTGTCCTCCGTCCTACCGCTGTTGGCCAGAACCATCGCGAATGTGGACTGAGTGGACATGCCATCCGCCTCGATTCTCACATTGGGTTCCATCCTGTCGAGCATGAACCATGTATAGTCTGGGCCGGACCGGTCGAACTGCCAGTTGCCAACGACGATCTGATAGCCCGTCAGCACTATGGCGACGATTGTAGCCACGTTCGCAAACAGGCCTATCACCTCCATCGCACATTCCCACCGTTTCATCCACTCCGTCCTCGGGCTTTCGCCGATGCTCTTCGCCGTATCGGCGTGATTCGGCGCTTTGGATCCGTCGGAGGGTTCCCTTTCCTCGGTGGAGTTCCTTTTCTTCAGGGGTTTCCGTCTTTTTTGGACCATTCTCTTTCATTCCCTTTCCCTATTCTGGAGGTTTTCCATGGATCTTATAAGCGATTTTATGTGTACTGACGCCGGCCAGCGGCTGACGGTGGCCGTGCTGTTCATCGCCCTCGTGCTGAACCTGCTCTCCTTCGCGTTGAAGCTGTTCGATTTGTTCCTCCGTTCGTCTGGCCAAGATGAGGAAGACGACTTCTCCCAGCAAGGTTGGTCCAATGATGCGGAAGACAACCGGGAGGGATTGGCGTCATGACGGGATATCGGACCACGGCACGCCGCGGCTACGACCGTGAGGAATTGAACTCGGACAACCGCCGCAAGGTCATGGACGCGTGGAAACGGTTCGAATCATCGAGGCCGGGCGTATGGCTGAGCCGGCACACGGACCTGCTGGAACGTCTCTCGGACGAGGAAAGCCATCTCGTGGCGCGTGTCGGCGCGATGGTGTGCGTGTTCGCGTTGATCCTCTCGATGGTCTTGTTCCTCGCCGTCCAAGGCGACATGCTCGCATGGACGCTGTTGACGCTGCCCGTGTTCGCGGTCGCGTTCATGGTTGTCATGGCCTTGTGGATCTTCTGGGACGCGTACCGGGATTCCGGCGAACGCGCGGCGGACTGGCTGTCCACGCGTCCCGGCGTGGCCACGTGGCGTCAGCTCGCCGCGGACTATGGACCGCGCGCCATCAACCGTGACGTGGTCCCGTCCGTCCTGCCGCGCATGCTGGCCGACTTCCGCGACCGGAAACCACACGCCATCCACCCCCGCCCCTGGCATGCCGCATGGTATGTGGGCAAGTCGTGGAACATGGAGGTGTGGCTGGGTTCCGAACGGCACATCTACGTGCTGGGTCCTACCCGTTCCGGCAAGACCGTCAGCGTCGTCATCCCCGCCGTGGTCGAGGCCCCCGGTTTCGTGCTCGCGACCTCCACGCGAGGGGACATCATCAAAACGACGCGTTACCTGCGTGAATGCGGCGTGAAGGATCGGGTGACCGGCGCGTCGTATGGTGGCCGTGGCGCGGGCACCACGCACATCTTCGACCCGGAAGGCGTCGCGGAGAACGATCCGGATACGCGGCACAACATGAACTGGACGCCTTTGCAGGGTTGCGACGATCCGGCGGTGGCGATGCGCCGCGCGCAGACCATGGTCGCGATCGGCGGCATGGGGTCCGGTTCGAACAACCAGGAGTGGGGCGTGAGCGCGGCCATGTACGTGCAGGCCATGCTGTACGCGGCCGCGATTGCGGACCGCACCATCAACGACTGCTTCAAGTGGAGCCTGTCGCCGGAGAACGCGCAGGAGGCCGCGGACCTGATCCGCAAGTACACGAACGAACGCGAGATGGACCGTTGGGCCGCGACATTGAACGCGCTGCCGCACGTCGATCCCCGTCAGAAAGGCAGCGAGTGGTTCGGCGTGAAGAACGCGTTCAGCATCCTCGCCGACCCGAACGTGCGCGCCCGCATGAATCTGAGTCCGTCCGATCCGCGACTGATCGACCCGAAACGCATGGTGTTGCGAGGCGACACTGTGTACGTGCTGTCCAAGCCGCGCCGTGACGGCGGCGTGGCCGGCAACGCGGGCATTTTCGTGAGCCTGCTGCTCGACACGTTCCAGGAGGCGTGTCAGGATCTCGCGTTCGACAAGGCGTCCGGTTCGCGCGGCAAGATCGAACCTCCCGCACGGTTCGTGTTGGACGAACTGTCGAACATCGAGAAATGGCCCGGCCTGCGCAACGCCATCACGCAGGGCGGCGGCAACGGCTACCAGCTGATCATCGTGGAACAGTCCCGCCAGCAGATGGCCGACGAGAAGGACGGGTACGGCAAGGCCGTGGAGCAGACCGTGTGGGAGAACTGCCATCGGATCATGCTCAAGGGCGTGTCCGACGACGAGACGTTGAAATGGTGGATCGGCCAGATCGGCACGCATCACCGCACGCGCCGCGAATCCTCCTGGAATCCGGGACAGGGCCCGTTGGGCGGTCTGACCACGCGTCACGAACGTGAGGAATCCGTCACCCAACAGGAATTGAGCCTCCTGCCCGTAGGCTACGCGCTCGTGGAACCGTTGGGACAGGCGCCCGCCTTGGTGCGCATGATCATGTTCATGCGCCGCGCATGGTGGCGCGAGGGCTTGGAGGACCTGCGCCCCACGACCACGAACGCATGGCATGAGGATCACGGCGAAAGGACCATCGCATGAGCGACGTCGAAGAATACTTCACCCAGATGGCGGGCACCGACGCCGACAAGCCGGATGCCACGGACGACGCCAAGCATGACGAGACCATGGGATCAGGCCAGGTTACGGACGTGGCTGGCGGCTTGGAACGCCCGTCGTTCTGGACGGACGACATGGAACGGGAATTCCGGACAGAGGTCAAGTCCCTGTTCGACGACATGGTCGGCAGACAGCAGGGCGAACTGTCCGTGAGGGACCAGTGCGAGCACGCGTACGAGGAACTGACCGCCACTGTCAACGGCAAGTACAAGGAACTGACCGGCAAGGACCTGCCGGCCTCCATGGCGCGCAACCTCGACCAGCTGCTCACGCAGATCACCATGGCCCCGCTCAACGAGCCGGAACACGGTCCGGGACTGTGGGCCAAACTCCCCCAGCATTCCATCACCACCATGGTCGAGGCGCGCCCGTTGGACCTGACCGGCTCGCCCACGCGCATGGACATCGATTTGATGATGCTGCACACCATCCGCATGGGCCGGTTCCTCACCACGCATTACACGGATTGGGCGCAGACCCTTCCCCCATGCTGGATCCGCCACGACGACGTCGTGCAGGAAGTGTATGCGCTCAAATGCTACATGGACCTGGTCGTCGCCAGCCCCAACGGAGGATTGTACGCACCGACGTTGCAGTCGCTCATCCATTCCACGTTGGAACGCGTCAAAGCGTATCTCGCCTCGTCCGACGCTTCGAACTCCGACCATCGGCATCACCTGTCCGGACCGGAGGAACGCCAACGGGAGCAGGCCAGGCAGGATGAGTACGAGCATTGGTTCAACCGTGACGGCGGATGGAGCGAGGAACCAGGATTTGACCAGTCATGGCGGTTCTCCACCCCGTCGGAAGGCTTGGACACGGTCTGCGACCTGATGACGCCCACCCGCGTCGACGACGTGGACACGGCCGACGACGCACACTCCGCAATCAGGCCGCCCAGTGGCGTTCGGAAATCGACAGCCTGCGCGGCAGCTACGACACGGACCATGCCACGGAGCATCTCGCGCAGGCCGCGCAGGACGAGGAGACGATCCGCCGCGTCTGGCTGTCCTACACGGGACGCGAACGCGAAAGCCGCGATCGGCTCGACCGCGCGGCCACGTCCGCCGCAATGCTGATGCGGGACACGGAACGGTCCAGGCTCCTGTCCGACAAGGACCGTCGAAACCTGAACGACCTGATCGGCCGAGCCCGCATGATCCTCCATACGTATGGCAAAACCCACTTGGACGAGAACTACAAGCCGTGCAGCATCGGCCTGCAGGACGATCTGACCGCACGCCTGGAACGCATCGTGCAAGGCGATCCCGCCGGAGTGTTCGACCGTTGCGAACGCATGATCGACCAGATGGACGCCACGTTCGCACGCGGAAAGGAGCCAACCGATGACCAGCGAACAGCCTAGCCTGTTCGACCAGTTGACGCCGTCCGACGCGTTGAGGGACGACCTCGACTGGCTTGACTCGCTTCAGGAGACGAAACCGTCCACACCACCGCGCAAGCCGAAGAACCGCCGTTCCAACCGGAAGCATGATATCGAACCGGTCCAGTATGACGACAAGCATGGAACGACGACCGCTCCCCCAACCGAGACGACAGTCCCCGCCACGGTTCAGGACACGTTCGCGTTGCTGCCCGTATCCGAAAGCACGGTCGCATTGCCTCCCGTATCCGAAGGCGCGTCCGACACGACGCCGGTTCCACAATCCACAGGCGTCGAAAACGACCAGACGGCGGAACGTCCGGAACCTTCCATGCCGTCCAGCGACGCCCGTCCCATGCCGGCGGTCCCACTGCCTCCACGTCCGGCCATGGAGGATGCCAACGTTCCGGACGAGGCGAAGGACACCCTCGCCTCCATGATCCCGGTCGGAGATGAAACCCCATCCGACATCCCACCTGTGGCAACGGAAACGGCTTCCGGCGGCATCAGGACGGCCGTGAGCCTGCAGGACGTGGCCGATCCCGACGGACCGTCCGAGGACGCCAGGACGATGGTTTGGGTGCGTCGTGGTCTCATCGGCGCTCTGACGTTCATTCTCCTGCTCGTCCTGTTCGCGCTCATGGGCTCCCATTCGGCCACCGTCAGACAGCAGGCGTCGGCCGAACGGTTGCAGACCTCCATGAGCCAACTGTCCACATGGACCGGCAAGGCGAAGACCACGATCAAGCAGGCGGATCGGATCGGATTGAAGGATACGGACGACATCGATTCCCTCCGCCGTCTGATCGACTCGAACGGCAGGCTCATGCGCTCCGACCGGACGGGACTGTCGGAAAACGAATCGGAACGGCTCGCCGCCAAGGCCGCCAAGGCCACGAAACGCACCCGCACGCTGACCAACAAGATTGGCCGGCTCGTCAAGGAAAAGCCGTTGACGGACGCGAAGAACAAATGCCATACGGCATTGGACAAGGCGTCGAAAGCCTCCAATGATGCGAAACCATCCGACGATGCGACCCGTACGGCGAAAGCCACATTGGACAAGCTCATCGCGCAGGCCCGCAAACTCGACAAGAAGACGACCATCGACACGTGGACCGACATGACCGCCAAACTTGACAAGGCCCGCGAAAACCTCGCCCGCGCATTAGACGCGAAAACCAAGGCCGACGAGGAAGCCAAACGCCAGGCCGAAGAACAGGAGCAACAGCAACAGCCGCAACAGGCCGCGCCGATACCAACCCCAGCACCGACGCCCACGCCGCAATATCATGGTTCGTCCGGCGGCACCGGCTCCACGACCGTGCCCCGCGGCAACAATGGCGGCAATGCGAACAATGGCGGCACCGGCAACAGCGGCGGATCGTCCGGCGGGAACTCCGGCGGATGGTACGTGCCACCGGAAACCCCTGACAACAGTCTGCCGAACAACGATTCAAGCCTCTGAGCAAAGGAAGACCAATGGGAAAGAACAATCCACGCAAACAGTCCTCACCCGAAGCAAAGAAACAAGCCGCCATCTGGTGCGCCATCGCGGTCATCGCCGTGGCCGTCATGATGCTGATGGCCAACCCATGGAAACATCAGCCGGCCACGACGGCGCCCCAGGCCAATTCGGCCACCCAGACCCAGTCCGATGCGAAACACAAAGCGAAGGCAAAGAAAAAGGGAAAAGCAGCGTCCACGTCCGACAGTCTGGAACAGAAAGCCCAGACCATGTTCACCGGTGACGCGGAGCAGATCTCGAACGACGTGCGCGACCTATTGAACGCGCCCGAAAACTCGAACGTCGACACGCTTTCCACCCTGCTGTACCGACACGGACGGCAGGACCTCGCCGAAGCGACCGACCTGTACGACGCGATCGGACAACAGAAGGACATCGACACGATCCGCAGCCTCGCACGCGAATGGTATCCGCAAGCCATGCGCGCCGCGATCGAAGCACGCCATTCGGACCTCTCGGACGGATTGGACAACACCGCGAAATCCGTGACAACCATCCAACAGGACAACCTGGAGAACATGCAGGGATGCGGCGACATCAAAAACGCGTACGAAACCGCGAAACAGCTCGTGGACTCCAAATCGGATGATTACGACGCTTTGACCAAAGCCCAACAGGATCTGACCACCGCTACAAGCGGATGCGCCACCAACCTAGATCCGAAAGACCTCGAAAAAGTGTTCGGACAGCCACAGGGAACCCTCAAGGAAGACAAGGAGTAGGAAAACATGACCACCACGAACAACCGCGCATGGAAAGCACTACTGCCACAAAACGGCATGATCGGCATGAGCCCACAGGTCGGCAGGGTGAAAATCCCTCCCATCAGCGTCCGCCAAACGTTGAACCTGACCGGAGGCAGGAAAATCAAAGCGGTGAAGGCATGCTGGCTCGAAAAAGATTCGGCCAGATTCGTCACACTTGTCCCCTCGACGGGAAGACTCCGCCTGGAAATGAACTCGCTGAAAGGCGGCGAGACCATCGAATTCGTGGGACATTCACGCGAATGGCATGACATGTCGGGACAAAACTACTTCGTGGTCATCGTCACCGACATGGACATCATCGAAGCCAAAAAGATTGCCACTGTAGCCAAATCGTAGAAGTACCTAGGGCTTGTCACCATATAAGATATGGAGACAAGCCTACATTCATCAAGCGTTGCCGACTGAATAGGCTCTTTGCTTTGAAAGAAAACCGAGGCAAGGAGACCTAACCGATTGCAGGCATGGCGAATGGCAAGTACCCCGCTTCCGCACTTCGCCCCGTCCACGATTCCCCGGTCGATGCACGCGTGGGCCGCGGCGATCGCGGAATCGAAGCGGCTCCACACAGGCATAGACATAAGATTCCACACGTCGCGGCCATGATAGTCACTTACGTGTTCGCGACGTATGAATTGGCGATAAATGAAAGTTCGCTACGTCACATCATGATTTTTCATTGAGATAAAATACATTTTAATTCCGCAAGATTCTTCTCGCAATCATGCATAACTTCAGACATATATGCATCCATGTATGCCCAATCAGGTTCGCCTTTATCCGTGCAGGGCAATGTCACAGACAACAGTTTCGCCTTATCCCATATGCATTTATCGTCATAACTGAACCTATCTTTGATTGCCCTTTCCAACACGGTAGCCAAGAACAACAACGTAGATGAGGAATTGATTTCAGCTTTCGGTTTCACCAGATACGCGTCCCACAAGACACCTGTCTTCTGTGGCTGCGCATATACATCACCCGTCGCAATAGCGCCGTTTTGTACGATGTCGATCGTCATCTCGGCCGTATCGAAATCAGCTTCGCGCCCGTAATACATGATGCCGTTATTGCCATGTTTAGCGTTGGCTAGCGGCAAACTAAATTCAGGCGTACGTTCCTCGGACACATCAAATGTTTTATTAAAACTTTCATTCTTGATATCAAGCTGAAGTTTCTCAAACAAATCCTCAATGACGAACTCTTTCCACCCACTTGTATCAATCTTCGTCATCATCGTTATCACCTTTCAGCATGGTCACGGTAACAGTCTCGCCGTCGGCATTCACGCGGCTCGAATACAACGTCATCTCAAGTAATTTTTCTCCAAGAGCTTTCGAGTCGATGTCCTGCTGGAACATCAAATAGTCCATGGCCGTCTTACGGAAATCCTCCTCGAAAATCTCAAAGGGCTTCTGCGGCATTTGATAGGACAGATGTTTAGCGGGATCCATCCACTGGCACGTATCCTCACCGGACTGTCTCTCGATGACTTCTACCCAATGCTTCTCTATGGCTGCCCATTTGCCATAAACATCGTGACGTCCCTTGTTCTTGACAGTCGCCAACCCATCGCTTTTCATATAGCAGGCGAAGAATTCCTTGTCATCCTGTGGCACACCGGCTTCAAATACGAAAATACTCGCGGTGATGCCTATTCCGAAGAACAAATCTTCAGGCAATTTGATGACTTTCTTCAACCTATGCTTCTTAAGGATGCGTTCCTTTTGCTTCTTGCCGGTCTTTTCCAGTTTCTTGTCCGGCATGATGAATGCGCACGGCGTATGCGGAGGCACGTTGTCAAGAACGTTCTCAACGATGTCCATGCATCCGTATTTCCTCTCGAATGGAGGGTTCATGAGGACTTTAGTGATGTTTTGACTGCTGATCCATTTTCCGGCCTCTTCAGATCTGGCGTCCAGCTGTTCCAGGTTGGTCTTGCCGTCCTTGTGGATGAGCATGTTCGCGCATGCGAGGGCGTAAATCTCTCTATCGAATTCAATACCGAATAGTTGGTTCTGTTTGATTTCCTTGGCTTTTTCGGTGTTCACTCCGCCGGCCTCGTCGATCATGTTCGCCATCGCCTTGACGAGGAATCCTCCACTGCCGCAGGTCGCGTCGAGCACCCTGTCGTTCTGGTTTACTTCGAGGATCTTGTACATGAAGTCGGTGATGTGCTCGGGCGTGAACACTTGTCCGGATTCAGACTTCTTCTTGTACCGGTTGAACTCGTTGAAGAAGATGCCCATGACGTCCTCGCCTCGCCATGCGTCGGAGTTCAGGCAGTCGGATATTTCCGTCACCCAGTCGATGAAAATCGAGATCAGATCCTTGACGTGCTCCTGTTCCTTCTCGTCCTCGCTGTTCACGTTGAGGTTCATACGAATCTCGGAGAACACGTCCGCGAGCAGACCGAGCTTCTGATTCTGGTGCTTGTCCCGCAACAGCTCCTTGTTGAGGCAGTTGAGGATTGCATTGTGGAATTCGGAGTAGTCCATGCCGCTGACCATCAGCGCGTCGTATCGTTTCGCGACCAATGCGCAGGCAGTGAATATCATTCGGTGGTAGAGATTCCTGATACCGAATTCGAAAATGCAGGCAGTTGTTGATACGGGCCGTCAGTTCGTAGATGCGCTGCTTGTCGATGTGGTCGACGTTGAACAGGGCCGTGTAGTAGGCGATGTTGTGGAGCTTTTCACTCCCCTTCTCCTTGTATTCCTCGCCGTTCTTGAACACCCTGGTGGATTCCCCGTTGTAGAGGATACCCACGACGTGCTCGTATTTCGCATTCATGATGCGGATGTTCTTCAGGAGCTCCTTCACCTGTGACGCACCTAGTGCGATCTTCGACGCTTTGGTTTCCAGGACCACGGCGGTATCGGTCTTGGCGACGGGAGGTACCAGCCATCCGGCTTGTCGAGTTTCCCTTTAAATCCCAGCTGGTTGAATGTCGTCAGCTGGCCTACGCCAACGATTGCCCCCCCCCGTGGTTGTTCAGACCCAATATTTCGCGCGCCTTGTCCCTGACTTCGTCCTCGGTCATGTTTTCCGCCATTTTCTTCCTCTCAATTGGTTCCTTTGTTTTTCTGCAAGCATCTGTATATGGTGGTTCGGCTGACGCGCATCATGGATGCTATCTGGTTCACTGTCACGGATCGGGATTTGTACAATCGCCGCACCTCCTTGATCTGCTTCTCGTCGAGGCTTACGGGGCGCCCGCCTGTTCTGCCTCTTGCCCTTGCGGCTTCGAGCCCGGCGCGTGTGCGTTCGCGGATTAGATCCCGTTCGAACTGGGCCAATGATCCAAAGATGTTGAATATGAGTGTGCCGCCTGGAGTGCTCGTATCAATCGATTCTGTCAGTGAGCGAAACTGAACTCCCTAGCGTCAAAGTCGTTGCATAAGTTCGACAAGATTCTGCATGCTCCGTCCGAGCCTGTCGAGTTTCCAGACGACGACGGTTGCTCGCCTTCGCGTAGCAGGTCGAGCCATGTGGTCGAGTTCGGGACGTGGGCCTTGGCGCCGATGCCACGTCGGTGAAGATTCGATTACAACCGGCCTTTTCGAGTGCGTCCTGCTGCAGGTCGGTGGTCTGGTCGCCGGTGCTGACGCGCGCATACCCGTATGTCATGCTTGCCATGCGTGCCATGGTACCATTACTCGTCAGTCAGGCTCACCTTGTGCGACATTGATTTTGAAACGGGTTTTGGAACGCTTTTAACCGTCAAATCGAAGAATCTGAAGCATTGCATAGCTTTGTTTCAAAAACGGACGTTTTCGGAATGCGTATAAACTTACCATCCCTGACTCTGTAAATCATGTCGATGCGCTTCACAAGTTGGTTTCGGATGGAATAAAACCAGCGGTACTTTGCAATGGGTTTCGAGTATGGACCCTATCGTATTAGACGAAAAGACAGGGCCGTTTTGGATTTCTCGGCCCTGTCTTCTTTTTGTTTTCGGACGACGTCACTCGCTCTGCTGCGTTTGATCGGACTGCGACGGAGCCTGGGTCTGTTGTGCGGCTTGCGTCTGCTGGTTGGCGAGCATCTGCTGTTGGATGAGCACGCTGTTGGTCTGCGCGGTGTACTGCTTCTCGGCCATGCGCATGCTTTCCTCATGACGCAGCTGGTCGGCGTCGGCGAACACGCGGGACTGGATCTCCTGTGCGAGGCTCATGAGCTTGTCCTTTTCGAGGATGCTCACGGTGATGTCGTTCGCGCCGCCGGACGGATCGCGGAAGGTCAGGGTGGCGCTCATCACGTTTGCGAAGTTCGCGACGGCGATGAGCAGGCACACGATGGCGGCCAGGGCGTTGGAGTCGAACATGCCGAAGCCGACGAACAGGAAAAACAAACCCCAGACGAGGCTGCCGAGGTTGAATTTCGTGTTCGTGTCGACGCTGGCGATGTTGCGCAGTGGGATGGTCTTGGTGGACGCGCCGAGCGGGATCAGCCCGAACAGGGTGTTCGGTGCCCTGTATTGCACGCGCGTGCTGGACGCGGCGATCGAGGTTTTGAGCCAGAAGATGATCACGCTCGGGCTGAATCGGTCGCCGACGATGTCCTGCTCGCCGGGCGCGTAAGTGAATTCGGTCATGGTCTGTGCGGTTTCGGCATGTTCTTCTCCTTTGTCTTTGTGTTGTGTTTGCTTTTTCTTATCCCCTTCCCGCTTCCCGTATGGTGTTTGGGATGAGGAAACACGTCTGATGGTTTCCGGTCCGATGTCCTATTGGCGTATGGCGGACGGAGGTCTGAGTTTTTCGAAGTCCTGTCGGCCCATGCGTCGTTTCGCCCGGGTCCAGAACTCCCTGAGTTCCCTGCCGTCGTATGCCGCATGCCGGCTTCCGATCGTCGTGCATGCGCTCATAATTCGTGTCCCGGATCGTTCGGGCCCGCCACTGCCGTATCCTGGTCGATGGCCGGATCCGGCAGTGGAACGTCCGGCTGGATGCGGGGGAAATTTCCC
>ENA-OQBV01001492-OQBV01001492.1-human-gut-metagenome-genome-assembly--contig:-NODE-1492-length-11428-cov-4.687019_pt1 | contig 11428 bp, 6 predicted proteins | sample MGYA00242750_ERZ504559 | MGnify/ENA primary metagenome ERZ504559 (study PRJEB26092, sample SAMD00036230) | human gut metagenome | host: Homo sapiens | study: EMG produced TPA metagenomics assembly of...
AATCACTAATATTCATCATTATAAACAAGAAACAAGTACATAAAAAGAAAATCCGCTTCTATGAATAACAGAAACGGATTCAATTCAAAAAATATCTTTTTTAATAAATAAAAATTCTGCGTAACAACACTTAATTCTACCTCCAGCCCACCCGTTATACCCTATACTACAACTATATCACGAATCAATATACAACTTTTTATCGCTGAAAATTTACTGCGTATTTTTTAGCACCTAATTTTAAAAGTCATCTCTTCTAGCTTTAATCCTGTTACAAAGAAAATAAACTTCTATTTTGAGCAGACCAAACCCTTCCCTTAAAAACTTCCCCCTTTCAGCTTCGCATCACAAAGCCGAAAGAGGGAAGAACATATTTATCTGCAAAGATTAACTAAAAACTTATTTCAGTTCAAATACGGTTTTCGACTTTATATCTTCCGCAGAAGCAGCTATAACAGCCTCAAATTTTCCAGGTTCTGCAATCCATTTATGCTGCTTGTCATCAAAAAAGCTCAAAGACGATTTGTCTATTGTAAAAGAAACTGTTTTAGTTTCTCCAGCAGCCAGTTTGACTTTACAGAAACCTTTTAATTCTTTTTCCGGACGAGAAAGTGAGCTCTTTTTATCACAAATATAAAGCTGAATGATTTCTGCTCCTTCTCTCTTGCCTACATTGGTAACAGGGACTGTCAGCACAATTTTTCCATCCTGAGTCATTTCTTTAGAATCCAGCGTAACCTTGCCGTACTCAAACTGAGTATAACTTAATCCATGTCCAAAGGCAAACAAAGGCTTAATATTTTCCTTATCGAGCCAACGGTAACCCACAAAAATACCTTCATTGTATTTCGCATCCCAGATATTCTCGTTCTCTCTCTTTACACCAGGATATTCACCCAATTTATGAGCTCCAACATCTTCCAGACAAACAGGGAAGGTAAAAGGAAGTTTACCTGAAGGATTGACATCTCCCAAAAGGACAGATGCTATGGCGCTTCCGGCTTCACTGCCTAAAAACCATGCCTGAACAATAGACGGCACAGATTTCACCCAAGGCATAGCAACGGCATTACCCGATATGTTTACGACAATCAAGTTTTTGTTCACTTTTGACAAAGCTTCTATCAGCTGATCTTGTCCGTAGGGCAATCCCAGCTGTGCACGGTCTGCATCTTCACAATCCTGACCTGCACTTTTATTTAAACCACCAAAGAAGATTACATAATCGCATTCTTTTGCCAGGCTGACAGCCTCAGCAATCAGTTCTTCCGACGAACGGTTATCTGACAAATCCTGTCCTGTAACAACTCCGTTGTATTCGCCACTGGCATCTCCGACATATCCTCTTGCAAAAAGAACTTCTGCCTTGCCGGCAACTCTCTTTTTCAAGCCATCGAGCGGTGAAATTTCATGTTTTACCTTCAAAGAAGAGCTACCTCCGCCAACGGTCATCATCTTCAATGCATTCTCGCCAATTACTGCTATTTTTGCAGCTTTATTCAAATCAATCGGAAGCACATTTCCTTTATTCTGAAGCAACACGATACCTTCTTCTGCAATGGTACGGGCCGCATCAAAATGTTCAGGACTTCCCATAGATCCGAAAGGACGATTGCGGTTCATTGTCGTACGGAATGAAAGACGAAGGATGCGACGAACTTTCTCGTCCAGCTCTTTGGTTGTATATTTACCCGATTTAATTTTATCCAGATAAGCTTTAGCCAGATAATAATTGTCATAAGCATTACTTGCTCCGTTCGACAGTCCGTTGGTCCAACTTCCGAACTCTAAGTCCAAACCGTTAGTAATGGCCTCGTCAGTATCGTGAGTACCACCCCAGTCGCTGACAACAACTCCGTCAAATCCCCATTCACCTTTCAATATATCATTCAGAAGATATTGATTATGGCAGCAATGCTGGTCTTTATAAAGATTATACGCTCCCATGATACTCCATGCATGACCTTCTTGCACCGCAGCTTTAAAGGCAGGCAGATAAATCTCATACAAAGCCCTGTCATCGACAATCACATTGGTTGTATGGCGATTGACTTCATGATTATTCAGAGCATAATGCTTTACACAGGCAGCAACGCCATTACTTTGAACCCCTTGTACATAAGGAACCACCATCTTGCTGCTCAGATAAGGATCTTCTCCCATATATTCAAAGTTACGTCCATTCAAGGGTGTACGATAAATATTTACGCCCGGTCCTAATAAAATAGTTTTATTTCGATAGCGAGCCTCTTCACCGATACTCTTGCCATACAACAAAGCCATGTCAGGATTCCAGGTCGCAGCCAGACATGTTAATGCCGGAAATGCAACACATGAATCGTTTGTCCATCCGGCCTGATCCCATTCGTCCCACAAAACCTCCGGACGAATACCATGAGGTCCGTCAGTACACCAGAACTCAGGAATACCCAAGCGGGAAACACCGGGAGAACAGAACTTAGACTGAGCATGAATCATAGCAATTTTCTCTTTCAGTGTCATTCTGGACAAGGCATCTTCAACACGTAACTCAACAGGCTTTGTATCATCTAAATAAACAGGTGTATCGACAGACTGCGCCGAAACAGAGGCAAACAGAACAAACGCCAACGCACCTAACAATATTTGTTTTTTCATGATATTAAATGTTTTATGATATTTCAAGAACTATTTCAACTATTGAAAACTAAAACCTAACGAGTGAATATATTCCTTTTGAGGTATGCAATTTTCTTTCTTACAATTCTGAATGAAATCATTCATCGCTTTCCGTACCATCTGCTGATCAGGACGTGCCTTACGAATTTCGGCATAGCTGCCTCTGGGAGATTCAGAAAAGGTAACAATATGATTCCAGTTATCAGGCATCTGGATTCCCATTATACACGAGTCATCCTTTTTCTTATAAGGCCAGAATGTCCATCCTATATTATTTTCTTCCATGACTTTGCAAAAAGATGACTGCCATTCTGAAGTATTATGTCCTATCTCTCCCATATACATAGGTAAATTTACACTATCACGAAAAGCTATGAATTCCTGAATTGCTTCTTTCGTAGGAGCTCCGCCATAACGATGACAGGTATACATCAGTTTATCATCATATTTGGCATCCTTAAACGGCTTAAAGTTGCCATTCCATTGAGAACCTCCCAATAATATGATATGGTTGGTATCGACTTCACGTATTGCCTTGACAGCACGCTTATGCAAAGCTTCCAATTTACCATTCAACTCCTCCATGTTATCGAAATACGGAGCAATCGGCTCATTTATCAGTTCATAACCTAATATTACAGGTTCATTTTTATACCTTTCAGCAATGTTTCTCCAGATATCACAGAATAACTGCTGGCTACGTTCGCTTTCGAATAACCAGGGATAACCATAACTATCGTCAATATTGTCGCCAGTCTGTCCGCCCGGAGCATCGTGCATATCCAAGATCAAATACAATTTATTATCTCTACACCAGTTAACAACACTGTCAACACGTGCAAATCCATCTTGTTCCGCTGTCAGTCCCATATAATCTTCATCAGTAAATAGCTTATAATGGAACGGAAGGCGGATTGTATTTGCTCCCAAACCGGCAATAAACTCTATATCACGACGAGTTATATAATTGTCTTTAAACTGTTTCCAAAAATCGGCCGTAAAATCAGGTCCTACCAGTTCACGAAACATCTGGTTAATCATTCTAGCAGAATTGGTATTGGTGAAACCAAACATATATCCTTCAGGATTTAACCAGTTTCCCAAATTAGTACCTTTTATGTGTAAGGTATCTCCATCCGGTTCTATCAGACAGGCACCTTCAACATGTACAAATTTATTCTCATCCAGTTGATTTTCAACTTCCTTTTGAGATTGCTGGCAAGAAAATAAACATCCGGCCAAAGTGAGTGCTATAATCTGTTTTATCATAAAAAAAGCTCCTATATTTATTCTGCGACATTAAACTCAGTTGTCAAGCCTCCCTGACTATCGGAAGCTACCCACAATTTAAAGTCGCCCGGTTCAACTACCTTCTTCATATCTATATTCCAAAAAGCCAATTCTGATACCGGCAAATCAAACATAACCTGCTTAGATTCACCAGACTGTAAATTGACACGCTGGAAGCGCTTCAACTCTTTCACCGGTCTGGTTACAGAGCCAACTTTATCTTGCACATATAACTGTACAACCTCTGTACCTTCATAACGTCCGGTATTTTTCAATTCAACAGAAACTTTCAATGTATCACTGACCGTCAATTTGCTCGAAACAATCTTCAGATTACCATAACTGAATGTCGTATATGACAAACCATATCCAAATGGGAATAATGGTGTAGAACCTGCATCAAGGAAGAAAGAACGGCATCCCACTGAAGTCTGTCCTGCTTCCATCGGAATTTCATCAAGCAACATTTCTTTCTCCAATGCCGGTCGTCCGGTATTATTGTGAGCATAATACATTGGAAGCTGACCTACCATCTTAGGAAATGTAACAGGTGTTTTTCCGCTTGGATTCACCTTTCCGAACAAGATATCAGCCAAAGCAGGTCCTCCCATTGTACCCGGATGGAAAGCATAAAGTACAGCATCCGATTCTTCTACTTCTTTAGCTATTGTCAGTGGTCGGCCTGCCATAACAACAGTAACAAGAGGTTTTCCTGTCTGTGACAATTTTTCTATCAGTTCCGATTGCAGACCTTGCAAGTTCAAATCGGCCAGAGAATGAGCCTCACCTGATAAAATGGATTCTTCACCTACAAAAGCCAATACGACATCAGCTTGCTTAGCTGCATTGACAGCTTTTGCCAATCCTGTTGTCTGTTTGTCGCGGCTATATGCCAGTGCCGGTTCATAAATAATACGCACCTTATCGCCATATACAGCACGCAATGCAGCCAAAGGAGTCTGCGTATGTGCTTTTTCTCCATCAAATACCCAAGTTCCCATCTGATCATGAGGAGCATCGGCCAAAGGACCAACGACAGCTACTGTATGTACTTCGTCAGCATTTAAAGGCAATGTCTGATTTGTATTTTTCAAAAGAATAACCGACTGTTCTACAGCCTGTTTTGCCTTAGCCAAATGTTCTGGTGAATATTTTACTGATTGTGGAGTAGAAACATAAGGATTTTCAAACAAGCCCAATCGGAATTTTAAGCGCAAGATGTTACGAACCGCCTCATCTATCTGCTTTTCGGATATTTTATTCTCTTTCACCAGATTTTCCAAGTTGCCAGAAAAAGCTCCACTAACCATATCCATATCGACACCTGCATCAAGTGATTTTTTTGCAGCATCGGCAGCGTCTTTACAAAAGCCATGAGTAATCATTTCGGTAGCAGAAGCCCAATCGGTAACAACCATTCCATCGTACTTCCATTCTTCCCGCAAGACATTCTTTAAAATAAACTTATTACCGGTAGAAGGCACTCCATCATTGTCATTAAAAGATGTCATAAAAGTTGCAGCTCCAGCTTTTGCTGCTGCTTCAAAAGGCGGAAGATATACGTTACGCAACAAGCGTTCCGGCAAGAAGGTTGAGTTATAATCTCTTCCACTTTCCGCAGCTCCATATCCTACAAAATGTTTTGCACACGCAGCAATAGAAGTCGGATCATTCAGTGAATCTCCCTGGAAACCTTCAATCATAGCTTTTCCCAATACAGCTGTAAGATAAGGGTCTTCACCACAGCTTTCGGCAATTCTTCCCCAACGTGGATCACGGGATACATCAATCATCGGAGCAAACGTCCATCGTATACCATCGGCAGAAGCCTCAATAGCGGCAACTCTGGCAGACTCACGAACCAGATCCGGGTTAAAAGAAGCAGCCTGTCCTAAACAAATCGGAAAAATTGTTTTATATCCATGAATAACATCACGTGCCATCAGTACGGGAATACCCAGCCGTGACTGCTCTACGGCTGTCTTCTGTATCTTATTTGCGACTTCCGCATCTACAATATTCAGAAACGAACCAACTTTTCCTTCTTTGACCAAAGCATACATTTCTTCCTCACTACCATACGGACTCAGCTGGTTCATTTGGCCGATTTTCTCCTGAAGTGTCATCTTCCCTAACAGATTCTCGACCTTTTTCTCTATCTCATCTTTTCCTGTTTCCTTTTCTCCGGATGAAACACAAGAAAAAAAGAAAATGTCGCCACCATAAGAGAAGCCGACAGTAAGTATATTTTATTTTTCATAAACAAATTATTTACATTTCAGGAAAGGCATTCCAATGATATAAATCACTGAAAAGCCTTTCCTCATTGTGATTAATATGGATTCTGTGTCAAAGTTCCAGCAGACTTATCGATTTCACTAGACGGTATAGGTAAATACTTTTTGTTATCTTTATAACCACGACTTCCTAAAACCTCATTAGCTTTTCCTGAACGTACCAGATCCCAGAAACGCTTACCTTCACCATACAATTCAAGATGTCTTTCTTCCAAAACATTATCAATATTGGCAACAACCTTATGAGCTCCCAAATTTTCTACAGTAGTACGATAAGCTCTGGCTCTTACCTGATCCAGATAATTTTGTGCCCCGGCAGTATCGCCTCCAGTACGCAATATCAGTTCGGCTGCATTCAATAATGTTTCAGCATAACGGTATACACGTAAGTTATTTCTATAATTCAAGTCCTTGTCACCCGTACACTGACTATTTCCACCCTGGCGAGGTAAATATTTCAACAAGAAATAACCAGTATCTTCATAGCGCGGTGTATACGAAGCATTCGGATGAGTTTCTTGATATTTTGCAAAATTCAAAATACCGCCGTCCTTACGCTGGTCATCATCGTCATAAGAATTATACAAGTCCGGATTCACGGTACCAAATCCCCATCCGCCTGCAAACTTTTCATCTTTACATTCGTTTATTCCGATCAGAGTAGGAAGAACTGTACCACCGGCAGCAATCGGATTTCCCCAGCTACGCTGAGCATTCAGATCGTGATAGTTTATTTCCCAAATGGATTCTTCACACCATTCGCCTGCATCTTCCCACATTCCAGCAAAATCATCATGCAGACTATACAACTGAGAAGATATAATAGAGCGCATATCCGACAAGACTTCAGCATAACGGCTTTCATCGTTCTGATACATCACAACTTCTGCTTTCAGCATTTGTGCGACAGCTTTGGTAACTCTTCCTTTCATTGTAATATCAACAGATTCTGGCAAGCGATTTTCTCCCAATGCATAATCCAGATCTTCTATAATTTTCGGATACACTTCATCTGCTGAAATCTGCTCTACCAAATAAGGAGAAGTAGAAGGATTCACGGTATAATAAGGTATGTTTCCCCACAATTTCCACAGCCATGTATAATAATAAGCTCTCAGAAAATGTGCTTCAGCCAAATAACGTTCCTTATTTTCCTGAGATATACCAGGAATACCATCCATTTTTGCCATAACAATATTGGCACGGTTGATTCCTGAATAAAATACACTCCATAAACTACTGCAAACGATTTCGGGAGTAGCTGTAAACTTATGCATGCGATGCCAGTGCTCATTATCTTGCTCTGTTGAACCTCCGGCATAAATATCGTCCGACATAACATCTGCAACCAGATTCAAAGGATTATACTGTCCCAGTCCCCAGTCAGGCCACTGCAAAGGATCGTAAGCAGCAACCAGTGCACTATAAATACGTTCTTCCGAGTTATAATACTCATCCTCGCTTATATTCACGGTAGGATATACTTCCAGAAAAGAATCACTGCAAGAAGCCAAACTCATTAGTGCTAAAGCACCACATATAAAATATTTTTTCATTTTTTCTCAGTTTAAAAGTTAGAAAGTAATATTTGCGCCAACTGTAAATGTCTTGGCCTGAGGATAAACTCCTTTATCAACACCTAAAGAAGTACCACCTGAAGAAATTTCCGGATCGAAACCATCGTAGCCTGTAATTGTAAACAGGTTTTCAGCTCCAACGTATACACGCAAATTCTGCACAAAGAATTTTGTTGTTACAGCCTTAGGCAAAGTATATCCTAACTGAATATTCTTCAGACGTAAGTATGAACCGTCTTTTATATACAAATCAGAAGACAACCAGTTTCCATTTTCATCATTTTCACTCAAACGAGGATATTTGTTGGAAGTACCTTCTCCGTGCCAGCGGTCTAACATATAAGAAGGCAGGTTAATGCTCTTCAAGTCAATACGGCGAGAACCATCAAAGACATCATTACCGATAGTACCCTGGAAGAAAGCATTCAGGTCGAATCCTCTCCAGTCTAAAGCGATAGAGAATCCTACAGTCCAGTCTGGCATACCTTTACCGATCTTCACACGGTCTGCGTCATCAATCTTTCCATCTCCATTCGCATCAACAAAACGTACATCTCCTGGCTGTGCATTAGGCTGGATTTTCTCTCCCTTTGAATTTACATATGAATTGACTTCATCCCAATTCTGGAAGATACCAGCAGTTTTCTTTCCATAGAAGAACGGGAAAGGTTCTCCGTTTTCGGCACGTGTAATTGTTCCGATATTCTGGATAGCATCATAGTTAGCCCAACCTTCGGCATTACCCCAGTTCGATCAGTTTATTTTTCAGGTAAGAAGCATTGGCTCCGAATTTAACATTCAAATCAGAAACCTGGAATCTATAAGACAAATCCATTTCAATACCAGAGTTTTCCATCTTACCCACATTACCCATCGGAGGAGTATCACCAACATAAGCAGGCAACGGCATCTGCATCAGCATACCATCTGTTTTCTTCTTATACCAGTCTACTGTAAAAGTAAGTGCATTACCCAAAAATCCGAAATCCAATCCCAAATCAGTCTGGCTGGTTTCTTCCCATTTCAAATCAGGGTTAGGCAATCCATTAGGTTTAGCTCCTACCACAATAGCTTCATTGCCGTTAGCACCAAAAATATAATTGTTACCACTGTTCATAATGGCTGTATAGCGGAAGGCATCAATACGTTCATTACCATTCTTACCCCAGCTTGCACGTAATTTCATAGAAGTAAGCCATTCAGGACGTTTTTCCATGAATTTTTCATTTGTGATATTCCATCCTAAAGATAATGAAGGGAATACAGCATATTTGTTATTCGGGCCAAAGTTAGATGAACCATCCCGACGTATTGTTGCCTGGAACATGTAGCGTTCAGCATAGTTGTAGCTGACACGAGCAAACATAGATGCCAGTGTTGAAAAAGGCTGAGCTTGTCCTGTAGCTTCCTGATCGGCTTTTGTTCCTTGTCCGAAGTTGATGTTGGCTTTATCAGGATCCAGAGATTGCAAATTGTAGTTCTTTCCCCACAAGGTACGTCCCTGATATTTCTTTGCAGACTGTCCTAATATAACAGATACTGAGTGCTGTCCAAAGGTCTTGTCATACGACAATACATTTTCCAGCTGCCATGTATATCCTCTGTTCATGCCCGACCATGCAGAAGACTGAGTCTGACTGTTGCTCTTTCCCAGATAGTAAGGATATATCCAGCCATCATTTCCCCAGAATGCCAAATCAGCACCATAAGTTGTTTTAAACTTAAGATTGTCCCACAGTTGAAGTTCACCCCAGAAAGAAGCGACGAATTTATCAGAGTTGTTTACATCTCCCGGCAACTCCAATTGAGCCAGCGGATTGGTTATTTCGTTATACGCATCACCAACAATGGTATAAACATTTCCATTTTTATCTTTTATTGCTGTAGGATATTCTTTCAATACAGCTTCAGGATCTTCAGCATACACAGGGAGTGTAGGAGCAATCATCAGCGCACTACCCAACGGACCACCTTTTTCATTGTTTGTATCAACTCCTACTGATTTAATACGAGTATAACCGATATTGGTTCCAATTTTAAATGATGAAAGCCAGTTACGGTTTTTAGTCTGATCGAACAATGTATAATTAGAATTCATACGTAAAGTGAAACGTTCGTAATTTGAACGATCGAAATTACCTCCAACAATACCGTCTTGCTTGAAATATCCTGTTGACAAAAGTATGAACCTTTATCAGAACCTCCACTGACACTTATCTGGTGATTCATTATCGGTGCATTAGAGTTGAACAAAGCATCTTGCCAGTCTGTTCCCTCTCCTGCTGCTTCCGGATTGGCATAAGGAGCATCTTTGCCTGAGTTAACAGCCATTTCATTCATCAACGTTTCGTACTCAACTGCATTAAGAACATCTCTCTTTCTCCAAGGATTTTGCCAACCGTATGAGAAGTCATAGCTAATAACAGCTTTTCCTTTGCTTCCTCCTTTTGTAGTAACCAATACTACACCATTGGCAGCACGAGCACCATACACAGCAGCAGAAGCTGCATCCTTCAAGACCTCGATAGATTCTATATCAGAAGGATTCAAATAATCGATACCACCATCAACCGGCATACCGTCAACGATGTAAAGAGGGTCAGAATTGTTTATGGTACCAATACCACGAATACGTACCTTTGCAGCATCACCAGGCTGTCCGGATGCAGAAGTAACCGTTACTCCTGAAGTCTGTCCCTTCAACATATTATCTACACGGGTAGGAGTTACATTTTTCAAATCGTCAGAGCTAACCCGGCTGATAGATGCTGTCACAACACTTTTCTTTTGAATTCCATAACCTACTACAATGACTTCATCCAAAGTTTCGGTGTCTTCTTTTAAAATAAAATTCAAAGGTTGTGTACCTGTTGCCTTTTTCATTTGCGTTACATAACCAATGTACGATACTTCAATTTGAGAACCACCTTCTACATTGGCAATACTAAAATTACCGTCAAAATCGGTTATCACACCATTGGTAGTTCCCTTCACCAAAACGCTGGCTCCAATTACCGGCTCGCCCGATGAATCTTTGACGTTTCCACTTACTGTTATTTGTTGTGCAAACAAATGAACAGAAAAACACAATAAACAACATAGAGACAATACAAACCGAGTAATCTGTACCGGTTGAAAATTGTTCTTCATACTAGCAAATTTTTTAGTTAACATAATAGAATATTTGATTAAAAATTCTGGAAGCAAAATTAGATACTAAAGGACGTTAATCTATTCTAAAGTAAAGTCAGCAAGTAAGATTACAAAAAGATAATATACTGATTATCAATACATATATAAAACTAACAGGTAAACTATACGATTGACATATAGAGTGACTTATACGCCTTTACAAGTCTGAAAAGCAGCTTTCGGGAATGAGATTTACCTCTTCTTCTCATTACAACAGGAAAGAACAAGCTTTTCTAAAACCTTAATTCCGCAACACTTTGATTTAACTTTATTTATAAGTTCCTGAGCCACGGCTCTTTCATTTAAGCTTAGATAAAGGCACATAATTCCCCCACCCACTTCTTATGGGAAGTAGGGATTTTGTTATGATTGATACCCAAAACGTTACGAATCCTCTGAAATTACAAATTATCT
>ENA-OQBV01001493-OQBV01001493.1-human-gut-metagenome-genome-assembly--contig:-NODE-1493-length-11424-cov-4.517128_pt1 | contig 11424 bp, 13 predicted proteins | sample MGYA00242750_ERZ504559 | MGnify/ENA primary metagenome ERZ504559 (study PRJEB26092, sample SAMD00036230) | human gut metagenome | host: Homo sapiens | study: EMG produced TPA metagenomics assembly of...
AGCGGACGCATCCGTGAGTGTGAACAGTTGATTCCACAGTACATGCAGAAATATCCGGACAGTGCAGTTCCACATAATCTTCTGGGAATCGTTCTGGAAATGAAAGGAAAGCATGTGGAAGCAATGAAACATTTCCGGGCAGCAACTGCTCTGGATGCAGGTTTTCTGCCGGCAAGCTACAATATGGAGCAGTACAGTTCTTTTGCGAGAAAGTGTACGATAAGACCTGCGTATGGATGGGAAGACTGCGGGAGGAAAGGCACACATCATGGTATAAACACATCCGGCAGAAGAAGTGAATATTCTGATAAAAAAGGAATGTTCATAAATGAAACAGGCAAAGCAGATCATTGGATACTGGTGTGAAGAGATCCAAAGAGAAAGTGCTTTGGGGCAGGGAATCTGCGTCGCGGTTTTAGATACCGGCATCTGCGCACATCCTGATTTTGGAAAACGGATATTGGAATTCAGGGATTTTGTACATCGAAAGGAGCAGATGTATGATGACAGCGGTCACGGAACACATGTGGCCGGAATTTTGGCGGGCGACGGGCGGCTTTCCGGCGGAACCTACGCGGGAATAGCGCCGAAAGCCTCCTTGCTGATTGCAAAGGTACTGGATCAGGATGGAAACGGAAGTGTGGAGAGTGTTCTGGAAGGAATGCGCTGGGTACTGTCTATGCGGAAAAAAATATCCCATCCGGGTCGTCAATATTTCTGTAGGAGCAAAGCCTAATCTGGAACAGAGGCAGAAAAAACGACTGATACTCGGTGCGGAATCTCTATGGGATGCAGGAATTGCGGTGGTGGCGTCTGCGGGAAATGACGGTCCGGAAAGAGGCAGTATTGCTTCACCGGGAGACAGCAGAAAGATCATCACAGTAGGCGCTTATGAGGAAATCAGGCGGGGCAGGACACGTATGGGACAGCGGTGGAAATATTCCGGAAGAGGACCATCCGATACGTGCATTGTAAAACCGGATCTTGTGGCGCCGGGACTTGGGATCATAAGCTGTGGCAGAATTGACAAAAGAAAAAGAAAGCTTATGTGGAGAAAAAGCGGCACATCCATGGCAGCACCGATCGTATCAGGTGCGGTTGCATGTCTGCTGTCAGAATATCCGGACATGACCAATGTAGAAGTGAAACTGAAGCTGAGGGAGTCCTGCATTTCGCTGGACGAAGAAGGAACCGGGTGGGGTCTCCTTAATATAGGGGAGCTTTTGTAAGCGCGAATGGCAAAGAAAGAAGGTGTCAAGAAAAAGTACTTGACACCTCTTTTTTTTTGAGTTATGATAGCAAAGGTGATTTGAGTGAATGATATTTTAGAACAGGCATTGTTATACGACTTTTACGGTGAACTTCTTTACCAGTCACCAGAAAGTAGATTTATGAACAGTTTGTACTGGAAGATTTATCTTTGAGTGAGATGCAGGTGAGGCAGGCATCAGCCGCCAGGGAGTGCATGACCTGATCAAGCGGTGTCAGAAGGCTCTGGAAGGCTATGAGGAGAAGCTGCATCTGGTAGAAAAATTTCTTTCTATCAAGGAGAAGGTTCACGAGATCGACAGTGTGCTGGATGCTTATGAATCCGGTGCCGGAAAATCAGAAACCGCAAGAGATGATAGAGAAGATCCGGAAGATATCGGATACAATTATAGAGGAGTTATAGCATGGCATTTGACAGTTTAACAGAAAAACTTCAAAACGTATTTAAGAATCTCCGAAGCAAAGGTCGTCTGACGGAAGATGATGTAAAGGCGGCACTGAAAGAAGTGAAGATGGCACTTCTGGAGGCGGATGTAAACTTTAAAGTCGTAAAGAAGTTTGTAAAAGATGTGCAGGAGCGAGCAGTCGGACAGGATGTGATGAACGGACTGAATCCGGGACAGATGGTGATCAAGATCGTAAATGAAGAACTTGTAAATCTGATGGGTTCTGAGACGACGGAGATCAAATTGCAGCCGGGAAGTGCAATCACGGTGATCATGATGGCAGGACTTCAGGGTGCAGGTAAGACCACGACTACTGCAAAGCTGGCAGGCAAGTACAAGCTGAAAGGCAAGAAACCACTGCTTGTTGCGTGTGATGTGTATCGTCCGGCAGCGATTAAACAGCTGCAGATCAACGGAGAGAAGCAGGGCGTGGAAGTATTCTCCATGGGAGATAAAAACAAGCCTGCTGATATCGCAAAAGCGGCGCTTGAGCATGCGCGCAAGAATGGAAATAACATCGTGATTCTGGATACAGCGGGACGTCTTCACATTGATGAAGATATGATGGCAGAGCTTCAGGAGATCAAAGGAACAGTGGATGTGCATCAGACGATTTTAGTTGTGGATGCGATGACCGGACAGGATGCGGTCAATGTGGCCGGAAGTTTCAATGATAAGATTGGGATTGACGGTGTGATCGTGACAAAGCTGGACGGCGATACAAGAGGCGGTGCTGCACTTTCGATCAAGGCAGTGACCGGATGCCCGATTCTTTATGTGGGTATGGGAGAGAAGCTCTCAGATCTGGAGCAGTTCTATCCGGATCGAATGGCATCCCGTATTCTTGGAATGGGAGATGTTCTGACACTGATTGAGAAAGCCGGGGCTGAGCTGGATGAAGAGAAAGCACAGCAGATGGCAGAGAAGATGAAAAAAGCCCAGTTTGATTTTGAAGATTATCTGGAAAGTATGAACCAGATGAAGAAAATGGGCGGATTATCCAGTGTTCTCGGTATGATGCCGGGACTCGGAGGCATGGGGGCAAAGATGCCGGAACTTGACTCCGAAGAAAATGAAAAGAAGATGGCAAGGATGGAGGCCATGATCCAGTCAATGACAGTAGAGGAAAGACAGAACCCGGATCTTTTGAATCCATCCAGAAAACACCGTATTGCAAGAGGCGCTGGTGTAGATATTTCCGAAGTCAACCGTATGGTAAAGCAGTTTAACGAATCCAGAAAAACTGATGAAGCGACTTCCGGGACTGATGGGTAAAGGTGGTAAAAAAGGCAGATTTAAGCTTCCTTTTTAGCACATAGATAACAAAAAAGAAAAATATTAAGAAGAGGTGAAAGAAATGGCAGTAAAAATCAGATTAAAAAGAATGGGACAGAAGAAAGCTCCTTTCTATAGAATCGTTGTAGCGGATGCGAGAGCACCAAGAGATGGAAAGTTCATTGAGGAGATCGGAACATACGATCCAAATCAGAACCCAAGCGTATTCAAAGTAGATGAAGAAGCAGCTAAAAAATGGCTGAACAACGGAGCTCAGCCTACAGAAGTTGTAGGAAAGATCTTTAAGGCAGCTGGAATCGAAAAATAAGCTGTTTCGCGGAGGTGCGCGTAAATGAAAGAGTAGTTGAAGTGATTGCGAAAGCATTAGTAGACGATCCGGAACAGCGTTGCAGTTTCTGAGAGACAGGACGGCAGAACTACGGTTATTGAAGTACGTGTCGCTGACAGTGACATGGGAAAAGTGATCGGAAAACAGGGGCGCATTGCAAAAGCGATCCGTTCTGTTGTAAAAGCAGCAGCGGCAAAGGAAGATTAAGAAAGTTGTTGTTGATATCATACAGTCAATCTTGACAAAAAGGGGACAGGCTTTGGATCAAAGCAGCTGCCCCCTTTTACTTTTTTCGCAGAGAGGATAGGAGAAGAGCATGGAACAGTTTTTACAGGTAGGTGTGATCTCATCCACACATGGAATCCGCGGGGAAGTCAAAGTATTTCCGACCACGGATGATCCAAACAGGTTTAAAAAGCTCAAAAAAGTGATTCTGGAGACAAAGAAAGAGAAGCTTTCGCTGGAAGTCCAGGGAGTGAAATTTTTTAAACAGTTTGTCATCGTGAAATTCAAAGGGATTGACAACATCAATGATATCGAACAGTACAAAGGCTGTTCTCTTTTTGTCAGCCGTGAGGATGCAGTTGCACTGGAGGAAGACGAATATTTTATTGCTGATCTGATCGGGATGGAAGTTTACACGGATGAGAATCCCGAGGAACTTTTCGGGACATTAAAAGATGTGATCGAAACCGGGGCGAATGAAGTGTATCTTGTAGAGTCAAAAACACATGGGGAAGTGCTGATCCCGGCAATCCGCCAGTGTATTCTTTCCGTGGATGTAAAAGCGCAGAAAATGCAGGTGCATCTGCTGAACGGATTGCTGGATCAATGATTTCAATGAAAGAAAGTGCAGGACAGATACGATGAATTTTCATATTTTGACATTATTTCCGGACATGGTCATGCAGGGACTGGGTACCAGTATCATCGGAAGAGCGGTAAACAACGGGCTGCTTTCCATTGAGGCGGTCAATATCCGGGATTACGCGTTTAACAAACATCAAAGCGTGGATGATTATCCATATGGAGGCGGAGCAGGTATGCTGATGCAGGCAGAACCTGTTTATCAGGCATATGAGGCGATCGCAGAAAAAGTGAAAAAGAAGCCGCGTGTCGTGTATCTTTCTCCACAGGGAGCGACTTTTTCCCAGACTATGGCAGAAGAACTGGCAAAAGAAGAAGAACTGGTGCTGCTCTGCGGGCACTATGAAGGAATCGATGAACGTGTTCTGGAGGAAATTGTGACAGATTATGTTTCTATCGGAGATTATGTGCTCACAGGCGGAGAATTGCCGGCCATGGTCATGGTGGATGCGATTTCCCGTCTGATTCCGGGTGTGCTGCACAATGATGTATCCGCAGAATTTGAATCTTTTCAGGATGATCTGCTGGAATATCCGCAGTATTCGAGACCCGAGGAATGGCATGGGAAAAAAGTTCCGCCGATTCTTCTGTCCGGACATCACGCCAATATTGAAAAGTGGAGAAGAGAGCAGTCGATCATCCGGACAAAGGAGAGAAGACCGGATCTTTTGGAAAAGTGCATGAAAAGCGGAGTTCTGGATAAGAAAGAAATGAAGTTTTTGCAGGAACTTTTGGCAAAAGATGAGGAAAATGCTTGAAACTATTTACAAAATATGATAAAATAAAACAGTTGTGAAAAGAAGAGATGGTCCTCTGGTACCGAAGTGGTATTAAGAACGTCCAAGATGAAGGAGGAACACAATGAACGAAATTATCAGAAAAATCGAAGCTGAGCAGATGAAAGAAAATGCACCTGAGTTTAACGTTGGTGATACTGTAAAAGTATACGCTAAGATTAAAGAGGGTAACCGTGAAAGAATCCAGGTTTTCGAAGGAACAGTTCTGAAAAAACAGGGTGGCGGAGTAAGAGCTACTTTCACAGTAAGAAAATTCTCTAACGGAATCGGTGTTGAAAAAACATGGCCAATCCACTCTCCACACGTTGAGAAAGTGGAAGTTGTTCGCAGAGGTAAAGTAAGAAGAGCAAAACTGAACTACTTAAGATCACGTATCGGTAAAGCAGCTAAGGTTAAAGAATTAGTAAAATAGTAGGAATGATGAGAGGGACAATTACAGAAGTGTAGATTGTCCCTTTTCTGTTATAAGGAGAATGTATGCGGCACTTAAAGTTTCGAAAAAAGCGAAAAAGAGCGCCACACAAGGCAAAACTGCATTTTCTGAGTGAAAAGATCCATTGGAACAAAAAAGCGGTTGCGCTCTGGATCGCAGAGATTGCAGTCGTCTGTGCACTTGCATTTATACTGGTATTTTATTTTGGACAGCGAGTGAGCAATGCAGGCGATTCGATGCGGCCGGAATTAAAAAACGGAGATGTTGTTCTGGTGAACCGTCTGGTGTATAATGCCATGACTCCGAAAAGAGGAGATATTATTGCGTTTAAGCCAAATGGCAGAGAAAATGCACATTATTATATCAAAAGGATCGTGGGACTGCCGGGAGAGACGGTTCAGATCAAGGATGGAAAAGTATATATTAACGGAAAAGAACAGAAAAAAGATATCTTTGTGTCCGAAATTGAAAAGCCGGGAGTTGCCCAGGATGAGATCACACTTGGTGAGAATGAGTATTTTGTACTGGGAGATCAGGCGTCCAGCAGCGATGACAGCAGGATGGCTGATATCGGAAATGTAAAACGTTCGGAAATTTACGGGAAGATATGGTTTAATACGAGTGTGGGCAGTAATTTTGGATTTGTAAAATAGTGAGGAGGGACAATATGCATTTTCAGTGGTATCCGGGACATATGACAAAGGCAAAACGGATGATGCAGGAGAATATCAAACTGATCGATCTGGTGATCGAACTGGTGGATGCAAGGCTGCCGGTCAGCAGCCGGAATCCGGACATTGATGAGCTCGGAAAAAATAAAGCACGTCTCATTCTTTTAAATAAAGCCGATCTGGCAGAAGAAAAGTGGAATGATGCATGGGCAGAGTATTTTAAGAAGAAAGGATATTCTGTAGTCAAGGTCAATTCAAAGAGAGGCGGGGGGATCAAGTCGATTCAGGGCGTGATTCAGGAAGCCTGTAAAGAGAAGATAGAAAGAGACAGAAAGCGCGGGATCTTAAACCGCCCGGTGCGTGCAATGGTCGTTGGGATTCCGAATGTAGGAAAATCAACGTTTATCAATGCACTGGCAGGAAAAGCCTGTGCCAAGACCGGGAATAAGCCGGGAGTGACAAAAGGAAAACAGTGGATCCGTTTAAATAAAAATGTAGAACTTTTAGATACGCCGGGTATTCTCTGGCCGAAGTTTGAAGACCAGACCGTGGGACTTCGGCTGGCATTTATCGGTTCTATTAAAGATGAGATTCTCAATACAGAAGAGCTGGGAGGCGAGCTGATCCGGTTTCTGGTACAGAGTTATCCGGGTGTATTGCAGGAAAAATATGATGTGAGTGAGTCACAGGATATTTATGCGTGTCTGGAAGAAATTGCGAAGAACAGGCATTGTCTGGTACGAGGCAGTGAGCTGGATATGGAAAAGGCGGCAAGGCTGTTGTTAGATGATTTTAGAAATGGAAGAATTGGAAGAATTACTCTGGAATTCCCTCAGGATTATGAAGAGACAGACGGAGAGTAAAGAGGGGGCAGTCGTAGCATGAAAGAGAAAGATCAGGATAGAAGTATTTTCAAAGAAATTTTAGGATGGCTCGTGTATATTGCGATTTTGCTGGCTGCGGTATATGTTCTGATTACGTATGTGGGACAGCGGACAGAAGTCAGCGGACATTCTATGGAACCGACACTGCAACATGGAGACAATCTGATCGTAGACAAGATCAGTTATCGTTTCAGGGAACCTGAGCGGTATGAGATTATCGTATTCCCTTATCAATATAAGGAAAATACATATTATATCAAACGGATCATCGGACTGCCGGGAGAAACTGTCCAGATTATAGACGGAGAGGTCTATATCAATGGAGAACTGCTGGCGGATGAACATTATGGAAAAGAAGTGATGCTGGATCCGGGGATTGCAGCAGAATCGATCACACTGGGAGACGATGAATATTTTGTTCTGGGTGACAATCGAAATCACAGTTCTGACAGCAGGGATCCGAGTGTAGGCGTGCTGCACAGGAAGGATCTGATCGGGCGAGCCTGGGTGAGGATCTGGCCGTTTAGTGACATTGGGTTTATCCGGCACGATTAAGAGGAAGTAGATTGAGGAAAAGAAATGAAAAGTATCAGTGAGATCAGAACAGAGTTTGAAGCGTGCCGGGGTTCAAGAGCAGAATTGTATGAGATGTATGCGTATGATACAAGGATGGGAGTGCAAAAGCTCATTCAGAAATATCAGAAGCAGGACGAAAAGCTTGCAAATGAAAGACTTCGTTTAAAGCAGATGCGGCAGTATGAAGAAAAGTATAGTCATTGTGACTATATCTGCGGAATTGATGAGGTTGGAAGAGGACCACTGGCAGGTCCGGTTGTGGCAGCGGCGGTAATTCTCCCGAAAGACGCCGAGATTCTATATTTGAATGATTCCAAAAAGCTCTCGGCAAAGCGAAGAGAAGAGCTGTATGATGAGATACAGGAAAAAGCAATTGCAATTGGGATCGGAATGGCGGGACCGGCGCGAATTGATGAGATCAATATTCTTCAGGCAACCTATGAAGCGATGCGTCAGGCAATCGGTCAGCTGTCTGTAGAACCGGAGGTTCTTTTAAATGATGCAGTCACGATCCCGGAGGTTGTGATTCCACAGGTGCCGATCATCAAAGGAGATGCAAAAAGTGTTTCAATTGCGGCCGCAAGTGTAATTGCGAAAGTAACAAGAGACCGTCTGATGGAAGAGTATGATCAGGTACTTGCGGGATACGGGTTTGCTGACAATAAGGGATATGGCTCGGCAGAGCATATCGCAGCACTTCGGAAACTTGGACCGACGCCGATTCACCGCCGTACCTTTATTAAAAATTTTGTCTGAAAAATGTGGTGTTTTCCGGGCGCAGTGTGAAAAGGATGAAACAAAACAACAGAGCTGTCGGCACTGCCTATGAGCAGATTGCCGGCAGATTTTTAGAAAAGAAGGGATTTCAGATCCTGGAGTATAACTACAGGTGTCGGGCAGGGGAGATCGATCTGATTGCCAGGGACAGGGAGTATTTGGTATTCTGTGAAGTGAAATACCGGCGAACAAAAAGTGCGGGCAGTGCGCTGGAAGCAGTGGATACAAAAAAGCAGAAACGATTGTACCGATGCGCTCAGCAATATGTGGCGGCACATAAAATACCCGATGCTGCGGCAAGGTTTGATGTAGTTGCAATAGAGGGGAACGAGGTGTGTCACATTGAAAATGCCTTTGAGGGGGCATAGAATATAAAAAGGGGAGTGGAAAAAATGGGATTAGGACTTCGTTATAAGAATGAAGAACAGATTTTTCAGGAACAATATACAGAACCACCATACCTGGAATATCCGATGTTTCGAGAGACAGGGATTGTAAAGCATGGATTTTCTACAAGGATAGGAGGCGTCAGCAAAGGCTGTTTTTCTTCATTGAATTTAAGTTTCACAAGAGGGGATGAAGAAGAGGCTGTTCGTGAAAATTTCCGAAGGATCGGATCAGCGATGGGAATCCGATGTGAGGATATGGTGTTTACTCACCAGACACATACGACCAATGTGCGGGTAGTGACAGAAGCAGACAAAGGCTGCGGGATCGTAAAACCTAGGACCTACTCGGATGTAGATGGTCTGGTGACTGACATTCCGGGAATTTGTCTGGTAACATTTTATGCGGACTGCGTTCCTTTGTATTTTGTGGATCCGGTAAAGAAAGTGATCGGACTGAGTCATTCCGGATGGAGAGGAACCGTAGGAAAGATCGGAAAGGTGACTGTGGAAACGATGTGCAGAGAATTTAAAAGCAGACCGGAGGATATTCTCGCAGCGGTCGGACCGTCAATCTGTCAGGACTGCTATGAGGTCAGTGAAGATGTGATCCGGCAGTTTCAGAAAAATTTTCCGGAAGACTGCTGGGATGCGTTGTTTTATCAAAAAGAAAATCAGAAGTACCAGCTGAATCTGTGGAAAGCCAATGAACTGATCTTTTATGAGGCAGGGATTTTGCCGGAGCATATTGCAGTGACCAATCTGTGTACGCATTGTAACAGTGAGATTCTATATTCTCACAGACAGGCAGGAGATGCCAGAGGAAATCTCTGTGCGTTTCTGGCATTAAATCAGGAGGTGTAAGAGTGACATTTTTAGCAACAGAGGAAATCCAGGATGTAGTACAGTCCCCGGAAGAAGTGGCAAAAGATGTAAACCAGTTTGTACAGTGGTTTGAGGATCAGATTCCAACCTTGATCTCTTTCGGGATTAAGGTTGTGCTTGCAATCGTATTTTTCTTTATCGGAAGAGCGGTGATCCATGGAATCCAGAAGATGGTGAAGCATTCCATGCAGCGGGCAAATGCGGATACAGGAGTGATCCAGTTTGTTGAATCATTTTTGAAATTTGGTCTGTATGCACTGCTTTTGTTTATGATCGCAACAAATTTTGGAATTGAGACATCCTCGGTTGCGGCGCTGATCGCATCCGGAGGTGTGGCAATCGGTCTCGCGCTGCAGGGGAGTCTTTCGAACTTTGCGGGAGGCGTACTGATCCTGCTTTTGAAACCGTTTGTAGTAGGTGACTACATCATTGTTGCCAATGATGGAACAGAAGGAACGGTAAAAGTCATCCAGATCTTCTATACAAAGCTGACAACGGTAGATAATAAGACGATCGTGATTCCAAATGGAACGCTTTCCAACAGCAGTCTGACGAATGTTACGGCAAGACCGGAACGGCAGTTGGATTTAAAAGTAGGGATCGCCTATGATGCAGATCTGAAAAAAGCAAAAGATCTGATCGAAACGCTGTTAAAACAGGATGATTCCATTATTCAGGACGAGGATATCAAGGTGTTTGTCGATTCTCTGGCTGACAGTTCTGTTATACTGGGACTGCGCGCATGGGTGAAGACAGAGGAGTACTGGAGTACAAGATGGAGACTTCTGGAAGAAATCAAGCTGATATTTGATGAAGAAGGTATTGAGATACCGTTCAATCAGCTGACTGTGCATATGGCGGAAAAATAATAAAAGAATATTGAGTAAAAGTAACAGAAAAAGAGAGCTGGAAAAGAAAAGCTCTCTTTTTTGACATAAAAACTTACTAAATTTCTGATTATCTTTTCATAAGTTGGTAAATGCCGATATATCCCGTATTTTAGGGCTTTATCGGTATTTTCTTTTTGGAAGATACCTTGCATAAGCTGGCATTTACCAGCATGAAAATGCAACCAAAAGTAGTAAATGAGTAGTAAATATAAGCTCCGATATTAACAAGCCAGTCTTTCCAGTTCCGCTTTTGCAGATTGAAATGTACCGTGTGCGTAATAGCCAAGTGTCATGGTTATGTTAGCGTGTCCCATGAGATATTGCAGGGTGTTTGGGTTCATTCCTCTATTTGCCATATTCGTACAATAAGTATGCCTGAATGAATGTGGTGTGATGTTCGGTAACTTATCCGTGTGATACTTGTTATATTTCTTAATCAATCCTCGCACCATACCCTCATAGTTTCCTGCAACTTTAGGCAAGCCCTCACGGTTTAAGAATAGGAAATTGCTGTAACCACCTACAATCAGCGGTTGTGCTTTTCCTCTGTTCTTTAGTATTCTTTGGATTGCTTGATAAGCCCGTTCTGTCAATGGAAGTTCCCGTTTTCCGTTTTTGGTCTTTGGTGTTTCAATATAGTAGCCCATTTCGCTATCTTTCAATAACTGGTGGTCTATATTGAGTATTCTGTTCTGCATATCAATATGCGTCGTCAGTCCGCAAAATTCAGAAATACGAAGTCCCGTTTCCAGCAGAAGCACAACCTCATCATAATACTTACTGTAAATCTTGTCCTTTTCCATAAAGGCAAGCAGGCGTTCTTCCTGCTCTGGTGTAAGGATAACTTTCTGCTCTGTATCATCTTCCAAAACATCACTTAGCTTAAATTCAAACGGGTTCTTTCTGATACAGTCGTCTT